>Ga0105095_10000127_pt1 | contig 30684 bp, 25 predicted proteins | sample PPLLak2March2015_2_FD_79180 | JGI IMG/M metagenome (GOLD analysis project Ga0105095, IMG submission 79180) | Freshwater sediment microbial communities from Prairie Pothole Lake near Jamestown, North Dakota, USA - PPLs Lake P8 Core (3) Depth... | ecosystem: Environmental > Aquatic > Freshwater >...
CTGCAGCTCGCGCAGGATGGCGGCGGACTTGACCCTCAGAACCAGGGGCCGTTCCAGTCTGGCCTCCACGCTGGCCGAGCCCACCCGCTCGACGGCGCGGAGCAGCGTGGCCGGTAGCTTGCGGCGCGTGGCCGCCTCGAGAACAGCACGGATGTGGCCGACCTGCAGCCCCTGCTCGTGCGCCGCCAGTAGGGCGACGGGCGTCAAGCGGTAGTGATAGCCCCGGGCGTCGAGATCCTGCCAGGCGCAGCAGCGGGCGATCTGGTAGCGCAGTCCACGCGGGACGTCTGCCGAGACGAGCAGCTGTCCATCTGGGCGCAGCGCGGCCAGGTCGGGCGGACCAGCGGCTGGTTCGGCGCCCGCCGCCTCGAGAAGTGCAGCGCCCCAAGCCGAGCGGCGGAAGCAGTCAGGTGGCCTGTCCGGCGAGGCGGCCCCGAGATCGACCATGCCGAGCCAGTGCATCGGCCCGCTGATCAGTGCGCGCAGCAGCGCTCCTTCGACTGCCGGCCAGGCCCCGAATCCCTGAAGGTACTTCCCCGTTTGGCGGTCGGTCACATACCAGGAGTCGAAATCCCCACCGGGCCGCTGGAAGGCCGGCTCCTCCACCTGGATTGCCTCGATGAGCGAAGAAAGGTCCCACCACGTTTCGGCGGGAATGGAGGCCAGGTGCCGGAGCACGGTCTGACGGGCCAGACGCGGGTCATTCGGCCAGCGCTCGCCGGGAGCGGCCAGACCGGCAACATGCGCGAGATCGTTCCAGGCGATCGACTCCAGCCAGGCGCGCTGCAGGCGGAGGAGCGCCTGGGCCCGCGAGGCTTCCAGGAAGGCACGTGCCGCTTCGGGCGGCGGCTGCAGCGCTGCGCCGCTGAGCAGCCCGGCGTCTCGCAGCAGGACGAGCAGCAACTCGGCTGAATCCGGCTGGAGGAGGAAGCGAGCCAATCGGCGCAGGCGCGGTTCGGGGAGCGGCAGGCTCCTGGCGCCGTGCCGCCGTAGGGCGGCCAGCAGGGTCGTCCCGTCGTCGACGGCCGCGCCGCTGGCGTTGCTCGACCATGTCGGCTGCGCGGCCGGACGGCCAGGAGGCGCGCCAGCGACCGTCGCCGGCGACGGAATGCGATCGGCCAGGTCCGAGGGGATGTAGGCGAATTCCTGGGGGCCCGCCGGGGTATCGGCGAAGGCGCGGCCGATCCAACCGCGATACCAGAGGACCTCGACTGGTGAGGCCGGCACGTGCCACGGCCGTTCGCGGTCGCGCCGCCCGGGTCCCATCTCCCTCAGCAGACCGAATCGCCGCAACAGGTCGGGCATCGGCATGCGCTGGCCCTGGGCGACGAGCGCGGCCAGGGTCTCCTGTGCCGCGAGCGGAAGGCTGGCATGCATTTCGCCGGCCAATCCCGGGCGGAGCATGGCCGCCGCCAGCGCCTCGGCCGCCTGGGCGGGAGGCAGCGAGGGTAGATCAACGCCCCACAGCTCGGCGATGATACGCAGGAAGCCCGCATCGTAGTCCTGGAGAGTCCGAACCAAGGAGCGCATGAGGGCGGCCCGCCTGCCTCGAAAGACACCCAGGTATTGCCGGCACAGCGCTCGCCTCCACCCCGGGCACGCCTTCGGCCTATGGGATTGGACGATCACCAGGGAGGCGCGTGCGCAGGATTATAGCCGAGGGCATCGCGCAGCGATGGGCATGCCCGAAACGGGAGTCTCTTAGTACCTTTATTAAGCCGCACGGCGATTGACTTCGATGGCCGGGATGATGCATAAAGAGAGTGGAGCCTCAGGCCACCGTGGGACTGCTCGCCCCCGTCGACCGTGGCTTTCTTCGGCCATAGCGTCCAAGCTGCTCTTCAGGAGCGGTCCTTGGGTTAGAAAGCGCCGACCTGGCCGAAGAGCGCCCTTCCATACGGTCTCCCGACGTGGTGGGCCTACCGGCAAGAGCGGCAGTGCCGGCTGTCCCCAGGATGGCAGGAGGCTCTTGGTTTAATCACCCAGTGAAGGACCCCGGTGTGTGGAATCGCAACCGGCCGCCGAGCGGCCGGTTTGTGATTCGGGACACCGGCCGGCGCCTAGAACCGGCGAGTGTAGACGACCAGATCGTCGCCGGGCGCGTAGAACTCGGGGATCACGGCCGTCTTGACGTAGCCGAGCGACTCGTAGAAAGCGCGCGTGCCGGCGTAGTCCTCGCGTCCCGAGGTGTCGACGACCAGCAGGCGCCCTTTCTCCCGGCGGACTTCATCCTCGACCCGGGCCATCAGCGCCCGGCCGATCCCGCGCCGGCCGGCGGAGCGGTCGACCAGGATCCAGTACAGATCGAAAGTGCCTTGTGTGAGCGAGGTGGGGCCGTAGCAGGCGAAGCCGACGACCCGCTCGTCGTTGCAGGCGCTGAGAAAGAAGTAGCCGTTGTGGTCGGGCTTGTCCAGGTAGTCACGCAGCAGCTCGACCACGCAGGCAGCCTCGCCGGCGTCGAACAAGCGCTCGGCGGCGGCCAGGCGCGTGATCTCGTCCGCGTCCTGCGGAAGGGTGGGGTGGATTTCGATCATGCGTTGTGGGCGTCGAGGGCCAGCTGCAGAATGTGCAGGACCATCTCGCGGTAGCTGTATCCGGCGCACGCGGCCGAGCGGAAGAAGCCGGCGTCGGCGGCCAGGTCCGGATTGGCGTTGACCTCCAGGATGTATGGTTGACCATCCTTGAGGCGCATATCGACTCGCCCGAAGCCGGAGAAACCCAGCGTCTGATAGGCCATCACCGCAGCCGTCTCGACGCGAGCCTGCTCCTGCGCGGAGAGCTTGGCCGGGCAGATGCCGGGCGTCCCGACGTACTCGACCGAGTCGGAGACCCACTTGCTGTCGAAGGTCACAAACTGCTTAAGCGGGTCGCTGGTCCAGTTGAACAGGATCTCCGACACCGGCAGGACGGTCGGCTGAGCGTTGCCCCACAGGGCGACGTTGATCTCGCGCCCGGCGATGTACTCCTCGACCAGGGCCGGCTGACGGTAGATCTCCAGGCAGGCGCGCACCCGCTCGACCAGCTCATGTTCGTCGCGGGCGAGCGAGTCGAGGGTCACGCCGAACGAGCCGCCTTCGGCGACGGGCTTGACGATCGCCGGCAGCGGGACGGTGAATCGCCGCTGGGTCGGCGTCCGCACGACCTGATAGCGCGGGGTGGGCAAGCCGGCCGCCTCGAGCAGCTTCTTGGTCGTCAGCTTGTTGGAGGCGCGTGTCAGGGAGCGGAAGTCGGTTCCGGTGTGGAGGAACTGCATCGATTCGAAGATGCGCGCCGCCTCCGGCTCGGTGAAGGCGCGCCCACCCAGGCTCTCGACCAGGTTGAAGATGACATGCCGCCGGGGGTCGAACTGGCGCAAGACCATCGGCAGATCGTCCCACACCGGTACGCGGTGCGTGCCGCGCACATGACCTTCGAGTGCCGTGGCGATATCGGCCGCCACGGCCGCCGTCTCCTGGTCGGCCAAACGGTCCTCGCTGCGGCCGCGCTCCAGGCCGAGGGCCAGGCTGTACAGGACGACGACCTCCAGATCGCGGACGTCGGGGACACGCCAGGTCGCCTGGCGCACGTCCTCCAGCGTCTGGATAGGGGGGCGGGCCGAGCGCCGGGCGGGCGCGCCGCTCTGGCCGCGAGCCGGGCGGCTGCGGACGGCCGTTTTGCCTTGAGCTAGTGTCTGCTGGGGGATGGTCTGCCCCGGGCTGCCGGCGCGGCTGCGCCGACGCGGGGCGGCCCTCGTACTCGGAGGCTCCTCCGACTCGGCTTCGGCCTCGGCGGGCATTCTCGGGTTGGCCTGCGGCCCGAGTGCGGACTTGGCGGTCTGGTCCATCGTTCCGGTTAACTCCCGGGACTCATGCGTGCCGTCCTCCGGCCCGCAGCCCTCCCCTGAGAGGGCGCTTGAGTCTTGTGCAGTGTAGCATCCTGGTACGCGTGAGTCAAGCTCTGCAGGGCTCGAATCGCGGGTCGCGGCTGGCCGCGTGGAGGGCGTTATAATCGCCGGCGGCGCGGCTGACCGCTGCCACGCCAGGGAGGAGCCCCATGTTCGTCGCCAATCGTATGTCGCAGCCGGTCATCACCGTGCCTCCGACGCTGCCGATCCAGGACGCGCTCGGCCTGATGCGCAAGGAGAAGATCTCGCGCCTGCCGGTGGTCGATCGGCGCGGACGGCTGGTGGGCATCATCTCCGAAAAAGACCTGCTTCACGCCGCTCCCTCCAGCGCCACCAGCTTGAGCGTGTGGGAGCTCAGCTACCTGCTCAGCAAGGTGACCGTCGAGGAAGTCATGACTCGCCAGGTGATCACCATCTCCGGTGATACGCCCATCGAGGAAGCCGCCCGGGTCATGAGCGACAACGGCATCCACGGCCTGCCGGTGATGAAGAAGAACGAGGTCGTGGGGATGATCACCGCCAACGACATCTTCCGCCTCTTCCTGGAATTGCTCGGCGCACGCGAGCCGGGTGTGCGCATGACCATTCTGGTGCGCAACATCCCGGGCGAGTACTCCCGTATTACTCGCGCGATCTTCGACGCCGGAGGCAACATCGTCGCCCTGAGCCAGTTCCTGGGCGAGAGCACCGAGAACCGTCATGCCATCCTCAAGGTCGAGGGCGTCGACGAAGCGACCTTGCGCAAAGTGGTCACCCCGCTGGTGCTGCGGCTGGTCGACTCGCGCACGATGAAGCCCGCCTGAGCCAGGCCGCACCCGGGCCAAGGGGGCGCGGGCGCGCAGCCGGCGCGTGCCGGGTCGCTGCTGGACTCTAGCCGGGCGAGTCTGCCCCGGGCGCGGTCTCGGGCGAGGAGCGCGGGACCTTGAGTCGCATCCAGGCCGGCAGCAGCGTCAGGCAGCCCAAGACGACCGTGGCGATAAACGGAGCCTGAGGGCCGAAGCGATCCCAGAGCAGGCCGCCGATCCAGGGCGAGGGCAGGCTGACTATTCCCCAACTCGTCGCCAACAACCCGTAGGCCAGGCCGCGCAGCCGCTGCGGGACCGCCTTCGAGATCAGAGACTGAATGGCCGGGTCCATGAGCGCCACGCCCACCGCCAGCAGTGACCACGAGAAAGCGAAACCCCAGAAACCGCTCACCAGGATGAAGGCCAGGCGCGAAGCGATCACCGCCGCCAACCCCGAGACCATGCTGACCCGCTCGCTGGTCTTGTCCGTCAACCAACCGGCCGGATATCCGCACAGGACCAGCACCGCGCCGAAGATCCCGTCCAGCATGCCGATTTGTTGGCGGGTCAAGCCCCAGACATCGGTCAGGTAGACAGGCATCAGGTCAAAGGACATGCGGAAGGCAATATCGCGGATGCCGTCGGTGATGAGCAGCCAGGTGATCAAACCGCCGGAGAGGATCAGCGCGCCCATCTGCACGATGGCGCTGCGCAGCGATTGGAGCGTAGGCCTCTCGGCCCCGGGTTGTGTGGCTTCGTGGCGGCCGCGGCTGAGCTGCAGGGTCAACACGCCGGCGACGGCGTATGCCGAAGCCGCCGCGCCGAAGAGCGCGGCGAAACCGAGGTTCTGGGCCAGCCAGCCGCCCAGAGGCGGGCCGAAGATCCAGGTCAGGTTGGCGGCGGTCTCGGCCAGGGCAAAGACCCGGCCGCGTATCTCGGGCCGGGTGTGGTCGGCGATGTAGGCGCGGTACGAAGGGCGGATCAACGCGTGCGCCACGGCTACAAAGGCCGGCCCGATCAGTGCTGCACCCCAGTTGCGGGCGACGGCGTAGGACAGGTAGGCCAGCACGCCGGCCACGCTCCCCCAGGCAATCGCCTTCAGCCGCCCCAAGGAGTCCGAGAGCCAGCCCCCCAGGGCGAGCAGCGCCAGGGGGATGATCGCCGAGAGGGTGAAGAACAGGCCGACCTGAGGGACGTCGGCGCCGAGCCAGCGCAGGTAGACGGGGACCTGCACCGTGGTCATGGCGCGCGTGGCCTCGGTCAAGGCCATGGCGACCAGGAACAGCAGCATTGTCTTCGAGATCAGGGGAAACGCCGGCCGTCTGGGTGGGGATTTCTCCACAACACCCCCTGGGAGCCCCACGCGTGACCCGCTTCGTGGAAGCCCGGCAATTGTGCCACGCCCGGGGTGGGGCGGCAAGGGCGCCGTGACGGGCGCGGCATCGCCCGATGGTAGAATCCGCGCTGATGGACCTCTTCGACCACGCCCTGCGCCAGCGCCTGCGTCGCGAAGCCCCGCTTGCGGCGCGCATGCGCCCTCGCACGCTGGATGAGTTCGCCGGCCAGACGGAGATCGTGGGCGAGGGCAAGCTGCTGCGCCGGGCGATCGAATCGGACCGCCTGTTCTCGTCCATCCTGCTGTGGGGGCCACCCGGATCCGGCAAGACCACCCTGGCGATGATCATCGCCAACACGACGCGCTCGCATTTCGAAACGATCTCGGCCGTGCTGGCCGGAAAACCCGAGCTGCGCCAGGTCATCGAGGCCGCTCGCGAACGGCGCAGGCTCAACAACACCCGTACGATCCTGTTCGTCGATGAGGTCCACCGCTGGAACAAGGCCCAGCAGGACGCGCTGCTGCCGCACGTCGAGGACGGCACTATCACGTTGATCGGTGCGACAACCGAGAATCCGTACTTCGAGGTCATCGGTGCGCTGGTGTCGCGCTCGCGCATCTTCCAGCTGCGCCCGCTGGCGGATGACGATGTGCGGCGGATCATGCTCTCGGCGCTGGCCGATGAGGAGCGCGGCTACGGGCGGCTGAAGGTGCGCCTCGACGAGGAGGCGCTCGACCACCTGGTACGGGTGGCCGGCGGCGATGCGCGCAATGCCCTGAACGCTCTCGAGCTGGCCGTCGAGTCGACACCGCCGCGCGCGGACGGCGTGACGCATCTCACGCTGGCGGTGGCGCAGGACTCCATTCAGCGGCGGGCGGTCCTCTACGACAAGGACGGTGACGTCCACTACGACACGATCTCGGCCTTCATCAAGTCGGTGCGCGGCTCCGATCCCGACGCGGCGCTATACTGGCTGGCCAAGATGCTCTACGCCGGCGAGGATCCTCGCTTCATCCTGCGCCGCCTGCTGATCCTGGCCTCGGAGGATATCGGCCTGGCCGATCCCCTCGGCCTGGTCGTGGCCAGCGCCGCCGCCCAGTCGTTTGACTTCGTCGGGCTGCCGGAAGGCGTCTATCCGATCGTGGAGGCGACGCTGTACCTCTCCACTGCACCGAAATCCAACTCGGCCACTTCGTACTTCAAGGCCTACAAGCTTCTCGAGGAGCAGGGCGTGGTCGAGGTCCCCGGGCACCTGCAGGACGCCAATCGCGACGCGGCCGCGCTGGGGCATGGACAGGGCTACGTGTACCCGCACGACCACCCCGGGCACTACGTCGCGCAGCAGTACCTGCCCGGGCCGCTGCTGGGGACGTACTTCTACAAGCCGTCGCCGGAGGGCTACGAGAGCCAGGTGCGCGACCGACTGGAACGCTGGCGGGCCGCGCAACGTGCCGCCCTGACGATCACTCAGCCGCGCGAGATGGCCGAGCTTCCCGAGCAGGAAATCCTGATGATCAAGCGACGCCACACCCCGCAAGCCGGCTCGGGATGAGTGCCCCATGACCCTCGTCTATCTGATCCGCCACGGTGAGAACGACATGATCGGCAAGCGGCTGGCGGGCTGGATGCCCGGCGTGCATCTGAACGAGCGCGGCCGGGCGCAAGCGCAGGCGCTGGCGCGCGCGCTGGCCGATGCCCCCATTCGGGCGATCTACGCCAGCCCGCTGGTGAGGACCATGGAGACGGCCGCTCCGCTGGCCGATCTCAAGGCGCTCAAGATCGTCATCCGGCCGGGATTGGGAGAGGTGCGCCCCGGCCGCTGGCAGGGTCAGTCGCTCAAGTCGCTGCGGCGGCGCAAGCTCTGGCCGGTGATTCAGTTCGCGCCCTCGCTGGCGCGCTTCCCGGAAGGCGAGTCGTTCCTCGAGGTGCAGGCCCGCGTGGTGGCCGAGCTGGAGGCCATACACCGGGCGCATCCGAAGGCGAGCGTGGCCTGTGTCTCACACGCAGATGTCATCAAGCTGGCCGTGGCGCACTACCTCGGTCTTCCGCTCGATCTCTTCCAGCGGCTCTCGGTGGCGCCGGCCTCGATCAGCCTGCTGTCGATCAGCGACGGTCATGCCCGGCTGTTGGGGCTGAACGATACCCGCGCGGCCGAGCCGCCGGGCGCGGGGTGATAGAATCCGTCCCTGGCGAAACTGCCTGACCGTCTGTGGCAGCCGATCGCGGAGTACAGCATGCCTGCTGAACGGTACGAACTGAATCCGGTGACGCACCTCACGGCCGGGGCTACCGGCCGGCCGGGCGAGCGCGTCTTCTACCTTCAGGCGCGCCAGGATGAGCAGCTCGTGTCGCTGATTGTGGAGAAGGAGCAAGTGCAGGCGCTGGCGATCGGCGTGGAGCAGTTCCTGGATGACCTGCAGCGGCGGTTTCCTGAGTTGGCCGAGGCCTCGACCCAGTTCGATCCCGCCTCCATGGAGTTGCAGGAACCGGTCGAAGCCGCCTTCCGGGTCGGACAGCTCGGCCTGGGTTACGACGAGGAGACCGATCGCATGATCCTGGTGGCGCGCGAGGTCCAGGAAGAGGGCGCCGACCCGGAGCAGGCGCGAGTGGCGCGCTTCTGGGGGACGCGCGCTCAACTGCGGGCGATGAGCCGCTGGGGACTCGACGTTGTCAGCCGCGGTCGGCCGATCTGCGGCAACTGCGGTCAGCCCATCGACCCGGACGGCCACTTCTGCCCGAAGCGCAACGGGCACAAACGCTGACCAGACTCGCCTCCGGTCGGCCCTCAGAGCGGTGATCCCCATTTCCGACCCCGATGAGATCGAGGACCTCCTGGCGACGGCCCCCCTGCAGGTCGAGGGGCAATTCCTGTGGGGCTCGAACTACACCTTCCTTGCCCGGCTGCAAGTGCCGGACGGGTAGCTTTCCGCTGTGTACAAGCCGGCCCGAGGCGAGAGGCCGCTGTGGGATTTCCCCGAAGGGACGCTGGCTCAGCGTGAGGTGGCCGCCTACCTGACCAGCCAGGCACTGGGGTGGGACCTTGTCCCGCCGACGGTGCTGCGCGCCGATGGCCCGTTGGGGCCGGGGTCGCTGCAGCTGTATGTGGCCGCCGACCCGGAGCGTCACTACTTCACCTTCACGGATGATGAGAAAGACCGGCTGCGCCCGGTGGCCCTGTTCGACGCCCTGGTCAACAACGCCGATCGCAAGAGCGGGCACGTGCTGCTGGACGCGCAGGGGCACCTATGGTTAATCGACCATGGGGTGTGCTTCCACGTCGAGCCCAAACTGCGGACGGTCGTCTGGGATTTCGCCGGGCAGCCTGTACCGGCTGAGCTGATCGCGGTGTTGCGCCGCTTCCGAGAACGGCTCGCGCCGAAGAGCCCGCTGCTCGGTCGGTTGGAGGCGCTTCTCACGCTAGAGGAGATCGAGGCGCTGCGCGGGCGGGCCGAGGCAATCCTCGAGCACAAACGCTTCCCGCTGCCCGGCCCCGGCCGTCCATATCCCTGGCCGTTGGTTTGATTCCCCCCAATGTCATTGCGCGCCCCGGCCTTCAGGCCGGAGCGAGACCGTCTCCTCGCGAGAGGGGGAGCTTGGCCGCTCCTCGCAATGAAGCCCGATGGGACTAGCCCCCCGACACGGACGGCACAAGCCGGAGCTCGTCGCCGTCGTTCAGGACCTGCTCCGCCTTGGCCAGCTTCCCGTTGACCGCCATCACCACGAAACCGCCGCGGGGCAGGATTTCGAGGCGCGCCAGCGCCTCGGCCACCGTGGCACCCGGATCGAGCTCCAGGTCGAGGCGGTCGAGGAGGCCCTCGGGCGTGGCCCTGCGCAGCGTGGTATGGAGTCGGACGTGAACGATCATGGCGATCGCGGCGCGCCTACCAGGCGGTGCGGATGGCCACCATCTGGATGTTGGTCATATCCTCCATGGCGAAGCGCACACCCTCGCGACCCAGGCCGCTCTGTCGGTTGCCGCCATACGGCATGTGGTCGGCGCGGAAGGCGGGTGAGTCGTTGACAATGACGCCGCCGAAATTCAGGCGCCGGACAGCGCTGAAGACGCGCTGCAGGTCGCGGGTGAACACAGACACCTGGAGCCCGTAGGTCGTGTCATCCGCCAGGCGCAGCGCCTCGTCGAAGTCTTCGCACGCGATGACCGAGGCGACGGGTGCGAAGGCTTCCTCGGCGACGACCTTCATCGCCGAAGTGACCTCCGCCAGGACGGTCGGCGAGTAGACGGAGCCCTGGCGCGAGCCGCCGGTGAGCACCCGCGCGCCGGCGTCACGCGCCTCGCCCACCCAGCCCTCGATACGGCGGGCCTCCTTCTCGTCGATCATCGGGCCGACATCGACGCGCTCGTCGAGCGGGTCGCCGACGACCATCGCCCGACTGGCTTTGACGAACTCGTCGGTGAAGGCCGCGTAGGCCGGCCGTTCGATGTAGATGCGCTGGACGGAGATGCACACCTGCCCGGAGTTGTAGTAGGCGCCCACAGCACAGCGCCGGGCGGCGTACTCCAGATCAGCGTCCGGGGCGACGATCACCGGCCCGGTGTTGCCCAGCTCCAGAGTGACCTTCTTGATGCCGGCCATCGCCAGTATCTGACGGCCGACCGGGACGCTGCCGGTGAGGGTGACCTTGGCCACGCGTGCGTCGGTGACCAGCCATTCACCGACGGTCCCGCCCGGGCCGACGATCAGGTTCAGGGCTCCCGGGGGCAGGCCGGCCTCGTCCAGGACCTGGCAGAGCAGGACCGCGGTGACCGGAGTCCAACTGGCTGGTTTGAGCACCATCGTATTGCCGGCGGCCAGTGCCGGGGCGACCTTGTGAGCCACCAGGTTGAGCGGGAAGTTGAACGGCGAGATGCCGACAATGACACCGACCGGGCGGCGCACATAGTAGCCGAAGTAGCCCTCACCCGAGGGGATGGCGTCGAGGGGTATGGTCTCGCCGTGCAGGCGCTTGGCTTCCTCCGCCGCGAAGGTGAAGGTCCCGATCGCGCGGTCAACCTCGATGCGAGCGAACTTCAGGGCCTTGCCGGCTTCCGTGGCGATGGTCCTGGCGAACAGGTCGCGCCGCTCGGCGATCAGCGCTGCGGCCCGGGAGAGGATCTCGTAGCGGCGATGGGCGGGAAGCTCGGCCATGACCGGCGCAGCCTCGGCCGCGGCCGCCAGTGCCGCGTCGACGTCTTCGCGCCGAGCCTGCGGCAGCGCCGCGAACGTCTCACCGGTGTACTTGTTGGTGACTTGCAGCAAGGGCCCTTCACCCACCCACTGCCCATTGATGAAGAGTCGGTGCTCCATCCCGTTTGTGGCCTCCGCCGACCAAGGGTTTCCCGTCGAGCTCAGACGGCCCACCCCAATCCCAGCCGCTCCAGGGTGTCGCTGGTGGGGTTGCCGGTCCGGGTGTCCCAGCCCGCCAGTCGGTAGTACTCGTCCTTGGCCGATTCGATCTCCGCCTCGACCAGACTGACCCCGGCTGTCGGGCCGCCGCCGCCGAGCGGCCGGAAGAACTTCTTCGGCAGACCGTCGGCCTTGCGGTCGAGACCCTCGCGGGCGTTGAACAAGCGCAGCATGTTCAGACGTCGTTCGCCCACCTCGAGCAGCTCTTCCAGGCTGAAGTCTTCCCAGCCTGTCGCCGCCCGCACGAAGGCGACGGTCTCATCCGGTCCGTAGAGGGTCCACGCCGGCCCCCACACGAACTGGCACAGCGCGGCGGTGTCCAGGAAAGAGTAGAACTGCTGGGTCTTCAAGGCGTATCGCACCTTGTCGGCCGCCAATGAATTCTGCGGGAGCGTGTGGTCGAATCCGAGACGGGCCAGGCGCTTCATGTACAGCTCCCCGGCGCCGTCTTCGATCATCGGGTCATGTTCGGAGGACTGGTGGTCGGCGCCGAAGGGATTCACGGCGTAGATCAAGCCCAGGGAGCGCTTGGCCTGCGGCATGTGCGCCGGGGCTTCTGCGCCTTTGGCGGTGATGAGCAGTTCGTGTCCCTTGCCCAGTCTCTGGGCAGCGCGGCGCGAGCCTTCGGCCAGTGTGTCGCCGAAGCCCTCGCGGCGCGCCAGCATCTCGGTCAGGCGAATCATGGCGGAGGCGTCGCCGAACGCGGCCGGGAACCCGATTTCCTGCTCCGAAAGGATCCCTTGTGCGAAGCACTCCATTGCCCAGGCGACGGTGGCGCCGGTTCCGATCGTGTCGAGCCCGTATTCGTTGCACAGCTGGTTGGCCAGCGCGATGGCGTCCAGATCACCGACGCCGCAGTACGATCCGAAGGTGGCGATCGTCTCGTACTCAGGCCCGCCGTGCCGGCGCGCCACCGGGCGATCGCCGAATTGAGTCTCCACCACCCGCTTGCAGCGCACGCTGCAGGCATAGCAGGTGTCGTTGTCCTTCAGGATCGTGTCGCTCATGCGCTCGCCGGAGATGGCCTCGAAGGCCTCGAACTGGCCCTGGGCATAGTTGAACGTCGGCAGGCTGCCGATGGTGTGCTGGAAGGCGACCACGCCGGCGGTGCCCAGCTTCTGCAGGCCGAGCATGTCGGCATTCGTCTCGATCTCGGAGGCGCCCTGGCGCGCCATCTCGTTGATGCGGCGGGGGTCGGCCCACGGCAGGCGCTTGCTCTCGCCGCGCACGACGACCGCCTTCAGATTCTTGGATCCCATGACCGCGCCCAGGCCGGTGCGTCCGTTGGCGCGGTTGGCCATGTTGATGATCGCCGCCAGGCGCACGAGCTTCTCCCCGGCCGGCCCGCACTGGGCGATCTCGACCTTGTCATCCTTGAGTTCCGCCTTGATCAGATCATCCACTTGCGAGGTGGTCTTTCCCCACAGGTGTTCGGCCGGGCGCATCTCCGCCTGCCCGTTGTGCAGCCAGAGGTAGACCGGCCGCGCGGCGCGCCCGCGCACGACCAGGCCGTCGAAACCGGCAAAGCGCATCTCGGCCGGGAAGAAGCCGCCGGCCTGGGCATCGCCGATTCCGTCGGTCAGCGGCGAACGCGCGTTGGCGCACAGTCGGCTTTGACCGGATATCGGCGCCCCGGTCAGGAGGCTGACCATCAGGGTCAACACATTGCCCGGGGAGAACGCGTCGGTGCCGGGCTTCATGTCTTTGAGGATGTAGTACAGGCCCATGGCCGAGCCGCCCATGTAGCGGCGGTAGAACGACTCGGATGGCGTCTCGATGCTGAGCGATCCGGCTTCCAGGTCGACATGCAGAATGCGCCGGGTGAGCCCTTCCGTCATGGCTGCCTCCTCGCCCCTCTCAGCGGGACTGGACGAGCGCCTGTTCGAACGTCTCCAGTCCCTCTTCGATCTGGGCGGCGTTCACAATCAGCGGCGGGATCCAACGGACGACGTTGTCGTACGGGCCGCAGGTCAGCAGCATCAGGCCGCGCTGGAAGGCGGCCTGGACGACGGCCTTCGCCCGCTGCGTCCCCGCTGCGCCGTCCGGATCGGTGAACTCGCTGGCGATCATCAGGCCGCGGCCGCGCACCTCTCCGATCTCGGGATGAGCCTTCTGCAGCTGCCGCAGGCCGGCCATCAACACTTGTCCCATCGCGTGCGCGTTCTCGATCAGCCGCTCATCGCGCATGACCCTGATCGTCTCTGCCGCCGCGGCGCAGGCAATGACGTTCCCGCCGTAAGTGCCGCCGTGTGATCCGGGTGTCCATTCCTCCATCAACTCGCGCCGGGCGGCCAGACCCGCCAGCGGCAGCCCGGAGGCGATGCCCTTGGCCATGATGAGCAGGTCGGGCACCACGCCAAGGTGGTCGACCGCGAACCATCTGCCCGTGCGCCCGAAGCCGGACTGGACTTCGTCGGCGATGAGCAGAATACCCATATCATCGCACAACTCGCGCAGCGCCGGCAAAAACCCATCCGGCGGGACCACATACCCGCCTTCCCCCAGGACCGGCTCGACCACGATGGCGGCCGTCTCCTGCGGGGCGGTCTGGGACTTGAACAGGTGCTTCAGCTCGCGCAAACAGAAGGCCAGCGTGCTGCTTTCATCCCATCCGTAGCGGTAGGCGTAGGGGTAGGGGGCGACGAATACCCCGGCCGCCAGCGGTTGGTACCCGGCCCTGTAGTTCGTCTTCGATGTGGTCATGGCCATGGTCAGGTTCGTGCGGCCGTGAAAGGAGCCCTGAAAGACGACCACGTTCGGCCGGCGCGTGGCGTGCCGGGCCAGCTTGACCGCGCCCTCGACCGCCTCGGCGCCCGAATTGGTGAAGAAGAATGTGTCCAGCGGCGCGGGAACGACGCCGAGCAGCTCGCCGGCCAGATCCAGCATCGGCGTATGGACGACGATGTTGGCCTGCCCGTGCAGCAGCCGGGCGGCCTGCTCCTGAATGGCTTTGACCACGCGCGGATGCGCATGCCCGGTGTTGGTCACGCCGATGCCGCAGGTGAAATCCAGGTAGCGCCGGCCGTCGGCGTCGATCAGGTACGGACCTTCACCGCGCTCGACCAAGAGCGTCCAGCTGCGGTTCCAGACCGGCGAGAGGTGCGAGAGATCGGCTGCAGGCATCCCCATTCCTTTCCCCGCCCGCCGCTGGCCCGGCGGTCAGAACTTGCGCGCCCACTCCTTCGGCCAACGCTCGATGACGACTTTCTTCTGCGTGAAGAACTCGACCGCATCCAGGCCCTGGCCGTGCAGGTCGCCGAAGAAGCTCTCCTTCCAGCCGCTGAAGGGGAAGAAGGCCATTGGCGCCGCCACGCCGATATTGATGCCGATGTTGCCGGCCTGGGCTTCGTAGCGGAAGCGGCGCGCTGCCGTCCCGCTGGCGGTGAAGAGGCTGGCTTGATTGCCGACCTGGGCAGCGTTGATCAAGGCCAGCGCCTCGTCGAGCGTATCGACGTGGATCATGCCAAGCACGGGACCAAAGATCTCGGTCTGAGCGACCTCGCCCTGCGGCGGCAGGTCGAGCAGGACCGTCGGCCGGACGAAGAAGCCGTTCTCGTAGCCGGAGATGCGCGCCGCGCGGCCGTCGACCGCCAATTGGGCGCCTTCTTCCAGGCCGCGGCCGATCAACGACTCGGTGCGGGCCTTGCTGGCGGCGCTGATCAGCGGCCCCATCTGGACCCCGGCCTCCAGTCCGCTGCCAACCACGCGGGTGGCGGCCGCGTCACAGATCAACTCGTTGAAGATCGGCCGGGCATCGGCCACCGTGATCACCAGCGAGACAGCCAGGCAGCGCTGCCCGGCGCAGCCGAAGGCGCTGTCGGCAATGATCCGGGTGGCCATGTCCATCTCGGCGTCGGGCATGACCACGACCGCGTTCTTGGCCCCGCCCTGGCATTGGGCGCGCTTGCCGCTCGCTGCGGCGCGGGCGTAGACGTGCCGGGCGACCGGGGTCGATCCGACGAAGCTGACCGCCCGCACCGCTGGGTGATCGAGAAGAGCGTCGACCGCCTGGCGGGCGCCGTTGACCAGGTTGACGACGCCCGGCGGGAAGCGGCACTGCTCCAACTGCCGGAAGACCGCCTGCATCGTCAGCGGCACCCTTTCCGACGGCTTGACGATGACCGGGTTGCCGCAAGCCAGCGCGTAGGGCATGAACCAGAAGGGGATCATGCCCGGGAAGTTGAACGGGCAGATGATGGCGCTGACGCCGACCGGCTGGCGGATCATCGTCTCGTCGATGCCCGAAGCGATATCCTCCGAGTTGTAGCCCTGCATCAGCTGCGGGATTCCGCAGGCGATCTCGACGTTCTCGATCGCCCGTCGCATCTCGGCCCGCGACTCATCCAACGTCTTGCCGCACTCGAGCGTGATGCTGCGGGAGAGGTCCTCGAACGACGCCTCGAGCAGCTGCTTCAGGCGGAAGAGGTACTGCACGCGCTCGACGGCCGGCGTGCGGCGCCAATCAGGGAAGGCCTGGGCAGCCGCCGCGGCCGCCTGGGCCACCTCGGCCGTCGCCCCGAGCGGCACATGCCCGAGAACCTCGGCCGTCGCCGGGTTGAGGACGTCCAGGCACTCGGCGGCCGACGGCGGGCGCCATTCCCCGTTGATGTAGTTGAGGACCTCCGCTGTCGGGCTCATGCCTGCCTCTTGGCCTCCTTGACCGATTCGGCCAGCGCCGTGAGGGTCTCGTCGATATCGGCTTCGGAATGCGCCTCGCACAGGAAGAGCGGCTCCTTGGCGTCGTGTTCGTAAGCCACGCCCCGCCGGCGCATGGCTTCCTGGAGGTGCTCATACAGGCGGACATCCATCGGGATCAGGTCGCGATACTCGCCCGGGGCGCTGGCCAGGCCGAGCACGAACGAGAACATCGACGGGACGCCGGTCATGGCGTGTTCGAATCCGGCCTCCGTGAGGACGTCGTCGATGCCCTGCATCAGGCGCCGCCCGCGGGCTGAAACCGTTTCGAGTGCATCCGTGGTCTCGAGGACCTCCAGCGTTGCCAGGCCGGCAGCAACGCCCGGGCCGTTGGCGCAGTAGGTTCCGCCGTGGGCCATTCGCCCGGGCTCGATGACGCTCATGACGCGGCGCGAGCCGCCGATGGCCGCCAGCGGGTAGCCGTTGGCCAGTGATTTGGCGTAGGTCATCAGGTCGCCCTTGACGCCGAAGTACTCGGCCGCGCCGCCGCGCGCGATGCGGAAGCCGGTCTTGACCTCGTCCATGATCATGACGATCCCGTGCTCGTCGCACAGGCGCCGGATCAGCTCCAGCCAGCCGGGGCGCGGCAGGATGCTGGTCATGTTGGCGGCGATCGGCTCGACGATGATGGCGGCGATCTCGCCCCAGCGCGCGCGGACGGTCTGATCGAGCATCTCAAAATCGTTGAAGGGCAGGACCAGGATCAGATCGCGCAGGCGGGCCGGGATGCCGGAGGAATTGCAGACCGGGATCGGGCTGCGGCGCGAGCCAATGGAGCCGTAGGCTGTGTAGGCCGTCGACCAGAGCAGGTAGTCGTGGAAACCGTGGTAGCCGCCTTCGAACTTGACGACCGCTTCGCGGCCGGTATAGGCACGGGCGATGCGCAGGGCGTGCATCGTCGCTTCTGTGCCCGAGTTGGCGAAGCGCACCATCTCGACGCCCGGGCACATGCGCACGATCCGCTCGGCCAGCTCGATCTCCTGAACATGGGTGTGGGCGAAGAGCGTCCCACCGTCGATGGCTTCGTGCACCCGCCGGTTGACGCGCGGGTCGGCGTGGCCCAGGATGATCGGCCCGAAGGCCAGGCGGTAGTCGATGTAGCGGTTCCCGTCGGCGTCCCATACGTGGGCCCCCTGGCCGCGCGAGATGACGGGCGTGTCCTCGCCGCTGTAGCGGAAGTTCGAGCTCACACCCCAGGGCATCACGGCCTGGGCGCGCGAGAACAGGGCGCGTGTCCGGGTCAGATCGGGATCTCGGTTCATGGGAACAGGCTCTCCGGTTTGAAGTCCCCTATCCCCTCCGACTTCCGAAGCCGCGGCCACTTCGGAAGTTGGAGGAAGGCTCTACCCAGCCTCGGCGGCAATGGCCCGCTCGATGATCCCCAACCCGGTCAGCAGTTCCTCGCGGGAGATGACCAGCGGGGGGCAGGCGAAGACCATGTTCTTGTTGACGAAGGTCGTCAGACCTTCGGCCAGCAGCCGGCCCTTGATGCGGGCCATGCTGGCGGCCTCGAGCGGCTGGCGCGTGCCGCGATCACGCACCAGCTCGACGGCCGAGAACAGTCCCAGTGCGCGTACGTCCCCGATCAGCGGCAGCCGGGCTTGCATGCGGGATAGCTCGTCGGCCAGGACGGCGCCCAGGCGCCGGCTGTTGCCGATCAGATCTTCGTCCTTGTACACCTGCAGCGTGGCGATGCCGGCCGCGCACGAAAGGGGATGGCCGTAGTAGGTCAGCCCCATGTAGAGCATCTTGTCCTCGAAGTGCCGGGCGATGGCGTCGGAGACCACCACCGCCCCAAGCGGAAGGTAGCCCGAGGTCAGCCCTTTGGCGATGGTCATGATGTCGGGCACGACCTTCCAGTGATCGACGGCGAACCACTCGCCGGTGCGGCCGAAGCCGGTCATGACCTCGTCGGAGATGAGCAGGATGCCGTGCTTGCGCGTGATCTCGCGCAGGCGCGGCCAGTAGTCGTCCGGGGGAACGAGGATGCCGTTCGAGCCGGTCACGCCCTCCATGATCAGGGCCGCGATCGTGTCGGGGTTCTCGTATTCGATCATCTGCTCGATGTGACTGATGCACTCGCGATGGCACGTGTCCGGCGTATGGCCGAACACGCAGCGGTAGCAGTAGGGGTCGAAGCAGTGGATCACACCGGGGATGCCGGGCTCGACCGGCGGACGGCGGTAGTCGCCGCTCAGGGTGACAGCCCCATACGTGGCGCCGTGGTAGGAAACGTAGCGAGCCAGGATCTTGTGCCGGCCGGTGTACTGCCGGGCGAACTTGACGGCGTTCTCGTTCGCGTCGGCGCCGCCCAGGGTGAAGAAGACCTTGTTCAGGTCCCCGGGGGTGACCTCGGCAATACGCTCGGCCAGGACGCCCTTCGGTTCGTGGGCCGCGGCCGGGTGCGCGGCGCACAGGCGGGCGGCCTGCTCCTGGATCGCAGCCACGACCTTGGGGTGCTGGTAGCCGATGTTCAGGCTCATCAGCTGCGAGGAGAAGTCCAGGTAGCGTCGGTCATCGGCGTCCCAGTAGTAGACCCCCCGGCCGCCGGCCACCGGGATCGGATCGACCGACTTCTGGACCGACCAGGAGAAGAAGGTGTGCTTGCGGTTGAGGCGGACGATCTCCTCTGGGCTGCGCTGCGATCTGGGCGGCTTGTCTGGCACCGAGTCCTCCTGTGCGGCGAGAGGCGCGCTTACAGCGCGCGGCCGACCTCGACCAGCGTGTCCTCCAGTCGATTCAGGACCGCGTCGAGCTGCTCATAGCTGATGACCAGCGGCGGTTCGATGCGGACGGTGTGCGCGTTGGTCAGCGTCCCAGAAACGAGCACGCCGCGCTTGAACAGCCCGGCCGCCACCCGGTAGCCGATCTCCGGCGTGTGGAAGTGCTGGCCGATCAGCAGGCCGCGGCCGGTAATCTGCCGGTAGATCTGCGGGAAGCGTTCGGCCAGCTTCTGCAGGCGGGGGATCAGGTACTCCCCCTTCTGGGCGGCCTGCTCCCAGAGCCGATCGCGCAGCGTCACGTGGATCGAGGCGATCGCCGCGCTGCAGGCCAGCGGTCCACCACCGGTGGTGGTGGTATGGATGAACGGGTTGGGAGCCATCATACACTGCCAGATTTCGGCCGTCGAGCAGAAGGCGCTGACGGGCATCACGCCGCCGCCCAGCGACTTGGCCACCGCCAGGATGTCCGGCACCGTCTCCCAGTGGTCGACGCCCCACATCCTGCCGGTGCGGCCCAAGCCGGTCTGGACCTCATCGGCGATGAGCAGCGCGCCGTGACGGCGGGTCGCCAGACGCAGCCGCGGCCAGAAGTCATCCGGCGGCACGATCGCGCCGGCCTCGCCCTGGATGGGCTCCATCAGCACCCCGGCGATGCCGACCCCGGTGTGGCGGCAGGCTTCCAGCTGCCGTTCGACTGCTTCAGCATCCCCGAAGGGCACGTGGTAGACCGGGCCGCCGTACAGCAGCCCGACCGGCTCGCGGTAATCGGACTTTCCGATCATGCTCAGCGAGCCCATCGTCTTGCCGTGGAAACCGTTGAGGGCGGCGATGAACCCCGGCCGGCCGGTGTACATCTTGGCCAGCTTGATGGCGCCTTCGACGGCCTCGGTGCCGCTGGCGCAGAAGAAGCTGTACTGCAGGTCGCCGGGCGTGATCTGGGCCATCAGCCGCGCCAGGGCGCCGCGCAGCGGATCGATCAGCTCCTGCGTCGGCATGGGCGTCCGCCGCAGCTGCGCCTGAACCGCGGCGACGATCTCGGGATGCGCCCAGCCGTGGTTCATCATCCCGAACGCGCCCAGGCAGTCGATGTACTCGCGTCCGAGGACGTCCTGGAAAACGGCTCCCCGGCCGGTCCATTCGGTCGCCGCCCAGTCGCCGGCTTCGGTCACCGATTTGCGGTAGTCGAGCCAGCCCCGGTTGAAGTGCTCGCCGAAGTTGGCCTTGGCGTCCTCGATGATCTCCCGGCCTTCTTCATCCGAGAGCTGCGGCCGCTGGATGATATCCAGCCAGCGCTCGCAATAGCGCTGCGCGTCGTCGAAGGATGGTGGCATCAGTGACTCCCGTGTGGCGGACGTCGCTCAGGACATCTCCTTCAACTTGTAAGGGAAATCGTAGCCGGCCATGCGCTCGATAAACGGATCGGGGTCGAATGCCTCCGGGCCGAAAACGCCCGGTCCCTTCCAGATCCCCCGCTCGATCAACTCCATGGCGATGACCGGATTGACGGCGGTCTGCCAGACCACGGCCTGCACGCCGTACTTCTTCATGCAGGTCTCATTGTCGGCCACCTGGTACAGGTACACCTGGCGCGGCCGGCCGCCCTTCTTGCCCTTGACCCACGTGCCGGCGCAGGTCTTGCCGAACATCTTGTCGCCCAGATGTGCCGGATCGGGCAGGCAGGCGGCCACGACGTCGCGCGGGGCGACCTTTACGCCGCCGACGTTGATGGGCTCCTTGTTGTCCATCCCCAGCAGCTTGATGGTCTTCAAGATGCGGATGAACTCGTCGCCCAGGCCGTACTTGAAGGTTACACGCATGCATTTCACCCAGCGCGGCACCAGCAGGACTTCTTCGTGTTCAACGTTGACGCAGCCCTGCCGGCCGATGCCCTCCGGGAACTCGAACGTCTCCGGCTCGGAGAACGGTTCGGTCGTATACCAGCCGCGTTCCTTCTCCCAGATGATGGGAGGGTTCAGGCACTCCTCGATCGTCGTCCAGATGGAGAAGTTGGGGGCGAACTCATAACCGCGCACTTCCAGGTTGGCGCCGTCGCGGATGTTGATCTCGTCAATCTCGTCGAACAGGTGCTTCTCAGCGTATTTGGCGAAGACATCGGCCATGCCGGGCTCGACGCCCATTCCCAGCAGAGCGAAACGGCCCCTCTTCAGCCATTTCTCGGCCCGCTCGAATTGATAGTCGCCCAGCTTCACCCCGCATTGGTGATATGGATCTTTGGGGTGGGGGGAGGAGAGCGTCATGGCCATGTCCATATAGGCACAGCCGTACTGGAAGGCGGCGTCGAAGATCTTCTCATTGAAGAGCGGTTCGACGGCGTTCATGATCAGGTCGACCTTGTACTTGGCCGCCAGGTCGACGATCTCGGTCTTCTTGCTGGCATCCAGGCGGGCGGTCGGGTACTTGGCCGGGTTGCGCAGCTTGGCTTTCACTTCCCGCAGGCGCTTGGGGTTGATGTCGGTCAACACCATCTTCTGGATCCAGGGCAGATCCTGGGCGAGGACGGCGATGGATTCGCCGACGCCGCCCGTGCCGACGAGCAAGACCTTCATCGGTAACTCCTTGCCGACTCAGCGGTCGGCCAACCGGCTGGGATTGGCAGGTCGGGCGGCCGAATTCGCCGGCGGGGAAGCCTGCGGGAGCCTCCCAGCCGGACCAGCCGCTTGTCGGGTCGCAATCCCGGCAGGTTGTCTTCCAGGACCTTGCCGGCTAGCTCTTTGCGAACGGATTCCCAATCGGGTTGGACATGTCCACCGGTTGGCCGTTGATGTCGGTCAGGATCTTGGGCGGGTCCTGCTTCTGCGTCAGCAAGGACACCACGATCAGGACCACCACCGACAGGATGAAAGCCGGAGTGGCCGAGACCATGGTCGAGTCGAAGAAGGCGTCCCAGATCGCATCGCCAACATCGCCGTCGTAACCGACCGGCAGGACGAATGTCCGGTAGTAGTAAACGCCGAGCACGACCCATGAAATCACACCGGTCAAGAAGGAGGCCAGCGCGCCCGTGTGGTTGGCCTTCTTCCAGTACATACCGATAACGTAGGGCGCGGCCATACCGACCAGGATCGACGTGTTGGCCAGGACCGCCAGTTCATACACGGTCGAGGCGAACATGGCGATCCCCAGACTGAGCGCTCCGCTGACCAGCAGGGCGAGGCGCGTCAGCTTCAGCTGGTCCTTGTCGGAGATGTCCGGCTTGAAGGGCTTGACCAGGTTCTCGGTGAACATGGTCGCCCCGGCCAGCATCGAACTGTCCGAAGTGCTCATCAGGGCCGAGGCCAGGACCGCCACAAAGACCGCCACCAGAATCGGCGGCAGGAACTTATGCGCCATAGAGATCAAGACGAACTCGGTCTCGGCTCCTTCGAGCGCCGGGCCGAGGGCGCCGTATGCGACCACACCAATGAGGGGAGATAGGACACCGAAGGAGATGTACAGCGCCGCGGCGATGAAGGTCGACTTGACCGCCGTCGATTCGTCCTTGGCGGCATTGGTGCGCTGCAGGTAGTCCTGGGCCGGGATGGCGCCCAGGCCGAGCGACAGCCAGGCGGCGATGTAGTAGAACCAGCCGTTGATGCCGAAGTAACCGTAGTAGCCGTCCTCCGAGGTCGGCCAGATGGCGAACGGGTGAGAATGGGTCACTTCCTGCGCGCCGGCCAGGCTGAGCATCTCATTCAAACCACCGACGCTGGCGATGATGCCCGCCATGATCATCACCAACCCGGCGCAGGTGAGGAACATTTGCATGAAGTCCAGAGCCGTATCGGCCCACAGGCCCCCGGCGATCGTGTACAGCGTGACCACGGTGGCGACCAGGATCATCCCGGCCTGGATCGGCCAACCCAGCAGCGCCTGCAGGATGGCCCCGCCGGCGACGATTTGCGCCGCCGTCCAGCCGAAGTAGGTGATGATCTGGGTGATCGTGCCGATGACGGACATGGTCTTCCCGAAGCGCCGTTCGAAGAAGTCCATGATGGTCAGATACTGGGCGCGGCGTGAGATCTTCACAATCAACAGGCCGGCGATGATCAGGCAGAGCGTGGCGCCGAACGGATCGAAGACCACGCCGGCGAAACCGTACTGGTAAGCCTCCGAACTTGAGCCCATCAACGTCTCGGCTGCGAACCAGGTGGCCATGATCGACGGCGCGGCCATCCACCAGGGCAGCCGGCGGCCGGCGACGACGTAGTCGACGGTCGTCTGCACTTTCGTTGAGGCCCAGTAGCCGATGATCAGGCGGACGATCAGGATCACGACGATCCCGCCGATAATCAATCCTGCGTCCTCAATTGCCATGTGGATCCTCCTCACTCAGGTCGTAGGGTCGTCAGCGGCTGCGCCTTCTTCTGGGGGTCAGGCGGTCCGGGCCCACCTCCTACGGGGTGCATCCTCTCCGGGGGTCGGGCGTGCAACAGTATCTATTCGAGTCGGCGGCCTCTAGGCCTGCCCCGCTCCGGGGCCGACGGCGGGCGGGCCTTCCCGGCAAATGCCGGCCGGGATGCGCCACTGGTAGACATCTTTCAGCACGACGGGGACGATCAGCGTCGTGGTCTTGCGCACCCCGGGGACCTTGGCCACCGTGTCGGTGACGAAGGAATACACTTCGTTGTTGTCCCGCCCGACGACTTGAATGCTGACGTCGCGCTCGCCCATCGAGCAGCTGACGTAGCTCACGCACTCGAATTCGGTCATGCGGTGTGCGACCGCATTGATCTCGGTCGGCTCGACTTGGAGGAAGACATCGGCGACCACGTTGAAGCCGAGGGCCTTGGGATCGGGGATGGCGACCACGCGCATGATCCCGCGCTGACGCAGCCGGTCCAGGCGGTATCGGACCGTCCGCTCGGACACAAAACCGATGCGGCGGGCGATCTGCGCGCAGGGCATGCGTCCGTCTTCCATCAGGAGGTCGACGATCTGCCGGTCGATCGACTCGATCAGGGGCATGGATTCGCTCCTATGTGCGGGGGCAACCAGAATCTAGCACACCTTGTTCGGAACGGCAACGAGTCTGCCATCGGTCTGCCGAAAACGACAATCAGGGGGGCACTCCTGGCGGGGCTTGACGGCGACCGGCGCCTCTTGTAGCCTCCATCCAGTGACCCTGGGAGGTTGGCGAGCCATGCGCTCCTATGCACTGGCCTTTCTCGGTTATGGGAACGTCGGGCGGGCACTGGCTGCGCTGCTGCGTCGCAAGGCTGACGATCTGGCCGAAGGGGCAGGGCTGGCCTTGCGGGTGACCGGCGTCGCCAGCCGCAAGCTGGGCTGGATCGCCAATCCCGACGGCCTCGACCTGGATATCCCGGTGGGGACCGCCCCGCAGGCTGGGGACGGTTCGGCGCCTTCCTGCCTGGGCGACTGGCTCGGGGCCTGCCGGGCGGGGATCCTCGTGGAGATGACCTCCCTCGATCCGCAGTCCGGGCAACCGGCGCTCGATTTCGTCCGTCAGGCGCTCAGGCAAGGGCTGCATGTGGTCACAGCTAACAAAGGACCCGTTGTCTACGGCTATCGTGAGCTGCGCGATCTGGCCGCGCGGGCCGGACGGCGCTTCCTGTTCGAGTCGACGGTCATGGATGGAACCCCGATCTTCTCGCTCTTCCGGGAGGCCCTGCCTGCAGCTCGGCTGCTGCGCTTCCGCGGCATCCTCAACTCGACCACCAACTTCGTCCTGACCGAGATCGAAGCCGGCCGGAGCTTCGACGAGGCCGTCCGGAAAGCCCAGGCGATCGGGATCGCCGAGACCGATCCAAGCGCCGACATCGACGGCTGGGACGCGGCCGTGAAGGTCTGTGCGCTGGCAACGGTCCTGATGGACTCACCCCTCGAACCGGCCGGAGTCGACCGGACCGGGATCCGTGGGCTTTCCAGCGAGGTGATACGCGCCGCTCGCAAGTCCGGCCGCCCCTACAAGCTGATCTGCCGCGCCGAGCGCACTGCGACGGGGGTGGTGGCGCGCGTTGCGCCCGAGCAGATTCCGCTGACCGACCCTCTGGCTTCAGTGGACGGCACCTCCTCGGCCATTCACTTCGTTACGGATGTGCTTCCGGGCTTGTCGATCTTCGAGCATGGACCGGGACCGGAGACGACCGCCTACGGACTGTTGGCGGATGTGCTGCGCATCGCCCGTGACGAGGCTTGAGAACCCATCCAGTGCTCCCGGCCCGTTCTCAGCAAATTGCCTCTTGACTCACGCCGACGGTTCTTGTAGAGTGTCTCTGTCATCTCAAGGGAGGTGTGTCTAATGGTCTTCGCCCTGACTAGCTTGAAGGCGCTTCGCAGCCGGCCCCCGATGGGGATCGGCGGTGCTGTGCCTTCTCGGAGTGCGCCAAAAGGCCGTTAGACAGTCGTCGCTTGACGTACCGGCCGCGGGCGCCCTCCAGCGCCCGCGGCCTTTGTTTTCCCCATCGGCCGCAGGATCCTGCGGCCGATGCGTTTGCGGTCGGGCTGGGGGACGTCGCGTGGCTCGAGGGAGCAGGTCGATGAATGCTCAACTCGACAGCCCACAGTTGGATACCCTGGCAGGCCAGGCCCATCCGGCCACGCCCTGGTTGCAGGTGCGCGGCTGCCGAGGCCGCGCCGACCTGCCGGCGCTGGCCGACGTCTTCCGCCGCAGCCTGGCGGCCGACCGGATCGATCGCATCGCCGGGCGGGCGGATTGGGAACAGGCCTTGCGGCCGGTGGCCGACTACGATCCCACCTTCGATCTCCAGATCGTCGAAGCCCGTGGAGAAGTGGTCGGGTACGTCCAGACGCGCGCATGCCGGGAGTCCTCCGGGAGCCTGATCTTCCGTCACTTCGGGGCGTTGGTCCCTGAATCGCGTCGAAGAGGAGTGGGCGCCGTGATGCTCGACCGCGCTCATCGCCGTCAGCGGGAGCTCGCCGGACGTGTGGGCGCCGGGAGATCGGCTTACCTGCAGGCCACGGCCGCCGAGACGCAACCCGGCCTGGTGGTTCTGCTGCTGCGCCACGGCTACGCCGCAGTGCGGCACCGATACGGTATGGTCCGCCCGGATCTGAACGAGGTGCCGGCCGCCGCCCTGCCGGCGGGTATCGAGGTGCGTCGGGCGCAGCCGGACCACTACCGCGCCATCTGGGAGGCGCATGAGCAGGCGGCCCGCGAGCGATGGGGTCACGTCGTCTGCCGCCAGGACGGCTTCGGTGAGTGGCTGGAGAACCCCGCCAGCCAGCCCGAGCTGTGGCAGGTGGCCTGGGAAGGTGATCGGGTGGTCGGCCTGGCCATGCCCTGGATCCCGGCCGAGGAGAACGCCGCTCTTCGCCGGCGGCGCGGCGGACTGCATTCGTTGACGGTCTGCCGGCCCTGGCGGCGGCGCGGGCTGGCCAGGGCGCTGTTGGCCCGCAGCCTGGCATCTCTGCACGATCTGGGCATGAACGAGGCCGCCAGCCAAGTCGATGTCGAGGACGCATTCGGCACGATGCGCCTCTTCGCCGGGATGGGTTTTCGTCCGGTCCGCCGGACAACGATCTATCGCCGGCCGCTGCATGGCACTTGATCGCGGCGCGCATTGTTCGACCCATCGCCGGGCACCCTGCGCACGTCGAAGCGTGTGCGCAGGGTGCCCCGGCGGTGACGCTGTGAGAGGTGTACGATGGTCAATCTGATGAACCCCGCGACGATCCCCTCATCCCTCGTCCCGCGGACGGAGCTCGCGCCCGGCGTTGTGCTGCGCGGCCTGAACTCGGCGCGGGACTTCACCGGTATGGCCGCGGCCTACAACCGCTGGGCGGCGGCCGGTGGGATCGAGCGCGCCTTGACCGCCCATGAGCTGGCGACACAGTACGAACACCTCGAGAACAGCGACCTGGCGCGGGACGTCGCCGTGGTCGAGGGCCTCGAGGGCGTGATTGGCTACTCGCGCTGTGAGTGGCGCGAGGAGCCGGTGAGCGGGCTGCGCGTGTACACGCACCGGATTGTGCTGCCGCCGGAATGGTGCGGCGACAGTATCGAGGCAGCGCTGCTGGCTCGCACCGAAGCGCGTCTCCGCCAGGTCGCTTCGGAGCATCCGGCGTCGATCCAGAAGTACTTCCAGGTGATGATCGCCGAGACACAGACCGCCACCGTCGACTTGCTGATGCGGCATGGGTACCAGCCGGCCCGCTACGACTACACGATGCTCCGGCCGACGCTGGACGACATCCCGGAGCTTCCGCTGCCGGACGGGATCGAGGTCCGCCCGGCGATCGCCGCCGACTACCGGCGGATCTGGGAGGCCGACAACGAGGCTTTCCGCGACCATTGGGGGTACACCCCGATGGGCGACCAGGACTACGAACGCTGGAGGTCCGAAGCGACGTTCGATCCCAGCCTGTGGCGCGTGGCCTGGGAGGGTGACCAGGTGGTCGGGATGGTGCTGGCGTTTGTCAACGCCACGGAGAACGCCGAGTACAATCGACTGCGCGGCTACACCGAGGACATCTGCGTGCGGCGGCCGTGGCGCCGCCGCGGGATTGCCCGCGCCCTGCTGGCGCGTAGCCTGCGCGGATTGCGGGCGCGCGGGATGACGGAAGCCGCGTTAGGCGTGGATAGCGAGAACACCAGCGGCGCGCTGCGGCTCTACGAGAGCCTGGGCTTCCGCCCGATCAATCGTTTCTTCTTGATGCGCAGGCCGCTCGATCCGGCTGACGGCGCTCCCTTTCCGGCGGACAGCCAGGGCTGAGAACGACCATGACGATTCGTGCCGTGTTCTGGGATATGGGGGGTGTGCTGCTGCGCACGCAGGATCAGAGCGGGCGCGAGCAGTGGCGGCGCCGCCTGCAGCTTCCGGCCGGGGAGCTTGAGCGAAGGGTGTTCGAGGGTGAGCCCGCGCGGCGGGCGACGGTCGGCCTGGCAGACGAGGCCCAGATCTGGGGGGATCTGGCGCGGTCGTTCGGCCTGAACGAGAGCGAGCGCGACCAGCTGGCGGCCGACTTCTTCGCCGGGGATCGCATCGATCAGGAGTTGGTCGCGTTCATCCGCTCGCTGCGACCGCGGCTGAAGACCGGGGTGATCTCGAACGCGTGGCCGGGAATCCGTCACTACCTCGAGCAGGTGTGGCGGGTCGCCGATGCATTCGATACGCTGGTCATCTCGGCCGAGGTCGGTCTGGCCAAGCCCGACCCGGCCATCTACAAGCTGGCCCTCGATCGCCTGCAGGTCGACGCCTCCCAGTCGATCTTCGTGGATGATTTCGAGGTCAACGTGCTCGGCGCCCGGGAGGTCGGCATGCAGGCGATCCACTTCCGGACCGCGGAACAGGCGCGGGCCGACCTCGAGCGGTTGCTACAGTCCATGGACTTGGGAACGACGGATGGATGAATCGGCCGCGTCCGGTCAGGCGCCGGGCGGGCGTGAGGCAGTGCTGCGCGAGCGGTGCACGAGGATGATCCCGGCCAGGACCGCCAGGCCGCCGACAACCTGGACCGGGGTGGGGAGCTCATTCAGCAGCGGGATCGCCAGCACCGCCGTCACGACGGGTTGCCCGACCATCGTGGGCGAGACGAACGCCGCCGGAAGATGGCCGAGCGCGTAGCCGACCGCCAGGTATCCAGTTACTTGCGTCACCAAGGCCAGGCCGACGAAGGCCAGGTACGTCTGGGTGGGATACCCGAACAGGGGCAGGCTCAATGCCAGGCTGAGCCCCAGCAGGATCACCGAGCAGGCCGCGCCCATGATCCAGACGTAAGGGAGGGCCCCCAACGTACGCCGGGCGTGCTCGGTGCTCAGGTAGTAGCCGCCATAGAAGACCCCGGCGCCAAGGGCCAGGGCATCCCCCCAGGTCAACGTCGGATGACGCAGAAAGTCCGAGCCCAGGACGGCGGCCGCGCCGCTGAGGGTCACCAGCAGGGCGAACCAGAATCGGCCGCTGAGCCTCTCGTGGAAGAGGAGCCAGGAGGCGAGGGCCACCCACAGCGGTGCGGTGTTGGCGAACAGGGTCGCGTTGGCCGCCGTCGTCATGTTGACCGACGTGTTCCACAGGGAGAGGTCCAGCGCCAACATCAGGCCGCCCAGGAGGGCCAGGCGCATCCCCGCCGCGGACCATGGACGTGCGGTCCGACGGCGCTCGGCCAGTGCCGCCGGGGTCAGCACCAGGGTGGCGATGGCGATCCGGTACAGGCCCGTCACCGGGCCCGGGGCAGCTGCCCAGCGGACGAACAGAGCCGAGCAGCCCAGGGCGAGGACGCCCACGACCAGCGCAGCGTACGGCAGCAGGCCGGCCCCGGCCGGGGCGGCTTCGCTTCTCAGCCTCTCATCGATGGGGTCGGCAACGCGCATGCCTGGGCCTCGATCGTCTCGGACCACCGAGGGATTGATGCGCGCCGAGGGCAATCGAGCGCCGCCCCTCTGGAGATCGGGCGATTCTAACATGCCGGACGCAGGACCTCGCGGGTCGGTATGTTAGAATCCGCACATGCCGCCGGCTGGAAGACAACATGTGTCGCACAACATCGGGGCAGCCACCCGCTCGGCAGATGTGCCGCTGATCACGCTGGCCTCAGGCTCGCCTCGGCGCAAGCAGCTGCTGGCCCTCACTGGATGGGCGGCTCGGGTGCGCCCGATCGCGATCGACGAGACGGCCCGAGCCGGCGAGTCGCCCGAAGAGCTCGCCCGCCGACTGGCGCTCACCAAGGCCCGCCACGCCCTCGAGCGGCACGGCGACTCGGCGCTGGTGCTGGCGGCCGACACGATCGTCGCCGCCGACGGCCAGTTGCTGGGCAAGCCGGCCGACGCCGGCGAAGCCGCAGCCATGCTCGAGCGCCTACGCGGTCGCACGCATCGCGTCGTGACGGCGGTGGCGCTGATCGATCCGCGGGCGCGTGCCGACTTGATCGATGTGTGCACGACCGACGTGCCGATGCGGGCCTACGACGACCGTGAGATCGGCGCCTACGTGGCCGGCGGCTTCCCGCTGGACAAGGCCGGCGCCTACGGCATCCAGGACCGGCCCCTGCAGCCGGTGGCCGTCGACGAGTTGAAGGGCTGCTACGCCAACGTGATGGGTTTGCCGCTCTGCCACCTGGTTCGAACGATGGGGCGCCTGGGGCATGTTCCACCGGTCGATGTTCCGGCGGCGTGCCGGGCTGAGACCGGGTACGATTGCCCGGTCTACCCGCAGATCCTCTCGGAGGAAGTGTGAAGCGAATCGCCGTCCTGCTCCTGAGCGTAATCCTGGCCGGCTGCACACTGTCGAGCGGCGAACAGACCCCGGCGACGCTGCCCGAACCGGCTGTCACCTCGGTGGCCGCACCCGATCCCGAAGCGACGGTTGCCGCATTCCTGGACGCCTGGAAGGCGTGGGATTACGCGCAGATGTACGACCTGCTCAGCCCTCTCTCGCAGGACGGCATCCCCGAGCCGGACTTCGCCGAGCGCTACGAAGGGGTCCGCCGGGCTGCAGCGCTCTCGGGCGTGGACTACGAGATCCTCTCGTCGCTCATCCTGAACCCACGGGCGGCGCAGGTCGCCTACCGGGTCGTCCTGACCAGCACGGTCGTGGGCGATATCACGCGCGACACGACCGTCGAACTGACATTGGTCGGGGGCCAATGGCGGGTGGCGTGGACCGAGGCTGCCATCTTGCCCGAGTTGGGCGGCGGCAGCCGGCTCTCCCTGGCCTACGTCACCCCGACGCGGGCCAACATCTACGACCGCGACGGACTGGCCTTCGCCGCTCAGACGGACGTCGTCGGCTTCTACCTGGTGCCAAACCAGATCGTCAGCCCGGAGGCCGAGACCAACATGCTCTCGGCGCTCTCGAACCTGATGGATATGCGGCCGGAAGCCATCCAGGCCCTTTACGAGCCGTTCCGCTTCACCGACTACTTCACCGCGTTGGGGGAGGC
>Ga0105095_10000129_pt1 | contig 30611 bp, 24 predicted proteins | sample PPLLak2March2015_2_FD_79180 | JGI IMG/M metagenome (GOLD analysis project Ga0105095, IMG submission 79180) | Freshwater sediment microbial communities from Prairie Pothole Lake near Jamestown, North Dakota, USA - PPLs Lake P8 Core (3) Depth... | ecosystem: Environmental > Aquatic > Freshwater >...
GGTACATACAAAAATGCCTGAGCTACCTGTAGCTGCTGTGTTGCGTCTTCTACATGCGGCGCCAGCGGCATCAGCACCAATTTCAAATAGCCACTTTGCAGGAGGTTCTCGGGTGATGCCAGTAACGGGACCAGGGTTTCTTCAAGATTCAGCGTGTAACCAATCTTGGACGGCAGGGCTACCAGACGGCCATCCTGTACCTGGATGGTGGCATCCTGGGCAGGGACAGTGATCTGGGCTGAAATATCGCTCAAAGTCAGGCGGGCACGCGCTTCATCGAACAGGATTACCGGTGAGAGGTGCTCCCCCTGAGTTATTCCGGTTAGAAAAGCGCCCATGCGAAAGAACACATCTTTGCGGTGTCCAATCAGAAACGCCTGCTGGGCTGTGCTGACCGCATCTACCTGGATGCCCAGTTCTGCAGGCGGTAAGGTGAGGGGCTGCAATCCATCATCCAGCACGATGCGCCGGTCCAAGTTAAAAGCCTGGTGAATTTCCACTGCTGCATCGGGGAGTTGTTTGCCGCTCAGATCCATACTGGCTACCTGGACTCCAGGCGTGATGCGATCGGTGATCTGGAAGTAAGCAAAGTACCCCAGCGCGCCGGCAACGAGCAAGAACAATGCCAAGAAGGCTGCCAGGAGAGCCAGCCAGAACGACCACGGCGCCAGCCAGTCGATGAGCGATTGGACGCCTGGATGACCCGCTCCACGCGGACGCCGGCGTATGCCTGATTGAGGGGGCTGATTTGCGTGGGGCGGATAAGCAGGTGGATTGGACTGGCTTGATCTGGGTTGCATGAGGTGAGTCTACCTTCAATACATTATCAATCTGAAAAGCAAGAGTACTTCTTATTATTAAACGCTTTTCTGCTTAATTCGTTCCCTTCCAGTCAATGTTGATTTCAGGCTGGGGGCTGGTAGGGAGCGTTCCAGGCCGGGGATTTGTGCACATGCACCACTTGCCAGCCGCCAGCAAATTTCACCATCACCCGGCTTTCATTATGTGCATGCACAATAACTCCAGTTTCGGTGGTACGGCTGGTGAGCAGGGTATAGCTGGCGATGGCCGTATTCTCGAAGCGCTGGATGAGCAGGTTAGCCAGGTCCAAGCGGGGACGTGGTTCGATGCCCTGCTGTGGGTCGAGGCCAAAGACACTGCCCAAGCGGGCATTGGATTCCATCATGTAGTCATGGAAAGGCAAGCCATCGATGCGATGCGGCGTTACCCACCATTCATACAGGCTCAGCTCGGGATAGGTGGTCTGGTGGTAGCTGTCCAGGTTATTAGCGTATATACCCGCCAGGTGGTTCATCAGGAACTGGTAAATTTCAGGATCGGGGTGCATAACGCTCTCCTAATATTTTATTGGATTGCTTAATTTTACCCGGGATGGTTCAGTCTGAGGATAGAAATGAACAACCCCTCCACATGGTAGATAATAATTGTATAAGAAATATATAAGAAACGTTCAGTATTATTGACTGGACAGAAATTGCCGAATATAATATCTAAGAATTATGTGATAAATATCGGACAACGTCTGTTGGTTCGTGTGGGTTGGTAGATAGGAGAAGCGATGGAAAACACAATGCGTTTAGGGAAAGTGTGGGGTATCCCGATTGGGATCCACTCAAGCTGGTATCTGATCTTTGCATTCCTGACCTGGTCGCTGGCGAGTAATACTTTACCCGTTTCTGCGCCCGGTTACAGCGCAGCCATATACTGGCTGATGGCTGGGATCACCAGTGTGATGTTTTTTGCTTCGGTGGTAGCGCACGAGTTGGGGCACAGCATCCTGGCTTTGCGTAATGGCATTCCAGTGGAAAAAATTTCATTGTTCGTCTTCGGTGGCGTGGCTCAGATCAAAGAAGAACCGCATTCGCCAGGCGTGGAATTTCGGATCGCAATCGCTGGGCCTTTGGTCAGCTTGCTCCTGGCGGGTGTTTTTGGCTTGATCTACTGGATCGACCTGGAGTATCCCATGCTGGCAGCGCCTACCGGTTACCTGGCGCAGGTGAACTTGATGCTGGCCTTGTTTAATCTGATTCCCGCTTTTCCATTGGATGGTGGGCGAATCTTCCGTTCTGTGGTCTGGAAGCTGACTGGCAGCATAGCTCGGGCAACACGCCTGGCGTCTGCGGGCGGTCAGCTGTTCGGCTTCGGGTTTATGGGCCTGGGGTTGTTCATGTCCTTAACCGGTAACCTGGGCAACGGCCTGTACTTCCTCTTTATTGGCTGGTTTTTGCGCAGCATTGCCAGCTCGGCTAACCAGCAGATGGAATTGCGCCAGACTTTGGAAGGTGTAAAAGCCGGGCAGGTTGCGGGAGGCGTGATGCCTTCGATCAGCCCGCTTAGCACGCTGTACCAGCTTGTCCACCAGTATATCCTGGTAGGGAGTTACCGACGTTTCTTGGTGGTTGAGAATGGCCAGCCCATAGGTGTTGTCTCCTTCAAGGACATTCAAAATGTGCCGCAGAGCAAATGGCGCTTTAGAACGGCTTCACAGCTTATGGTCCCACTGGTAAGATTAACTGAGGTCGACTCCGAGCTGCCGATTATGGATACCATTAAGCTGCTGCAGCAGGCACCGAACGGTCTCCTTTCGGTAAAGGATGGTGAAGGGCAGATCAGGCTGATATCTACAGACGATGTAACCAATTATATGAACATGCGCAGACAATTAGGGCTCTAATGCCTAGGCACCATTCGCATACATCTTTAGGCTGGGAGATTTCAGGCGATGCAAACTTTGCTGGGGAAACACTGGCATCATTTACCGGGTGGTGAAGTTGTTGAACTCTTGGATTCCGACGCACAATTCGGATTAGATTTATTTGAGATCAAACACCGCCAGGAACGATTTGGTGCAAACCGGCTGACTCCCCAGCAGAGACAAAGCCCGTTCATACGTTTTCTGCTCCAATTTCACAATCCCCTGATTTACATCCTGCTGGCATCCGCGGTGATCACTGCGGTCGTCAAAGACATCAAAGATGCGCTGATCATTTTTGGGGTGGTGCTGGTCAACGCCATCCTGGGATACATCCAGGAGGCGCGCGCCGAAAAAGCGATCGAAGCTTTGGCAGAGACCATGTCGACGGAAGCCTCGGCCATCCGGGCAGGCAAGATGACGCGTATCTCTGCTGCAGAGCTGGTGCCAGGCGATATTGTCAGCTTGAAGTCGGGAGACAAGGTGCCGGCAGACCTGAGATTGATCAGCACTCGTGATCTGCAAATTGCTGAGGCGACCCTGACAGGTGAATCGCAGGCAGTGTTCAAAGAGGCTGAAATCATTCTCTCCCCAGATACTTCATTGGCAGACCGGCGCAACATGGCCTATGCTTCGACTCTGGTCACCTATGGACAGGCAAAGGGGATTGTTACCGCCATCGGAGATGCGACCGAAGTGGGGCGCGTATCCCAGTTAATTGCTTCTGCGGACTCTCTGGCAACCCCCTTGACCCGCAAAATCGAACAATTCAGCCGGTTAATTCTCTATGCGATATTAATCGTTGCCGCGATCGCATTTGGCGTTGGCGTGTTGCGTGGTGATCCAGTCATTGATACTTTGACGGCGGCAATTGCCCTGGCTGTTGCGATGATCCCGGAAGGGCTGCCAGCGGCACTGACAGTGACCCTGGCGATCGGCGTATCCCGCATGGCGCGCCGGCAAGCAATCATTCGCCGCTTGCCAGCTGTAGAAGCCCTGGGAAGCACGACGGTCATTTGTTCCGACAAGACTGGCACCCTGACGCAAAACCAGATGACCGTGCAGGAGATTTACTCCAGCGAGCTTACTTATACTGTCAGTGGTGCAGGGTATGAGCCTTTTGGAGAAATTCAATCTCAAGATGGTGCCCAGCTTTCCCGGCAGCCTGGCACTGCTTTGTATGAAACCATTACAGCCGGTATGCTCTGCAATGACAGCACTTACTCTTATCAGGATGGGCAGGCTGTACATGTCGGGGATCCGACGGAAGTAGCGCTGCTGGTTTTGGGAGAGAAAAGTAATATCGATCTGGATGGGCATCTTTCCCGCGCTTACCCGCGTCTGGATGGCATCCCGTTCGAGAGCGAATTCCAGTATATGGCTACCCTGCACCAACAAGCGCTTGTCGCAGCAACCGGCAGGCAAAATCGCGCATATCTTAAGGGTGGAGTCGAGGTTATTCTGGAGAAAAGCATCAATGGGCTGGATTCCGAAGGCAGGATCACAGCACTGGATGTGGGGAAGATCCACCAGGTGGCAGAGAGGATGGCAGAGCGGGGTTTCCGGGTATTGGCATTTGCGCGCAAAGATTTCGATGACAATAAGCGCAATATCCAGCACGCAGATTTTCATAGCGGGCTGACCTTTTTGGGGCTGCAGGGGATGATTGATCCCCCTCGATTTGAAGCGATTGTGGCAGTTTCCGCTGCCCAGAAGGCTGGGATCCGGGTCAAGATGATTACCGGCGACCACCCGGCGACTGCCCTGGCCATCGCCCGAGAATTGGGAATATTGCAGGCTGGCACCAATACAACGAGCGGGCAACCGGCTGCACTGACTGGACGCCAATTAGGTGCATTAACCGATGCCGAGTTGATCGAAGCGATCGAAAATGTGGATGTATTTGCCCGGGTGAGTCCTGAGCAGAAGCTACGCCTGGTTGAGGCTCTGCAGGCCAGAGGGCAGGTTGTGGCAATGACCGGTGACGGAGTGAATGATGGCCCGGCTTTGAAACGCGCCGATATCGGGGTAGCCATGGGCATCACGGGGACAGATGTCGCCAAAGAAGCTGCCGATATGGTCCTCACTGACGATAATTTTGCCACCATCGCCGCCGCGGTTGAGGAGGGGCGCACGGTTTTCGATAACCTGACCAAGATCATTGCCTGGACCTTGCCGACCAATATCGGGCAAGGGCTGGTAATCCTGCTGGCTTTGTTGATCGGGGTCGGGCTGCCCATTTTACCGATCCAGGTTTTGTGGATCAATATGACCACAGTAGCTTTGCTTGGAATTACCCTGGCCCTCGAGCTGAAAGAACCGGATATTATGCAGCGCCTGCCTCGCAATCCGGATGATCCGATTCTCACGCCGGCTTTGATCTGGCGCACGATCCTGGTAGGGGTGTTGATATTAATCGGCTCGTTTGGCTTGTATGAATGGGAATTGCTGCGCGGGGCGAGTATTGTTGAGGCGCGCACGGCAGCGGTGAACGCAGTGGTCTTCATCGAGATCTTCTACCTGCTCAACTGCCGTTCATTGACCTATTCGATATTCCAGATTGGCCCCACCGGCAACCGTTGGGTATTTGCCGGGATTGCCGGTATGGTTGTGTTACAAATGCTATTTACCTATGTGCCTTTTATGAATGTAGCTCTGACCAGCGCTCCGCTGGATATAGCTGCATGGTGGCGCATTCTGGCGATTGCCTTTGCCAGTTTCTGGATCGTAGAAATAGATAAGTTTATCCGGCGTCGGAGGAAGAAAACTCCCGGTAAAACACAGTGGTCACCAACCAGTGCAGCGGATGATGCAACATACGGGCATTTGTAAGGGAGCATATTTCATAACGTACCAATAAAATGGTATAGTTACTCTCAGTCAGTTCAATAATTACGCACAGCAGGAGGCCTGATTGGGTGGAATTGACCTTCTACTACCATTTTTAATCCTTGCTCTGATCTCTTTACTCTCTTTAGTTATCCATCTTAAGGGCGGGTTAGCAGTATTGGCTCCCGGGAGGCTGGCTGGGGTTCTAGCCCTGGTCAGTGGGGGGCTGTTTATTCATTTTCTGCGTTTTGTTCCCCAAATCAATGCTGGTGAAACGATCAACCTGAGTTTTGATTGGATCCCAGATTTTGGTCTGCGCCTCAGCCTGGCTGTGGATGGATTGAGCCTGCTGTTTGCGCTGCTGATCACCGGGATTGGCACGATGGTGTTGCTGTATGCCAGCGGCTACCTGGCTCATGATGAAGATGCCGGGCGCTTTCTGTTCTATCTACTGTGGTTTATGCTGGCCATGTTGGGGGTGGTACTGGCCGCAGATATCGTTTTGTTGTTCATCTTCTGGGAGCTGACCAGCATTACTTCATTTTTGCTGATTGCACATAAGACGAAGAGCGAAGCTGCTCGCCAGGGAGCTTTCAAAGCCCTGATCATCACGGGCGGTGGTGGGATTGCCCTGTTAATGGGCTTGATGATCCTGGCAGTCTCAGCCAATGGGGTTAGCTTTATACAGATCTTAGACGCCGGTGAGCACATCCGGGCCAGTGAGCAGTACTTGTGGGTCCTGGGCTTGCTGGGTCTGGCGGCGTTCACCAAGAGCGCCCAAACCCCATTTCATATCTGGCTGCCAGATGCGATGAGCGCTCCCACGCCTGCCAGCGCTTTTTTACACTCCGCCACGATGGTGAAGGCTGGCGTGTATTTACTGGCGCGCTTTCATCCGCTGCTGGGCGACACGCAACCGTGGTTCTGGTTGTTGACTTCCGTGGGGATGCTGACCATGCTGGTGGGCGCTTACAATGCCTTGCGCCAGCACGATTTGAAAGGCATCCTAGCCTATTCCACCATCAGTCAGCTGGGCGTGCTGGTGATGCTGCTGGGGCAGGATTCGGAGATCGCCTTCAAAGCGCTGGTTGTAGGGATACTGGCGCACGCTTTGTATAAAAGCGCTTTGTTCTTGGTAGCAGGAAGTATTGATCACGAAGCCGGGTCGCGCGACGTACGTAAGCTGGGCGGTCTGCGGGTGCAAATGCCGCGCAGTTTTTGGGTAGCAACCATTGCGGCGCTGTCCATGGCAGGGCTGCCGCCTCTGTTTGGCTTTCTGGCGAAAGAAACATTACTGGCGACCGTAATCCATCCGGATGTGCCACAAATCATGGGGCGTATATTGACCATCAGTGTGGTGGCAGGCGGGGCGATGCTGCTGGCGGCCGCGGGGATGCTGATCAAAGAGACCTTTCTGGGGAAGCCAAAACAAGATCGTCTTGCCATTCATGAAGCTCCGTGGATGATGTGGCTGGCGCCAGCCATTCCTGCGCTGATATCATTCCTGCTCTCCGTGATCCCTGAGCCCAAACCCGTGGCTGAACTTCTGGCCCAGGCTGCCCAGGTAGGTTATGGGGATAAAGTCAAGGTGTCGTTTGCGTTATGGACCGGGATCAATGTACCTTTGTTATTGAGCATTGTGGCGGTTAGCCTGGGCAGCGCCTTGTTCATCTGGCGCAGGCATTTCAGCGTCTTCCAGCGCCGGATATTGCCGGAGCTCAACCTGCATATTTATTACAATCGCTTTATCCAGGGCATCGATCGCCTGGCTTACCGGGCTACGCGCTTGCAAACCGGCACCCTGCGCTACTATATGGCAACTATGCTGGCGGCAGTGGGGGTCTTGCTGCTGTTATTTGGCGAGATTCCTATCTTCCACATCACGATGGGTGTGCCGAGTTTCGATTTCGGCCTGGAATTGCTGCTGTTGCGAATTTTCACCATGGGCCTGGCCATTGTGGCAGCCATTGCGACCGTGTTATTACGCCGTGATTTATTCGCCATAGTAGCCATGAGTATATCTGGTCTGAGCATTGCTCTGATTTTCGTCCTGGAACCATCACCCGATGTCGCCCTGGTACAGGTTGTCGTCGATCTCCTGGCCACGGTGATCCTGGTCCTGGCCCTGATCCGCCTGCCGCGTGATCAACGCCAGCAGGCCAGTGAATTTACCTATCGCCAGGGACGGATTGGATTGACCCGCGACCTGGTACTGGCTACGGGCGGGGGGATATTCATGACTTTACTGACCTTAGGGGCATTAACTTCGCGCCCGCGACAGAGCCTGGTAACACCCTTTTATACCGAGAATGCGGAAGTCATGACCGGCGCCACGGATATCGTAGGCGCGATTGTGGTGGATTTTCGCGCCTTCGATACATTGATCGAGATCTCCGTATTTTCTGTGGCTGGCTATGGGATTTACTCCTTGCTGCGCTACGCCGTTCGCAAAGCCGGGGACCGTGATGAGCAGGTGATCTCTGCAGTGGGCAAGCCTTTGCACTCATCTGGTATGGGAGGCGCACACCTGTCTCCATTGATCCGCAGCCTGGTGGTTTTTGCGCTGCCGGTGGCGATACTGCTGGCTTTCACACATATTCTCTATGGACACGACCAACCAGGCGATGGCTTTACCGCCGGTGTGATCGTGGGCTTGAGTGTTGGGCTGTGGTATATCGTGTACGGCTACCATGAAACCCGGGCGCGCCTGTTCTGGGTCAAACCTGCGCGCTTGATCGCAATTGGATTGACGATGGCGGCGATCACCGCGCTGCTACCCTTGCTGTTTGGTGGAAGTGTTTTCAGCCACATAGATTTCGGCCAGATGTGGGGTTTACCTCTCCCAAAAGGAGTTGGCTTGAGCACTTCTATGTTCTTTGAGCTGGCGATTTGTATCGCAGTGACGGGCGGCATTCTTTCGATACTGAGTGCCCTGGGGCATCCGAAAGATGACGAGGGGGACAGCCAACTGCTTTCGTCAGCCTCGGAAGGGAGCCTGAAACCATGAACCTGTTGATGGCGTTGGCTGTGGGCACGCTGTTCGGGATCGGTATGTTTCAGATCTTACGCCGCAACGTGATCCGTTCGGCGATTGGGATGGTGATCCTTTCGAATGGGGTGAATTTATTTCTGTTATCCACCGGCGCTTACGATGGGGTCGTGGCCGCCTATACTACTGCCAGCCAGCAGATCAGCGACCCTGTCCCACAGGCATTAATCCTGACTGCGATCGTCATCAGCATGGGCGGATTTTCCATGGTGCTGGCTCTGTTATACGTGCTGTCTGTGCGCTATAAGACCAGCGATTCCGATCAGATCAACGAATTAAAATATTAACCGATGTCGCCAGTTTTGCTGATTACCTTACCTATCTTATTACCCTTGCTGGGCGCGCCCCTGGCAATATTTTTGCGCCGCAACCATCGTTTACAGTCCTATTTTGCGTTAGGTGTGAGCACCCTGGCTTTATTGGTCAGCCTGTGGCTTGCCTGGACTTTGCGCAGCCAACCGTCAGGATTAGTTGTCCAATTGGGCTCCTGGCCGGCGCCGTTCGGTATCAGCCTGGTGGCTGATCCAGTTTCGGTTTTCTTCCTGCTGATGGTACAGCTGGTCATGTGGTCCGGTTTTGTGTACTCCCTGGGGAGCAAAGAGTACAGCGCCAGCTATCCAACCTATTACCCGTTCTTCCTGATGCTCTCTGCAAGCCTGAGCGGGGCTTTCCTGACCGGCGACCTGTTCAATTTATTTGTGTTTGCCGAGTTGGTGGTCATCTCTGGAACGGTTTTGACGGCCATCTCGGACGACCGCTATGGCGTGGAGGCAGCTTACAAGTACTTTTATATCAGCCTGCTGGCCTCGGTGATGCTGCTGCTGGCGGTGGGCAGCCTGTATATCGCTTATGGCACCTTGAACATGGCCGATCTGGCGCGCCGTATTTCTGAATCGCCGGATAATCCGTATGCCTCCCTGGCGATGATCTTCCTGCTGGCTGCTTTTATGGTCAAAGGGGCGGTCATGCCGTTTCACTTTTGGCAGCCCGACTTCCATACTGCGGCCCCCACACCGGTCAGCGCCATGCTCTCTTCGATCGTGGTCAAACTGGGGGTCTATGGATTTCTGCGTATGAGCACGCTGCTGTTCCTGGAGGCGGATGCCCTGGCAGTATTGCGCGGTGTACTGATCGTTGTGGGCGTGACCGGCGTGGTCCTGGGAGGCCTGGCGGCGATAGGCACCTTCAATGCCAAACGCATGCTGGCCTATTCTACATTGGCGCAGATCGGATTTATCCTGGTGGGTATTGGCTGGGGGACGGAAGTTTCACTGGCGGCAGCATTGATTTTTTCCTTTAACCACAGCCTGATCAAATCGGCGATGTTGATGATCGCCGGCTACCTATCCAGCCGGGCTCCCGTAAAGGGCGCCACGTTCACCAACCTGACTGGCCTGGGCAAGCAGCTTCCCGCTGCTGGGGTGCTATTTTTCTTGGGCTCCATGGCGTTGGCCGGCTTGCCGCCCCTGAACGGTTTTATCAGCAAATTCTGGCTGTTTAAGAGCGGGGTGGAAGTAGACCGCCTGTGGATCCTGGGCTTGATTGGCTTTTCGGGGTTGCTGACCTTGATCTATACGCTGCGCGCCTTTCAAAAGATCTGGTGGCAAGCCGATGAGACCGAGCGCCAGGTGAAAAAGGGAGATTCGCTGCTGGCGCCAGCATTTCTGATCAGCCTGTGCATCCTGTTTGGTTTGTGGCCAGAACGCCTGGTTGAGCTGGCGCATGCCGCAGCCAGCTGGATGATCGACCCCGCGCAGTATATTGCGCTGGTTCTGGGAGGATAAACCGATGTTGCGCATACTGCTGTCCATACTGCCCCTGCTGTTGATCTACCTGGCGCTGACCGCTAATATCGAGCCTGGTAATATCGTGCTCGGGGTGCTCTTGGCGGGTCTGGTGATCTTTTTTGTGCAGCCTGGAAAGATCGTACATAACCTGGCGCGCCTGCCTCAGGCGCTGTGGGCGCTGGTACGCTTCCTGGCAGTCCTGGTCGTGGATATTATCAAGAGTGGGGTTGTGGTGGCGCAGATAGTCTTATCGCCGCGCTTGCCCATCTATCCGGGCATTATCCGCATTCCCACGCAGTGCAGTAACGACCTGGGCGCAGCCTTAAGCGCGTATGCGCTGACAGTTACGCCGGGTGAAATCACCATGGAGATCAGCGAAGATGGCGAGTTATTCGTGCACTGCCTGGATGTACGCCGCAGCCAGGAATATGTACATGAAGCCCAGGTGCTGCGGCAGGAACTGTTGAGCAAGATTATTGATTAGTGTTTTGGAGAAGTTTGATCTATGGAAACGTTTTTAACAAATGTCCTGCAAATCGCTCTGGCGATCCATATCCTGCTGTTGATGGTGTGCGTGTGGAGGGTGTGGCGCGGCGAAAATGTAATTGATCGCCTGATCGCCGCGGATCTGGCAGTTACTTTGTCGGTGGCAGTGCTGGTATTGGTGGCACTTTTACGCAATTCCAGCCTGTACCTGGACGTAGCTCTGGCGCTGGCATTATTGGGCTTTGTGAGCACGCTGGCGCTGGCACGTTACATCGTTGACCAATCGATATTTTGAGGCACTGTGATGGAATTCAATTCCGGTTTTACTCTGGTTCGGCAGCTCCTGGCTCTTCTGGCTATCCTCATCGGGACAAGCTTCTCGATCCTCGGTGTATTGGGCTTTTTGCGTATGCCGGATGTCTATACGCGCTTACATGCCACGGGTAAAGTCGGTGTTTTTGGCGTGGTCCTGTTAACGATTGCGGCAGTGAATCTGACTTTAATCGGTTTTGGGAAGGGCTTGATCCTGATCGTGATCTTGTTGTTCACAGGACCGGTGATCAGCCATGCAGTCAGCTCTGCAGCATACCGGATTGGTATCCCCATGCAGGGTGTGTTGCGTGATGATATCGCCCAACATGAGGCGGAGGAAGCCTGAGCAGTACGATCCGGCGGGCGGTTAATGGCTGAAGATCAAAGGTAGCGCCGCGCTAAATCCATCGACGATGCTGGTCGCCTGGCGTACGAGCGGTCCACCTTGCTCGTCGTTCACCGTAATGCTTGTTTCGATCATGATTCCGCTACTGATCCCATCTAATATTTGGAGCGAAAATTGTATGGTCACCGGCTGCGCTGGCGATAAAGATCCTTCCCAGTGCAGGGTGTCGCCAACCAGGCTAATAGCGCCACTGGAAGCGCTGGGCGTTCCGCTACGGATGACGCCAACTGGTAAAAGACTATCCAGCGTTACCAGTGGGATTTCTGGGCCGCGGCTTTCGATCAGAACTGAATAGCTCAATTCTTCACCTGGACTGGCCGCCAGTCGATTGACGCTCAAGCTCACCTGGCTAACGATCCCGGATAGTTGGGAAGCGCTGCGCTGGTAATTCCAGCGCCCCGTACCCCATTGAATGCGCGCCTGGTCGGTTCCAGGGAGATCATAGGCAACCAGGCCAGTTTGTGCAGTATTAACCACCACTTCCAGGTCAGGATCGCCGTCGAGATTGCCTAGGGTAGGCGCTGGCAGTCCGCCATTCCAGCTCGCCTCCGGATCAGCAGGCAGGGGTACAGTGTGTAAACTCTCCCCGCTGTAATCCAGAATGTGCAGCGCGCCGGTCAAGCCACTATCCTTCTCAACCCAGGAGCTGAACAAAACTTCAGCCTTCCCGTCATTGTTTAAATCGACCACCAGCGGTTCGGAGGCGAAGCGGATCGCGCCACCACCCAATTCAGCCAGGTCATAAGGCCAGGCATGGTGCTCGGTTTTGTCCAGCCAGAAGGCGTGTAGGCGACCATCGTAGGAGGCGTATAAAATTTCCAGTTTACCATCTCCATCCAGATCGGCTGTCACCGGATTGGGTTGGATAGTCTCCATGACAGTGTAGTCTTCGATGAGCGGCGCTCCGGTGTCGATGGGGGCGGCATGCCAATCAAATTCGCCGTTGGCAAAGCGGCTGCGGTCGCCGTTGAAGATAAACACACCATTATAGCGGCTGGGATAGCCGTCGATGCAGTCGTAGACATTCCCGGTGACAACGACCTCATTTGAGCCATTTCCATCCACGTCGGCGATCGCGCTAGCGCCATCTGCAAAATTTGCCCGGTAGCGTTCTGAACGATCGTCGTTGATATCGCATGTCCCCCAGCCGCGCAGCTCGATGGCATAGCTTTCCCATACTCCCACCTTGCCCCAGGTTTTGCCGCCGTAGACTGGATTTGCTGGGAGCTGAACGCCACCCTGGTTGTAAGCGCAAATGTAATGCACATCGGATGGGACAATGATCTCTGCCTGCCCATCCTGGTCCAGGTCTCCCGCTGCGGAATTGTCATTAAAAACACCATGCGCATACCCGCTATCGTTGGTTAACTGCGGCCAGCCAGGGCGTAACGCGCCTGTATGTTCGAATACCCAGGTATTGATTTCATTGTAGACTGCCCCGGTAACGATAATTTCCGCCGTGCCGTCGCTGTCCAGGTCGAATACTGTCAGGCCGCGCAGTTCCCGGTCGGTAGGACGTTGGGGCCAGCCTGGTTGGAAATAGCCATTGTGATCGTAAACTGCCACGTATCCCCCGCTGTGGGCGGTGACAATTTCTAGCTGCCCATCAGCATCAATATCTGTGGTAACAATCCCAGGCCAGGTGCGCCCAACCGGGCTGGCGCCGGGGGTGTTGCGGTCATAACCTGAGGCGACCTGCCATTTCAAGGCGCCGGTCTCTCCATCCACGACCGAAATGGAGTAACCAGAGCCGATAACTTCTGGCTTTCCATCCCCGTCCAGGTCTGCGATGGCAGGGGAAGAATACCAGCCAGTCTGGCACCAACTGCCGCAGCCGCCCTCGCTCCATTTCAGGACCGGTACGGCGATAGTTGTGAGTGCTTGCTGCGGATGGTGGATTAGCGAAGCAGCCAGGCTCAACAAAATCATCAGGCTGAATAATCGAGAGGACACAGCACACCTCCTGGCAAACAAAATTTGAGTCCAATTAAGATGCTCAGAGCTGCACGATCACACCTTGGCTTACTGCCTGGTAGAGCGCCAATACGGTGCGTACGTGGTTGCGCGTCTCGTCGAGGCTCAGATAGGTTGGCGTCCCGTCCAGGATGGCGGCGTGCATATCCTCGATTTCGCCCAGGTACAGGTATTCGTCGGGGACAGGGATCTCGTGCAATTCGCCTTCTTGGGTGTGGTGGCGGATCACGGTGTTTTCATCTTGCCCGCTGAAGGGCTGCTTGAGCACCAGGCGGCCCTGCGTACCGATGATCTCAGCCCGGGTAAAGTAGGGCGATTCCAGGGAGGACATGATCTGGGCAGTAACGCCGCTGGGATAATGCAGCAGACCAAAAAAGCTCTCATCGACGCCGCTGGGACCGATATGCTGGGAGGCGCTGACCCAATCTGGCGTTGAGCCGAAAATATATTGAGCCAGGCTGAGCGGGTAGACGCCGACATCCCACAACGAACCGCCGCCCAGGTCCGGCTCCAGGCGGATATTCTGGCGATTGGCGATGGCAAAATTAAAGATCCCACGCATAGCCAGCAGCTCGCCGATCTCGCCTCTCTGCACCATCTCGCCCAGCAGCTTCGTCTGGGGGTGATGGCGGTACATGAAGGCCTCGGCCAGGACGCGGCCTGAACGCTGGCTGGCGGCGATCATTTCATCGACTGCGCGCACAGTCAGCGCGAAGGGTTTTTCGCAAAGCACGTGCGCACCGGCATCCAGGGCTTTGATGGTCCATTCGGCGTGCAAGTGGTTTGGCAGGCTGATGTAAACGGCATCCACCGCGCCGGAAGTGAGCATTTCCTCATAAGACCCGAATGCCTGGGGGATCTCCCATTCTTTGGCATACTGGCGGGCTTTGACCAGGTCGCGGCTGGCGACGGCGACCAGCTCTCCGCGCGCGCTCATGCGCATGGCGGGGATGACCCGGCGGTTGATATTGGCTGTCGAAAGTAAACCCCAGCGTACTTTATTCATGATCATCTCCTGCCTGCACGGCTAACGCGTCAAGCTGCGATATTTAATGCGGTGGGGCGTCTCGGCGTCTTTGCCCAATCTGCGCTTGCGATCAGCTTCGTAATCCGACCAGTTGCCTACCGACCAGCGCACCTGTGAATCGCCTTCAAAGGCCAGGATGTGCGTGACGACGCGGTCCAGGAACCAGCGATCGTGGGAAACGACGATGGCGCAGCCGGCGAAATTGTTCAGGGCTTCTTCCAGGGCGCGTAGGGTATTGACGTCCAGGTCATTGGTCGGCTCGTCCAACAGGATCACATTGGCGCTCGTGCGTAATGTTTTTGCCAGATGCACCCGGTTGCGCTCGCCACCCGAGAGCGTGCCAACTTTCTTCTGCTGGTCCGAGCCCAGGAAATTGAACGAAGATACATAGGCTCGACTGTTGCGCTTGCGCCCGCCCAGGTCGAACAGCTCCTCGCCGCCGGAGATCTCCTCCCAGACATTTTTATCTGCATCCAGGCTGGCGCGGCTTTGATCGACATACGCCATCTGCACAGTTTCGCCAATGCGCAGGCTGCCCTTGTCGGGCTGTTCCTGTCCGGTGATCAGGCGTAATAGCGTGGTTTTCCCGGCGCCGTTGGGGCCGATCACGCCCACAATGCTGCCAGGTGGGATGGAAAGATCGAGATCATCAATCAGCAGATGCTCGCCATAGCTTTTGCTGACCTTGTTAAGTTCGATCACCACATCTCCCAGGCGCGGGCCTGGTGGGATGTAGATTTCCAGTTCTTCGCGGCGCTGTTCAGCCTCCTTCGAAAGCAGGTTTTCGTAGGCGGTATAACGGGCTTTGCCTTTGGATTGGCGCGCCTTGGGCGACATGCGGATCCATTCCAGCTCACGCTCCAGGGTCTGGATACGCTTGCTCTCAGCTTTCTCTTCCCGGCGCAGGCGTTCCTCTTTCTGTTCCAGCCAGGAGGAATAATTGCCGCGCCAGGGGATGCCGAAGCCGCGGTCCAATTCCAGTATCCAGCCGGCGACATTATCCAGGAAGTAGCGATCGTGCGTGACGGCGATGACTGTGCCGGCGTACTGCTGCAAATGGCGCTCCAGCCAGGCGACCGACTCGGCATCAAGATGGTTGGTGGGCTCGTCCAGCAGCAGGATATCTGGCTCGGTGAGCAGCAGGCGCGTGAGCGCCACCCGCCTGCGCTCGCCGCCCGACAGAATCTTGACGGGTGTATCCTGCGGCGGGCAGCGCAGAGCGTCCATGGCCAGCTCCAGGCGATTGTCCAGCGTCCAGGCATCGACATGGTCCAGGGTTTCTTGCAGCCTGGCCTGGCGTTCGATCAGCGTATCAAAATCGGCGTCTGGCTCAGCGAATTGGGCGTTGATGTCATCATATTCAGCCAGCAGTTCCACAATGGGTTGGACAGCTTCCTGGACGACCTGGCGCACGGTTTTCGTGTCGTCCAATTCCGGCTCTTGCTCCAGCAGCCCGACCGAGTAGCCTTTTGAGAAAGTCACCTCGCCATTGTAGCCAGTGTCCTTCCCGGCGATGATGCGCAGCAGGGTGCTCTTGCCAGAGCCATTCAGCCCTAGGACGCCAATCTTGGCGCCGTAGTAAAAGCCGAGCGAGATATCCCGCAGGACCTGTTTGTTGGTGGAGGGAAAGACCCGCCCGACCCGCACCATTGAAAAAATGACTTGTTGATCACTCATAAATGACTCCCGCGTGTGATGTAAAGGATTATTGCGTTATTGAGCGGCTGGCTTCTGCTGCTGACCCGAGCAGATTGGCGATTTGCTGTGGATCGGCCCAGCGCAGGTAATTGCGAAAAGCAGCCGTTTCTTCCAACTGGTGTTTCAAGACTGCCTCACGCGCTGCCAGACCTGGCTTGTGCAGATTATCTCCAGCCTGAATTTGCACATGCAAATCATCAGATTTCGTGTAGCTGATGGAACCACGCTCTTCAAACCAGTCCAACCCACATAGGATGGTCTCATCGCGATGGGCCATCGCCGCAGCCAGCGCGGGTAGGTTGCCGCGTCCAGCGTATTTGCTCAGAGTGTGTTTGATCAAACCTGCCAGACGCTGCAAAAAAGGTTCCAGGCGATCCAGCCCTGGTTCGATAGCAAAGAGATAGATACGCGTGGGGGAAACGATCTGCGCTGCCCGGCGCAGTTCTTGCGGGCCGGGTGGGGTGGTCCAAATGACCCATTGCTCCGCGGTCGCCAGCTGATTTCGATCGGTGAAGTGGATGCTTTCCAAACTTACCGCCTCGCCCCAGATGCCGGTGGAGGGCTCGGCAGCCAGCTCTCTGAGCAGCTCTGCTGGGCGGGGGTGGCGGCGCATATCGCTGATCTCAATTTCAGATGGAACAACCTCGATTGCGGCAGCATCTTCCGGGTGCAGGCGCGCCGCACGCCATTCCACCTGCACATCCAGCTGCCCGCGAAATGTGCTGGTGCGGGCGATATATGCCAGATCGAACTTGCCGGGCGGCAAGGGCAGACCGCCGGAATTCCACCACAAGACCCGTTGGGTGGCGCCGCCAGCATCTGCCACGCTGACAATGCGGTGCTCGGACTCGCGCCCGACCTGGCTGGAGGACTGCACGACAAGGTCGCGCGTCGCCAATGTGAGCGCCGGGCTTCCGGCGCCAAACGGCGCCAGGCGTTCAATCTCCTGCACCCAGGCTAGATTGAGTTCTGGCAAAGGCAGGTAAGCATCGATGCTCAGGCGTGAATCGTAAGGAGTTTTTGCCAACTGTGCCTGCACGGCCTGGGCAAGGCGCTGGCGGAATTCATCCAGTTTGCCGGCTTTGACCTGCATCCCGGCAGCCATGGGATGCCCGCCAAAGCCTTCCAGCAGGTCTGCCTGGGCGGCTATCGCGGCTATGGCTTCCGTGATGTGCACCGGCGGTATGGAGCGCGCCGAACCGCGCCAGGGCCCTTCTTGCGGGCCATTCAGCAGGATCACCGGTTTGGCGTAGCGTTCCACCAGGCGGCTGGCGACGATGCCGATCACTCCCGGAGGCCATTGGGGATGGGCGAGGACCAGGGCGGCGTGCTGCAGCAACTCGGGGTCCTGGTCGAGCTGCGTCTGTGCGCCTTGGAAGATCTGTTCGCTGAGCAGCTTGCGCCGCTCGTTAAGCGCTTCCAACTGCAGCGCAAATACACGCGCCTGGACCAGATCGTCGATGGTCAGGAAATCCACGACCGGGTTGGCGTCCCCCAAACGGCCGATGGCATTCAGGCGCGGGGCGATCACAAAACTGATGTGTTCCTCGCTCATGCCGGCCGGATTGAGCTCGGCGCGTTCGTACAGGGCACGCAGACCGGCGCGTTCAGCGGCGCGCAGGCGCGCCAGACCACGCTGCAGGAGATAACGGCAGTCGCCGTGCAGCAAAGCAACGTCCGCCACGATCCCCAGGGCAACCAGGTCGAGCTGGGCTGCGGCGATCTCAGGCTGTCCGCAGGCTGCGCTCAAGGCGGCGATCAGCTGGTAAGCCACGCCCACGCCAGGCAGGTAAGACAGCGGGTGACCTTCGGGCAAACGGTGGGGGTTGATCACTGCCAGGGCAGCCGGCAGGCTGTCGGATAGGCCGTGGTGGTCGGTGACGATCACATCTACACCGCGGGAATTCGCATAGTCGATAGATGCGTGTGCGCCGATACCGGTATCACAGGTCACCAGCAGGTCCACACCCTCGTCCAGGGCATTCTGCAGAGCAGTTAGCTGGATGCCGTGGCCTTCCGTGGCGCGCAGTGGGATATGGTAGCTTACCACCCCTTCTAGGGGACGCCCTCCCAGGGGACGCCCAACCAATTGGCGCAAGCTATCGACCAGCAGGGTGGTGGAGGTCTGCCCATCCACATCGAAATCGCCCCACACGCAGATGCGCTCGCCATGCTGCAGGGCGCGCTGTAGGCGCTCAACGGCGATACCCATATCGGGCAGATCATAGGCTGAAGCTGGCTGGTAAAGATCAGGATTCAGATAGGCTTGAACTTGCTCCGCCTGGGTGAAGCCGCGCTGGTAAAGCACTTTGGCCACCAAGGGATTCCCACCGGCGGCGGCGACCAGCTCTTCCGGCACGCTTACCGGATAGGGTTCAATCCACTCAGCCATATCAGTATTCAATCTCACCAATCTGGTCAAAATCCAAATCATCCAACAGGCCTGTCGTGCCTGGCTCTGAATCGCCGCTAAATTCTTCAATTTCCCCGGCCTGCACGCCGCGCTGGCATAACGAGCGGTAGGTGCACAGGCGGCAGCGCTCTTCATAACTGGTGAGAGGAAATTCGCCGTTTGCCTGGCTGGCAATGCCGCTGATCAGGCTGGATAAGAGCTGTTCGTCACGCGCATACTGCGCCTGATCGTAGGCGAAAATCAGCGGCTGTTCGGGTTGGCTGGTATACCAGTAGACCATTTGTACCTGCACGGGCTGGATTTCTCGACCCAGCAGGCTTGCTCCAGCGCGCACCAATACAAACGGATAGATGTGAGTTTGCATGCGTTCTGCCAGGCGTCTGCGCTGCGGTGGAAAGCGTGAGGTTTTCCAGTCGATAATGCGCAGGGTGCCATCTTCCTGCAGGCACAGCAGATCGAATTTGGCTACCAGGATCTGCCCGGCCAGCTCGGTGGTGAGCATCGTCTCCGGGTATTTTGAAAGGCAATCACCGAGCAGCTTGCCGGCCTGCTTCAGATAAGCCTGCCACCATTGGGAAAGCTCTGGCTCATCCGCGTACGGCGCCAGGCGCGCCTCTGGAATGCCAATCAGATGTTGGTGCACCAGGCGATGGAAAGTTGATCCGCGGCGGATGAAGCGCTCGTTTTCCAGGGCCGGCTCAATCTCCACGGCTGGCCAGCTCAGGCGCAACAGGTAGCGCAGCTCGAAACGCCGCTGGCAGTCCAGGTAATCTTGCAGGCTGCTCTGGTTAAAGGAAAATTCAGCCGGTAAGGTCATCAGCGATCCTCCTCATCCTGTGCTCCACGTCCAGCGAATTCCTGTTCCCAGAAGCCACGCAGAGCTTCGAAAGCCACGGCAGGTCGCTGATCCTTGTGCCTGCCCGTGTTCCAGGTGATGACCAGCTCGCGCCGGGCGCGCGTGATACCAACATACAGCAGGCGCAGGCGCTCGCGCCCATAATCCAGGCGCGCCGACTGGCTGGCTTCGCCTTCCTGGTACCACTCGTTTTCATCGCTGGAAAAGGCGATGCGCAACTGCTCCAGGGTCTCCGCAGACAGGTTGAGCTGATCGCGGATGAACCATTTTTCGGCAATAAATTTCTCACCCGGCAAGCCGGCTGGGAAATCATACTGGCTGGCTGAAAGCAGGTACACGCGGTCCCATTCCAGGCCTTTGGCTTTATGGATAGTGGATACCACCACCTTGCCCGGGTAGAGATCGGGATTAAAACCAGAATCGCTGCTGCTAAAACCGATAAAACGTCTTTCGTTGCTGGCGATGACGTCAAGCTCGGCGGAAAGCTCGGGCAGCTTCCAGGAGGGGTTGGCCTGGCTGGCCTGGCGCAGCAGCACCGCCAGTTTGTGGTTCAGCGCCAGGTCTACCGGCGTGGAGAAGAGATCCTGTCCCAAAGTCAGCACCAGCTGATCGATGGGCAGCAGCACGGCTTTCTGCCAAGTCTGGATCTGGCGGCGGAAGTCATCCAATTCCTGGTAGGCGGCAGGGTCGCTTTCTTCCAGGTTGAGCGTGTCCAGCCAATCACCACCCGGTTCAGGCCACAGATAATTTTCCAGGGTCTGGCACTTGCGGATGCGCTCCGCATTACGTTTGCGGCGTTTTTCTGCCTGCGGGCCGCCTTCTGGTTTGGGCGTAATGCGCGTATAGACATCTGCCAGCAGGCGTGGATTTTGGGGGTCAGCCAGGGCCTTGAGCACCGTTTCCAGCGTGCCGGCTGTCTGGCGCGTGGCGGAAGTACTGCGCAGGAGATCATCCACAAAATCAATATTGCGCGCTTTCAGGGCGTCTACCAGCTCATTGGCGCGCACGTTGCGCGAGGTGAGCACTGCCACGGTGCGCGTGGGATTGTCCGGCAGCCAGCGCGCCAGTGAATCGGCAACTGCGTTGATCTCGGCCTCAGGCGAAAAGGCTCTGGCGTGCAGATAGATTTGCTCCGGTTGGTCGGGCGGGTTGGGTTGGGGGTCATCCTGCGGCACGGGTTGGATCTCGGGAGCCGCGGCCAGGGCATCGCGCACGCCGGGGATGGGGTGGCTGGAGCTGGTCCACTGCGCCAGGAAATTGGCCAATTGGATCACACTGTGCGTGGAACGACCCGAGCTGGGCAGCTCTGCCGAGCGCACGCCAGGCGATTGGATAAACTGGCGCAAATAGCGTGGGTTGGCGGTGGTAAAGGTCTCGTAAATCGCCTGGTTAGGGTCGCCCACGCGCACCCAGTTTCCTTTTGGCCCGCTGAGCAAGCTCAGGATTTCCTGCTGCAGGCGGCTGCTGTCCTGGGCTTCGTCTTCCAGGATGTAAGGCCAGCGATACTGCAAGCGCTCTAAATACACGGGATCGGTTTGCAGCGCCTGCAAAGCCAGGCGGATCAGGTCATCAAAATCGACCGCCGAGCGGTAGATCAACGCACGCTGATAATCTGCGTACAGCTCGGCGCCAACCTGTGCCAGGGGCAGCGGCAGCGGTAGTTTGTCCAGGCGTGCCAGGACCTGCTCGGGCGTTAACTGAAGGTCTTTTGCGCTGCGAATGAAGGACAGTGCCAGGTCCTGGACCATTTCGGGGATATCTTTGCGGCGCAGCTGTATGGCTTTATTCTCTTCAATATCAGTTTTGATATAGTCTTCTAAAATATCCGGGTGAGCTCGATACCAGGAGACAGCGATCTCATTGCGGATACTGTCGGCGGCGCGCTCGTCTATGATGGAAAAGTTCTCCGGCAGGCCTACCAGGCTAGGTCGCTCGCGCACGATGTCGTGCGCCAGACTGTGCAGCGTGCGCACCTGGTAGCCCAGACTGGGCAACAGGCCGTAGGAGCTGATGAATTGGCTGACGCGCTGGTAGAAGATATCAACGGCAGAATTTACCAGCGTGACGACCAATACCTCCTGATCGTCCGCCAGGGGGGCTAAGCGGATCAACTGGGCTGCTAACAGCGAAAGCGTGAACGTCTTTCCGCTGCCGGGCACAGCCGCAATTCCCATCTTGCCGCGCCGGTAGCGCAGGATTTGCTTCTGGTGATGCCGTAGACGGATTTCCTGCAGGGGAGCTTGTGGGGTGCTCATGCGCTTTCCCCTTCCGCCAACTGGCGCAAGACACGCTGGATGGCATGCAGCAGCGGCCCGCGCTGTTCGTAGCCTTGCTCGCCGAGCTCGCTCAAACCCAGGTACACCCGGCCCCGACAGCGCCTCAACAGCCCATTGGTCAGACGGTCCATGGTGTCGATATTGACTTTGAGCTCATCCATTTCGCTCCAGATGCGATCGGGGGGCCAGTTGCGGCTGAGCACATAGGGATGGGTGAGCGGCTGGTAAAGGCGCTCTGACCAGCCGCGTGAGCCGCTGTCCAGCCAGAATTGCACCTCGACCGGGCGATTGGACATCAGAAAAGTATGCGCCGGGGCCAGGAATACTGCATCGGTGGGCTCTGCCTGCCAGTTGTACAGGTACTGGGCGGCGATCACGCCCTCCTGCACCATGCGCAGGTATTCTTTACCCAGTGGAATCTCCTGCGCCTGCAGGATATCGCCGGTCACCCAGCGGAATTTCTGGATGGATTCGATCAGGTTGGCAGTCACCTGGGCGGCATTGTAATCGGTATGGAAACCGAAACCGGGTTGGGACAGCACTTCGCCGAACAGGCGGCTGAAGAAAATATCCAGCTCAGCCGCGCCACTGCCCTGGCTGTTCTCTAACCAGTCGCGCAAGAGCTGGTAGCGCGCTCCCAAGCGGTAGGTGATGCGCTCCTGCACTTCAGGGCGGATGATATCAAAGGGTGATAGCTGCGCCTGCCCGTCTTTGACCCGGTAGACGATCCTGGCCAGCAGCTGCGCCCGCACCAGATCGATCTCGGCGATGGACTGCAGCAAAGCGTAGGCAATATCAAATGGACTGGGGACATAGCCCCATTCCGGGTAAGCCAGCATCGCCAGGCTCAGCAGGCACTGCACGGCAGGTTCTTCGCGCAGCGAGCGCGAGGGGCGGTGGGAACGCGCAGGAATGCCCTGCGCCTCCAGGCGCACCGTCAGGCCGTGCCTTAAGGCATCCGAGAGGAAGGGCGCCAGTACCACAATTTCACCCGGCGGGACCCGGTTATCATAGATTTCGGCTGCCACCTGCTCTGCCACCCAATCGAGCATCTGCGGATAGTAGCGTTCGTAGGTGAAGCGCACAGCCAGACGGGTATGCGCTTTTTGCTCAGCGTCTGCCCATTCTAAAATATTTGGCGGCGGCGCTTGCCCTCCCAGGCTGGCCAGGGGGCGCTGGATGGAATGGTGCAGCGCCTGGCGCAACGTATCGATCCCAGGCTCAACTGCCCAGGGTTCCAGCAGCTCGGCTGGCTCGTCGCACAGAGATTTCAAGCGATACGCGCTTTCCGCATCAGCGCCCAGGAAGCTGCGGAAGCCCGCCTGTTGATCATAGATCAGGCAGGCTGATTCAGCCTGGGGCAGCCATTCCGCCAGGATATCGTGCGTAAGCGGCACGTCTTCTTCAATATTGTCGGCGATGAGATGCTTAAAACGCCCGAATAAGTATTCCCGGAAATCCGGCCGCGGCCAAAGCTGATCACGCAGCAGCTCTACCTGCAGAGAAAAATCCAGCAGGTTGTTTACCAGGCAGTAAGCGCGGAATTGGCTGGCGCAGGTCTGCACATCCTCATAAATGCGTAGTTGACCCGGATCGCCCTGCCAGGCAGCTTTCAGGCGCGTGCCGATTTCGGTATGCGGAAAACCCACCACGGCGGCTTTGTTGAGATTGTCCAGGATCTGGCTGTATAAGCGGTTGCGCTCCAGCGGCACATTGCTGAAAAGCCCTTCCGCCAGCAAACCGCCGGCGATGTGCGCCATATAATATTGGGCTGTTTCCAGGGTCAGAAATACGGGTAGCTGTTCCGGGTCAGTGAAACCAGCATTTTGAGCCGCATAAGGCCAAAATAAATCCACCATGCGGCGCGCCAGGCCACCTAGCGTGAGCAGGGTGACCATTCCGCCTGTGACCACACCCGGATGGTGGATGGCTTCCAGGTAGGGACCCGCCAACGTGCGCTGCGGTAAGAGCAGCAAGATTGAGTCGGCGGGGACGCCAAGCTGCATCAGGTGCAGTAGGCGCTCCACGCCAACCGTAGTCTTCCCGCAGTTGGCTGGGCCTTCGAGAAAAATGCGCTGATTTAGAGGTGTTTCGACCAGTCTGCGCTGGGTTTCTGTGAGGGGCAAGGAGACTCCTTTTAACTAGCCTGTTGAACCTCGCGACTGAACTGGGTCTCGTACAGGCTGGCATACAGGCCGCCATAGGCCAGTAAATCCTGGTGGCGTCCGCGCTCAACGATCTGGCCGCGATCCATGACCAGGATCAAATCAGCCGCCAGGATGGTGCTCAACCGGTGAGCGATGACAATGCTGGTGCGTCCTGCCATGACTCGCTTCAAGGCCTCCTGGATCAGGGCTTCGGATTCCGAATCCAGATGGCTAGTGGCTTCATCCAGCACCAGGATACGTGGATTTTTGAGGATCACGCGCGCCAGGGCCAGGCGCTGCTTCTCACCGCCGCTCAGACGGTAGCCACGCTCACCGACGATGGTGTTATAGCCTTCGGGAAGCTCGCGGATAAAATCGTGGATGTTGGCCGCCTGAGCAGCCGCTTCCAACTCGGCCTGTGTAGCGTTCAGGCGCGCATACAGCAGGTTGGTGCGGATGGTATCGTGGTACAGATAGGTTTCCTGGGTCACCATGCCAATCTGCCTGGCAAGCGATTCCAGGGACACCTGGCGCAAATCCCAGCCATCCAGGCGCACCACGCCGGCAGTTGGGTCATACAGGCGTGGGATCAGGTAGGTCAGGGTGGTTTTGCCTGCGCCGCTGGGTCCTACCAGGGCAACCAGCTCGCCGGGGTTGGCCTTGAAGGTAATCTCCTGCAGGGCCTGTTCGCGTGCCTGGCTGCGCGGGGCTTCGCTGCTCTGCTCTTCACTGGTCTTGTCGATGGTGCTGGCTTGCGGGCTGCCAGAAATGACCGTGGACACATTATCCATACTGCCGTAGCGTGCCACGGCGCTCAGGATCGACTGAGCTGGACCTTCATAGTTGAAGCTGACGCCGTCAAATTCCAGCTCGCCGCGCACATTGCCCAAGGGCTGCGCATCTGGCTGTTCTGGGATATCCAAAGGTAGGTCGATCACCTCAAAAACTCGCTCGAAGCTGACCACCGATGTAGCGAATTCCACCGGTGCGTTCGCCAGACCTTGCAGCGACCCATACAGGGCGGTGAGATAGGAGCCAAAGGCAACGATAGTGCCGATGGTGAATTCCTGGCGAATGGCCAAAACGCCGCCGATGCCATATACCAGGGCGGTCCCGATGGCGCCCAGCAGGCCGATGATCACAAAAAAAGCCACACCATACAGCGCCCGGCGGATGCCAATGTCCCGTACGCGCGCTGCCCGGTCTTCAAAGCGATCCACTTCGTCCTGCCGGCGCCCGAATAGTTTGACCAGCAAAGCGCCGCCAATATTCAGGGTTTCGTTCATCATGGCGTTCATCTGAGCGTTCACCGTCATATGCTCGCGCGCAATATCGCGCAGCCGGTCGCCCAGTTGGCGGGCTGCCAAAATGAACAGCGGCAGGATGGCAATACTGATCAGGGTCAGGCGCCATTCCAATGAGATCATCACGCTGAGCACAGCGATAGTTTGGATGATATTGGTGATAATGCCGACGATGGTGTTGCTGATGGCGTTTTGTGCCCCAACTACATCGTTATTCAGGCGGCTCATCAGCTCGCCTACCCGTGTATGGGTGAAGAAGCGCAGTGACATACGCTGCAGGTGGGCATACAAGGCCACGCGCAGGTCGTAGATCACTCCTTCGCCAATACGCGCGTTCAGCAAGCGCTGGATGACGGTCAGCCCGCCTCCGACCGCTGGGATCATCAACAAGGCCAGCGCCAGGCGAATCACTTGGTTGATATCTGAATTCGGGATGGCCTGATCGATCATACCGCGTAAGATCAGGGGGGTCAGCAGGGTCAGCCCGGTGCTAATCAAGATCAGAATTAACGTGCCCAGAATATGCCAGCGATAGGGAAGTGAATAGCGTAGCACGCGCCCCAACAGGGCACGCGTAACTTTGGGACGCTCGTCACCGGAACGCACATAACTCCACCAACCGGCTCCACCATGAAAACCCATCCAATACCTCCTCCAGAAGCTTACTGGGGCTATTATAAGCGCTTTCAGGGACTGAATCCGTTCCGGGGCGCCATGAAACTCCTGGTCTGTGATGCGCGGCTGCTGTAAGTCTCAGCCTGCCTGGAGCTGGAGATACTCCCGGTGGGCGTGAATTTTGGTCCGCAAGGCCAATCAATTTGAGTTAAACTTGCCTGAGCATTGAGGATCAAGCCTGATAGAGCGTATGCCCGGCGAGGGTGGTGAGACATGCAAGCACCTCCAACAGATCGAAAAGAGCTGCTGCGTTATACAGGCTGCCTGGCTATTCTGGTCGGGGGTTTTATCCTGTTTATGGGGCTGGTATTTCTGATTTTCATGGGCAATACAGCCCAGCTCAATTGCAGCATTCTGCTGGAACAAAAGATGAATTGCAGCCTGCGCACATCCTGGTTTGGAAAATTTCCAATTGCCACGCAAGAGCTGAGTGGTATCACAATGGCACAGGTCGGCGAATATTGTGACGAGGATGGCGATTGCAGCTATCGCGTGGAGCTCATCAACGATTCGCAGGCAGTGATTCCCCTGACTGCTTTTTATTCAACAGGACGCGCCGAAAAACAGGCTGCTGTGGATCAAATTAATAGCTATGGAAAACAGCCCGGTATTGAGAATTTGTCGCTTACCTTATCGGGAGTCAGCGGTCACATCTGGCAGGTGATCTTACCTATCCTGGCGGGAATGGGAGCTGTGTGGTTAATCGCTGCCGGTCTGCGCCTGAGACAGAACAACCGCAGGCTTACGTAACGGACCAGGCAGGCAGCTCGACGTTTTGACCGTGCCCGCGATACTCGTCTTCCTGCTCCATGTGCTCCCCGCACTGGCAGGGCAGCCCGGCATGGCAATCCGCGCAGCAATAAACAAACTGCTCATCGATCACAGGCGCCCAGGTGATCTCCACACCACAGCCATCACACCAGATCGTGTCGCGGTCGCGCGCCATATCAGCCTCCTTTCCTGGGAACCCTAAATCCTGGAAATATACTTTAATCACGCTGCTCTACTGTGTGCGGCTGCTTTTCCCAGTCCATCAGCATCTTCTGGGCTGTCATCGGCGCGAGTAGGTCGGCTCCAAACCCGTGTAAGGCTTCGATCAGCGGTGCGAGCCGGCTGTGCAGAACTTTGCCTCGCATCCCGTGGAGGGCATGATAAGTGACCTGGCGGGCGGGCTCATTCAGCGGCCCGCGGCTGATCTCCTCCAGGATCGCCGGCACTGCCTGACTCCCCAGGCGCGCCAGTAAGTCGGAGGTTGCCCAGCGTACCGCAGCATTATCGTCGCGCAGGCCGGTCACCAAAATATGAATGGCGCGGGTATCACCCAGCTCGCCTAATCCCCAGGCGGCATGCCAGCGGGTGTGATTGTCCGGATGATCCAGGATACTTGCCCAGGCTTCGCTGGCAAGCACACCCAGCGTGGACAAAGCTCGGTGTGCTCCATGATGCAGGATGCGATTGGATGAGCAAAGGGCATCGATCAACAGCGGCCCGCCAGCAGAACTGCCCAGGTTCGCCAGCAACCGCACTGTGCGGAGCTGCCATTCCAGGGTGGTGTGGGGGAACAACTCTTTGAGGCCGATGATGGCGCTGAGTTCTCCGCGGCTGACAAGCAGGTACTTGGCGATATAACGCTGCTGGACGGAATTCGACCGGGCGCAATCCTCAAGTGTGGCTGTCTTTGGAGCCGCTTCAGCCGGCGTACGATCCTCGGTAAACAAGTCGAGGATGCTTTCATCGATGCGCAGCTGGTGCTCTGGATCAGGATGTAATTGGATGGGTTGAGGATCATTGGCGACGGTCTCCCAGGTACGATCGGCCAGCACACTGACCAGACCGCGCCACAGCTTTCCATGGTTGATCTGCCGGATAGCATCCTGATAGATGAGACGCAATTCCCGGCTTGGATGACCGAGCAGTTTCAACAGGCGCTCAACTGCTGTTGCATCCTCCTGAATACAGCGTTCGAGCAGTGGGCGGTTTGCCTGCAACTCATTAGTTTTGATCTCAGCGAGTTTCATCACACACCTGCCTTTCAAAGGGACAGCCCGGCTGGTAGCATGAATGCCAACCGGCCGGGCCGTGATGAAGGGCGCAAAGCTGCCGCAGGATAAATTGTTCACCCGACCAGCTTCAGAGACGCAGGGTGATCGGCGTTCTGAAGTAGAGCATTCCTCCAGACAAGTCAAGCTGGTGATCTCGGATCACATCTATACTGTAGCAAATTTTTACCTGATTTGCAAATTAGTGATTACCTTCACTGATCTGTTTCCAGTAGCGGTGGTCCTCCTGGCGGTCCGCATCCAGGTAGGCCGGATCGACCAGGTGCTCGATACGGTAACCATGCTTCTTCCACAGGTCAGCGGCCAGGCGTTTAGGGTTACCGCGGATGCCGTAGCTGGCGAAAAATTCGTACAGACGCATTAAATCGCGCTCGAAGATCCAGTAGGCATTCACATTCTGCTCCGGATGGATCGCCTGGGGAAAATCGATCAGCGTGATCTCTCCCTGCCAGTACAGGATATTGAACGCCGAAAGGTCGCCATGGATCAGCTGATGATCGAGCATGAGCTCGACATTGTGCAGGGCCCGTGTGTAGAGGCGACGCGCTTCCACCTGGCTGAGATGGACTTCGTGCAGGGTCGGGGCGGCCTGGTCTTCATCGCCGATATAACCCATCAGGATGGCATTATTGCCGCGCGTATAAGGTGCTGGCACATCTGCCCCGGCTGCGTGTAGGATCTGCAGGGTGCGGTATTCGTACTCGATCCAGGCGGTGTGGGTTAGCTGTTTGCCATAGTCTGTCTTCTTGCGGATGGCATGCAGCATCCCGGCGTTGCGGATAGGATTCCCGTTTTCGTCCAGGTTCTCCCGTCCTTCACGGTAGATATGATCCTTCTTCAGGTTGCGAAAGCGGCGCGGCCGGTATACCTTGGCTGCCAGTAAAGGCGCTTGCAGGGCTGTCTTTGTCTGGCAGAGATACACCGAAGCCTCTTTACCGCCTTTGATCTGGCGCAGGATATCGCTGAACCACTCCTGATCGTAAAAATCACTGAGCGAATCCAGAATCCAGCCGCGTTCGTGACGAGAAGGCGTGTAGGTCAGCTCAATTTCTGCCAGGCCGTCCCCATTCTGCCTGGCAGTGCTCGTAGGGAGTTCCCTGACGTCTGGAACCGCTCGTTTTACCGGGCGTGGCTCTTTCTTCTGGCTGGTTTGCCTGGCATTGCGGATATGCCGGTAGGGGACTTCTACCAGGTCATCGCCAAATTCATCGATATAAGTTTTCGAAGGCATATAACAAAACCTCATCCTCTAAACTAGTACTCAGGGTGGCAAATTAAAAAGCCACAGGTGATTTACTGGCCTGTGGTATAAAAAAAACCACAGGCGTTGTGCCGCCTGTGGTAGCAAAACTGGTTATTCCGGGGGAGAAATCAGCCGGCGTTCAGGCGCACAAAAAGGACTGTATATTCAGCACTGCGGGTAACTGTCACTTGTGCGCCTCCTTCTTGAGAGAATTTGATTAACTGCTTACAATAGACCAAGTTTACCCCGTCAGACAGCGGGCGTCAAGACAGTATGGCTGAATTTTGGAGCAAAATTGGAACCAACACTGCTGCACAAGCATATCGAGCAAGGACGCCTGCTGGTGGCGCGCCTGGAAAAACTCTCCCCGGACTCGCGCTGGGCGCGCCGCGCCAGCGGGGCGCGTGGCAATCTGCTGAAGCTGCTGGATGAGCTGCAGGAGCAGATGGATCAAGGCCAGGCTGTCTTGCCACCGGACGTGCAGCGCTTGGAGAGTTTGACCAAATTCGGCTTCTTCATGCTTGAAAAAGCTGCCCGGGAAATCGTAGCTGGCTAAGCTGGCTGGCTGGGGCTGCCGGGTTTGGGCCGGGTAGATAGAAAATGAAACACAAAAGCAATGATCAGGCTCATCACCAGCAGCTCACCACCGTCATCGATCAAATTGAACAGCGGGTTAATCACGGGGTGGTTGGTGCTGATCTCGAGCATGTCAAAAACAACTCCAAAGACAGCCAGCAACAGGATCAAAATAAATAACTGCCGGGAGAATTTCCGGGTGTGGGCGTCACTCAAGTAGTGCGCCAGGCCAATCAAAATGGCGAAAATAAGCCCCATAAAAGCATATACCGCCAGCTCCCCAAAATCCTGGGCGCGCAAACCAAAATTGGATTGCAGCAAGACAAAATTCGCCAGGGTTTTGCCGGCAGTTTCGTGAATCTGGAAAAAATCATCTAGCAAAAAATAAACGAATAGTCCGGCATAGCTGACATAGAGCAGCTTGCGCAACCGGACAGCCAGCGCCAGGAGCAGCAGGATAATGCAGAATTCTTTGACATATTGGTAGTATTCAGCGTAACCCAGATCGCGGGTGAGGCTGAAGAGGCTGGACGGCAGAAGCGTGCTAAATTTATGCAGCAGGTGCAGGATCACGAAAATCAGGTCACCGGCTAACAACAGGATTAAAAGTGTTCTGGTGCGCGGAGTGTACTCTATTTTCCTGGCAGTCTTCTCCAGCAAATCTAACCTCCGTTTAGGTGATCTGGACGGTTTAGAACCTCAGAATACCATGAATCAGCAGCCTGGTATGGTAAGAGATGGTTAAATAAAAAATCTCCCAGAAAAATCTGGGAGATTCGA
>Ga0105095_10000133_pt1 | contig 30278 bp, 16 predicted proteins | sample PPLLak2March2015_2_FD_79180 | JGI IMG/M metagenome (GOLD analysis project Ga0105095, IMG submission 79180) | Freshwater sediment microbial communities from Prairie Pothole Lake near Jamestown, North Dakota, USA - PPLs Lake P8 Core (3) Depth... | ecosystem: Environmental > Aquatic > Freshwater >...
AACCAGTGCAGCGTCCAGCCGGTGTTAGGCGGCTAGAGCGAAACGCTCGTCGTTGGCGTTTGTAGTGTTTCCAGAATGGATTTACGAGGTGATCTGGTCCTCGGCATGCCCTGCGCTGCTTCGTTGCCCACGTCGAAACCAGGTCGCCCCCGGAATCGTGTGTGAATCAGTGCGCATTCTATCAATGCCACCCCTTTAGAACCAGTTTTCCGATCATGGTTCCCGATTCCAGCCGCTCGTGCGCCTTGCGCAGGTTGGCGCCGTTGATGGGCGAGAGCGTCTCGCGCAGGGTGCCGCGCAGCTTGCCGGCGTCCAGGCGCGCGGCGACCTCGTTCAGCAGGCGATGCTGCTCCATCATGTCGGGGGTCTGGAAGCGCGGCCGGGTGAACATCAGCTCCCAGCACAGCGTGGCGCTCTTCATGCGCACGGTGTCCATCGGCAGCGGCTTCTGGTTGCCGACGATGGCGACGATGCCGCCCTGCGGCGCGATCATCTCGCCGATCGCCGCCCAGTGCGGGTCGAGGTCGTTGAAGCAGGCGATGTAGTCGACATGCTTGCGCCCGAGCGCCTGCAGCTGCTGCGGCAGGTCGCGGCGATGGTCGAGCACCTGGTCGGCGCCGAGGCTCTTCACCCAGGCGATCGATTCGGGGCGCGAGGCGGTGGCGACGACGGTGAGGCCGGCGCCCTTGGCGAGCTGGATGCCGATCGAGCCGACGCCGCCGGCGCCGCCGATGATCAGAATGGTCTTGTTGTTTTGGACCTTCAACCTGTCGAAAAAAGCTTCCCAGGCGGTGATCGCGGTGAGCGGGATGGCCGCGGCCTGCGCGAAGTCGAGGCTCTTCGGTTTGCGGCCGACGATGCGCTCGTCGACGAGGTGCAGCTCGCTGTCGCAGCCGGGGCGCGTCACGTCCCCGGCGTAGTACACCGCGTCGCCGGGCTTGAAGAGGCTCACCTGCGGCCCCACCGCCTGCACGATGCCCGCGGCGTCCCAGCCGAGCACTTTCGGCGTCGGCGAGCCGAGCTTGCGCTGCTTGGTGTCCACCGGGTTGACCGAGACCGCTTCCACCTTCACCAGCAGGTCGCGGCCGGCGGGCACGGGATCGGGCAGCTCGATCTCGGCGAACGTGTGGTCGATGGCTTTCACAGCAGCGCGATCAGCTCCTGCGGCCGGGCGATCACGGCATCCGCCTGCCAGGTATCCGGGCCGCCGTTCTCGGGATGGTGATAGCCCCAGTCGACCGCGATCGGGCGCATGCCGGCGGCGCGCGCGGCCTGGATGTCGCGCAGGTCGTCGCCGAGGTACATGCACTCCTTCGGCGCGAGACCGAGCTGCTCGGCGGCGTGCAGCAGCGCGGCCGGATGCGGCTTCAGGTGCGGCGTGGTGTCCCCGCAGGCGACGCAATCGGGCTTGAGATCGAGCCTGGAGACGATCCTGTCGGTGAAGCGTGTCGCCTTGTTGGTGACGATGCCCCACCTGATCTCGCGTGCCGCGAGCGCCTCGAGGAGCTCGGCGATGCCGGGGAAAAGCCTCGTGTCGATGCAGGTGCGGTCGCGGTAGTACTCGAGGAAGGCCTCGCGGAGCGACGCGTACTCGCCGTCGCCGGGCTTGATGCCAAAGCCGACGTGCACCAGGCCGCGCGCGCCCGCGGACGCGAACGGCCGCAGGCGCTCCAGGGGAAGCGGCTCCAGGCTCTGCTCGGCGCGCAGCCGGTTCAGCGCCGCGCCGAGGTCGGGCGCGGTGTCGGCGAGCGTGCCGTCGAGGTCGAAGAGGACGGCGCGGCTAGGCATTGCGGCTGCACCTCACGAGGTAGTTCACGTCGCAGTCGGCGCCGAGGCTGTAGCGCTGCGTAAGGGGGTTGTAGGTCATGCCGATCATTTCCTCGACGCGCAGGTTGGCATCGCGGCTCCAGCGCGCGAGCTCGGAGGGCCTGATGAAGCGCTGGTAGTCGTGCGTGCCCTTCGGCAGCAGCCCGAGCACGTATTCCGCGCCGACCACGGCGAAGAGGTAGGCCTTGGCGTTGCGGTTGATGGTGGAGAAGAACACCTGCCCGCCGGGACGCACCAAGCGCGCGCAGGCCGCGACCATGCCGGCGGGCTGCGGCACGTGCTCGAGCAGCTCCATGCAGGTGACCGCGTCGAACTCGCCCGCATGGGCGGCGGCGAAGGGTTCGACTTCCGCTCTCTGATAGGAAATCTTCAGGTTGGAAATTCCCAGATGCAATTCGGCAACGCGAAGTGCCTTCTCCGAGAGGTCGATGCCGGTCACCTGCGCGCCGCCGCGCGCCATGCTCTCGGCGAGGATGCCGCCGCCGCAGCCGACGTCGATTACCCGGCTGCCCGCGAGCGGCAGGTGCCGCTCGATCCACGCGAGGCGCAGCGGGTTGATGTCGTGCAGCGGCTTGAACTCGCCGGCGGGGTCCCACCAGCGGTGCGCGAGGCTGTCGAACTTCTCGATCTCCGCCTGATCGACGTTGCTCATGCAGGCGATTCTGCCAAAAAAAAAGCCCCGCGATGCGGGGCATTTTTCGGGCAGAGCGCCTACGCGGCGTTTCTACGCGGCGTTTCTACTGCTTGCGCGAGCCGATGACTTCGATCTCGGTGCGGCGGTCGGGCTGCAGGCACTCGACCATCTTCTTGTTGGTGCGGTGCTCCTTGCCCATGCTCTTGCACTTGCCGGCGGTCACGGACTGGGTCTCGCCCTTGCCTTCGGTGTAGACGCGGTTGGCTGCCACACCCTTCGACACGAGGTAGGCCTTGATCGCCTCGGCGCGGCGCACGGAGAGCGCCTGGTTGTAGGCGGGCGTGCCGATCTGGTCGGCGTGGCCGATCGCGATCACCACTTCGAGGTCAATGCCCTTCATCTTGCTCGACAGGTCGTCGAGCTTCGACTTGCCGTCGGGCTTGATCACCGCGCGGTCGAAGTCGAACAGGACGTCGGCGGCGAAGGTGACTTTCTCGGCCATCGGCTTCGGCGCGGGCTTGGGCGCGGGCGCCGGGGCCGGCGGGGCAGGACGCGCTTCCGGCGCGGGTGCCGGCGCGGGCGCGGGGGCCGGAGCGGGAGCGGGAGCGGGTTTGGGCGCTTCTTGGGTTGCGCATCCGGCCGCGAAGGCGAGCGCGAAGACGAGCAACCAGGCGTTCTTGATCATGACATCCTCCCTTTCTGGATTCCTTTTTTGCGTCAAGAGTCTGCGTGCTTCTTGAGGGCATTCTGCCATACCTGCCCCCGGCTGTGCAAAGCCCGGAGCACGGGATTCACGAGCTCGCGCTCCTGCATCAGCAGCTCTCCCGCCACCCACACGTGCGAGACATTTTCCCGCCCGGCGGCATAAACGAGGTGAGAAATCACGTCGTAGCAGGGCTCGAGCTCCGGCGCGCGCAGGTCGACCGCCGCCAGGTCCGCCGCCTTGCCCGGCGCGATCGAGCCGGCGACGCTGTCGATGCCCAGCGCGCGCGCGCCGCCCAGCGTGGCCGCGTGCAGCGCCACGTGCGCGGGCATGGCCTCGGCGTCGCGCGCGACCGCTTTGGCGAGCAGCGCCGCGGTGCGCATCTCCTGGAACATGTCGAGGCGGTTGTTGCTCGCGGCGCCGTCGGTGCCGATGGCGACGTTCACGCCTTTCTTCAGAAGATCATTCACGGGTGAAAAGCCGCTGGCCAGCTTGAGGTTCGACGAGGGGCAGTGCGCGACCGAGCAGCCGTGGCGGGCAAGCAGCTCGATCTCGGCCGGCTCGAGGTGCACGGCGTGCACGGCGATGAGGCCCGGCCCGAGCAGCCCGAGGCGGCGGAAGCGCTCGAGCGGGCGCACGCCGTGCTCGGCGACCGAGCGCTCGACCTCGTCCGCGGTCTCATGCAGGTGCACGTGCACCGGCAGGTCGAGCTCGGCGGCGAGGGCGGCGATGCGCCGGAAGCTCGCGTCGGACACCGTGTAGGGGGCGTGCGGCGCGAGGCAGAACGAGACGAGCGGCTCGTCGCGCCAGCGGTCGCGGACGGCGAGGCCGCGCGCCAGGTAGTCGGCGGCGTCGGAGGCGTAGGCGGAGGGGAACTCGATGGTGATGATGCCCTGGGCCGAGCGCATGCGCGCCGCGGCCGCCGCCTCGAGCGAGGCCTCGGGAAAGAAGTACATGTCGTTGAAGCAGGTGACCCCGCCGCGCAGCATCTCGGCGCAGGCGAGGAGCGTGCCGTCGCGCACGAACCCGGGGGAGACGTGCTTCTGCTCGGCGGGCCAGATGTGCTCCTGCAGCCAGCGCATGAGCGGCAGGTCGTCCGACATGCCGCGCATGAGGCACATCGCGGCGTGGGTATGCGCGTTGACCAGGCCGGGGATGAGGACGTGTCCCGGCAGGTCCAGCGTCTCGTAGCCGGGGTAGGCGGCCGCCGCGGCGCCGGCCGGGAGGAGCGCCTCGATCCTGCCGTCGCGCACCGCGACGGCGTGATCTTCGAGCACCGCGCCCGCCGGCTCGACCGGCACCACCCAGCGGGCGCGAAGGAGGAAGGGTGCCGCTATCTTGGCATGCCCTGGACTTCGACCACGACCCGGCGGTTGGGCGCCAGGCACTCGATGAGCGACTTGCGGTCCTTCTGGTCGGGGCAGGACTTCACCGGCAGCGTCTTGCCGAAGCCCAGCGTCTCGATTCCCGAGGCGTCGACGCCCCTGGAGACCAGGTAGGCGCGCACGGCCTCGGCGCGCTTCTCGGAGAGCGCCTGGTTGTACTGCGGCGAGCCCAGGCGATCGGCGTGGCCGTTGACGATGATGTACTTGATCGAGGTCAGGCCCTTCAGCTTGCCGATCACCTCGCTGTCGAGCTTGGTGCGCGCCTCGGGCGTGAGCGTCGCCTTGTTGAACTCGAAGAGCTCGGTCGAGGCGAGGCTGATCGGCTTCGGCGGCGCCGGCTTGGGCGCTTCGGGCTTCGCCACCGGCGCGGGTGCAGGCGCGGGAGCAGGAGCAGGAGCAGGAGCAGGACGCGCCACGGGCGCGGGCGCGGCGGGCGCCGGCTTCGGCGCGGGCTTTTCCGGCTCGGTGGCGCAGCCGGCAACGACGAGCGCGGCGATGGAGACGGCCGCGGCGAGTGTTCTGGTATGCATTCCTGTGTCCTCCCGATTGTTCTCTTTGGAACTCGCGCAATTTAAGGCGAAGCAGAGGCAAAAGGCAAGCGTTTTGCGAGGGAAAACGCAGGGTTGCGTGATAAAATTTCGGCCTCTCCGGCTATGGAATCCTTCGCTAAAGAAATCCTCCCGATCAGCCTCGAGGAGGAGATGCGGCGCTCCTACCTCGATTACGCGATGAGCGTGATCGTGGGGCGCGCGCTGCCCGACGTCCGGGACGGCCTGAAGCCGGTGCACCGCCGGGTGCTGTACGCGATGCACGAGGCGAACAACGTCTGGAACCGGCCCTACGTCAAGTGCGCGCGCATCGTCGGCGAGGTGCTGGGCAAGTACCACCCGCACGGCGACACGGCCACCTACGAGGCGCTGGTGCGCATGGCGCAGGACTTCTCCATGCGCTACCCGCTGATCGACGGCCAGGGCAACTTCGGCTCGGTCGACGGCGACTCGGCGGCCGCCTACCGCTACACGGAGTGCCGGCTCGAGAAGCTCGCTTCCGAGCTGCTCGCCGACATCGAGAGCGAGACCGTCGACTTCGGCCCGAACTACGACGGCAAGGAGCTCGAGCCCGCGGTGCTGCCCTCGCGCGTGCCGAACCTGCTCGTCAACGGCTCCTCGGGCATCGCCGTGGGCATGGCCACCAACATCCCGCCGCACAACCTCGGCGAGGTGGTCGACGCCTGCCTGCATGTCCTCGCGAGCCCGCACGGCGCGATCGAGGAGCTGATCAAGCTCATGCCGGCGCCGGACTTCCCGACCGCCGGCATCATCTACGGCCTCTCCGGCGTGCACGAGGGCTACCGCACCGGGCGCGGCCGCGTGGTGATGCGCGCGCGCACGCATTTCGAGGAGATCGGCAAGGGCGACCGCCAGGCGATCATCGTCGACGAGCTGCCCTACCAGGTGAACAAGAAGGTGCTGCTCGAGAAGATCGCCGAGCTGGTCACCGAGAAGCGGCTGGAGGGCATCTCCGACATCCGCGACGAGTCCGACAAGTCGGGCATGCGCGCCGTGCTGGAGCTCAAGCGCGGCGAGATCCCCGACGTGGTGCTGAACAACCTCTACAAGATGACGCAGCTCCAGGACAGCTTCCACATGAACATGGTGGCGCTGGTCGAGGGGCAGCCGAAGATCCTCAACCTGAAGGAGCTGATCGAGTCCTTCATCTCGCACCGACGCGAGGTGGTGACCCGGCGCACGGTATTCGAGCTGCGCAAGGCCCGCGAGCGCGGCCACGTGCTGGAAGGCCTGGCGGTGGCGCTCTCGAACGTCGACGCCGTCATCGAGCTGATCAAGAAGGCGCCCAACGCGGCGGAGGCGAAGCGCGCGCTGATGGCGCGGCCCTGGCCCTCCGACCTCGTCAGCAAGATGGTCGGCCCGGGCGCCGCGCAGTACCGGCCCGAAGGCCTGTCCGAGGTGTACGGCCTGAAGGCGGACGGCTACCACCTCTCGGACGAGCAGGCGCAGGCGATCATCGACCTGCAGCTGCGCCGCCTGACCGGGCTCGAGCAGGACAAGATCCGCGACGAGTACCGCGAGGTGATCGACACCATCACCGACCTCCTCGACATCCTGGCGAAGCCGGCGCGCATCACGAAGATCATCGGCGAGGAGCTGGCGCGGCTGAAGGAGGAGTTCGGCGACAAGAGGAAGAGCGAGCTCGTCACGGTGGCCGAGGACATCTCCATCGAGGACCTGATCGCGCCGCAGGACATGGTGGTCACGTTCTCGCACGGCGGCTACGTGAAGTCGCAGCCGCTTGCCGACTACCGCGCGCAGCGCCGCGGCGGCCGCGGGCGCAGCGCCACGGCGATGAAGGAGGACGACTTCATCGAGCGCCTCTTCGTCGCGCACTCGCACGACTACCTGCTGTGCTTCTCCGACCGCGGGCGGCTGTACTGGCTCAAGGTCTACGAGGTGCCGGCCGGCAGCCGCGCCGCGCGCGGCAAGCCCATCGTCAACATGTTCCCGCTCGAAGAGGGCGAGAAGATCACCGCGGTAGTCCCGGTCAAGGAGTTCGACGAGAACCACTACGTCTTCATGGCGACTTCGCAGGGCACGGTGAAGAAGACCCCGCTCGCCGATTTCTCCCGCCCGCGCCCGAGCGGCATCATCGCGGTGGGGCTGGACGAAGGCGACTACCTGGTGGGTGCGGCGCTCACCGACGGCAAGTACGACGCGATGATGTTCTCCTCCGACGGCAAGGCGGTGCGCTTCCCCGAGACCGAGGTGCGTCCGATGGGCCGCCAGGCCACCGGCGTGCGCGGCATGCGCCTGGGCGCCGGCGCGCGCGTGGTGTGCATGCTGGCGGCGAACGATGAATCCAAGTCGGTGCTGACCGCGACCGCCAACGGCTTCGGCAAGCGCACGCCGATCGGCGAGTACCCGCGCCACGGCCGCGGCGGCCAGGGCGTGATCGCGATCCAGAGCTCCGAGCGGAACGGGCCGGTGGTCGGCGCGGTGCTGGTCGACGACAACGACGAGGTGATGCTCATCTCCACCGGCGGGGTGCTGATCCGCACGCTGGTGGCGCAGATCCGCGAGCAGGGCCGCTCCACGCAGGGCGTGACCCTGATCGCGCTCGGCGACGGCGAGAAGCTCGCCGGCATGGAGCGCATCGAGGAGCGCGACCTCGGCAACGGCAACGGCGGCAATGGCAACGGCGGCAACGGCGATGTCCACGACGAGCCGCCGCCCGCCCCCGCGGAGCCGCCCCCGACGGTCCACTGATGTCGCGGATTTTCAACTTCAGCGCCGGGCCGGCGATGCTGCCCGCGGAAGTCCTTTCCCGTGCCGGCGACGAGATGCTCGACTGGCACGGCAGCGGCACCGGCGTCATGGAGATGAGCCACCGCGGCAAGGAATTCATGTCCATCGCCGCCGAGGCCGAGCGCGACCTGCGCGAGCTGCTGGCGATCCCGGCGAACTACAAGGTGCTGTTCCTGCAGGGCGGGGCGACGCTGCAATTCGCCCAGGTGCCGATGAACCTGCTGCGCGGCAAGGGAAGCGCCGACTACGTCGTCACCGGCGAATGGTCGAAGAAGGCGGTAAAGGAGGCGAAGAACTACTGCGACGTCGCCGTCGCCGCCTCATCCGAAGACAAGAACTTCACCTACGCCCCGAAGAAATGGAATGTGCGGCCGGACGCCGCGTACGTCCACTACTGCTCGAACGAGACCATTGGCGGGGTCGAATTTCACGCGGTTCCGTCCACCCAGGTTCCCTTGGTGGCCGATGCCTCCTCCCATTTCCTCTCCCGCCCCCTCGACGTCTCGAGGTTCGGCCTGATCTACGCCGGCGCGCAGAAGAACGCCGGTCCCGCCGGGCTCACCTTCGTCATCGTGCGCGACGACCTCATCGGCCACGCCCAGAAGGGCACGCCGACGGTGATGGACTACAAGCTGCAGGCCGACGCCGACTCGATGCTCAACACGCCCGCCACCTACGCGATGTACATCGCCGGTCTGGTTTTCAAGTGGCTGAAGGCTCTCGGCGGCCTGAAGGAAATCGAGAACCGCAACGTCGCCAAGGCAAAGCTGCTCTACGACGTGCTCGATTCCAGCCAGTTCTACGCGAACCCGGTGGCGAAGGAAGACCGCTCGAGGATGAATGTCCCCTTCACCCTGAAAGATGCCAGGCTGGACGAGGAATTCCTGAAAGGCGCGGCGAAGCGGGGCATGGTGCAGCTGAAGGGCCACCGCTCGGTGGGCGGCATGCGCGCCTCGATCTACAACGCCATGCCCATCGAAGGGGTCCAGGCGCTGGTGCAGTACATGAAGGACTTCGAAAAGAAACATGCCTAAGAAGAAGTGCGAGATCCTGGTGATCAACAACATCGCCCCGGTCGGCCTGAAGCGCTTCCCCGCCGAGATCTACTCGGTGGTGAAGGAGTCGAAGGACCCGTGGGCGATCCTGGTGCGCTCGCAGGACCTGCACAAGTACGAGTTCGGCCCGTCGCTGCGCGCGGTCGGCCGCGCCGGCGCGGGCGTCAACAACATCCCGGTCCCGGCGCTCTCCAAGCGCGGCATCCCGGTGTTCAACGCCCCCGGCGCCAATGCCAACGCGGTGAAGGAGCTGGTGCTCGCCGGCATGCTCATGGCCGCGCGCAATCTGCCGCCCGCTCTTGAATTCGTTTCTCAACAGAAAGCTTCCCCCGAGCTGGACAAGACGATCGAATCCGGGAAGAAAGAGTTCGCAGGGTTCGAGCTGCCCGGCCACACGCTGGGGGTCATCGGCCTGGGCAAGATCGGCAGCCTGGTTGCCGACGCGGCGATCCGCCTCGGCATGAACGTGCTCGGCCACGACCCGCACATCACGGTGGAGGCGGCCTGGAGCCTGCCGTCGCAGGTGCGCCGCGCAGCCTCGATCGACGAGCTCCTCAAGGCGAGCCACTTCGTCAGCCTGCACGTGCCGCTCGTGGACAAGACGCGCCACATGGTCAACGCGAAGAACATCGCGCACCTGCGCCACGGCGCGGTGCTGCTCAATTTCTCGCGCGAAGGGGTGGTCGAGGACGCGGCGGTGCTCGAGGCCCTCGAGAGCGGGCGGCTGAAGTGGTACGTCACCGACTTCCCGAGCGCGGCGCTGATCGGCCGGCCCGGCGTGATCGCGCTGCCGCACCTGGGAGCCTCGACCGGCGAGGCGGAGGACAATTCCGCGGTCATGGTAGTCGACCAGCTGCGCGAGTACCTCGAGCACGGCAACCTGCAGAACGCGGTCAACTTCCCCGACGCGCAGCTGCCGCGCGAGGCGCCCTACCGCCTCGCCATCGCCAACGCCAACGTGCCCGACATGCTGGGGCGCATCTCGCACTGCCTCGGCAAGCGCAAAATCAACATCCACAACATGTTGAACAAGTCCAAGGGAGAGATGGCGTACACGCTGGTCGACACCGATAGCCCGGTGCCGGCGCCAGCGCTGGAGGAGCTCTCGGGACTGAGCGGCGTGCTCACCGTGCGCTACCTGCCCGTGCACGGCTGACGAAATCAATGGCTGACGACATTGAGAAGCTGCGCGCCGAGATCGACAGGCTCGACGACGAGCTCGTCGCGCTGCTGCAGCGGCGCGCCACGGCGGCGCAGAGGATCGGCGCGCTGAAGGGCGGCGCGCCCGCCTACCGGCCGGAGCGCGAAGCCGAGATCCTCGGCCGAATTTCGAAGCAGAAGGGTGTTCTATCTTCTGAACGACTTGCCGCGGTGTTCCGCGAGATCATCTCCGCGTGCCGCGGCCTGGAGGAAGCGATCCGCGTCGCCTACCTCGGCCCGGAGGGCACGTTCAGCGAGCAGGCGGTGCGCAAGCACTTCGGCCAGGCCATCGAGGCGTTGCCCTTCGCCTCGGTGGACGATGCCTTCCGCCGCTGCGAGTCGGGCGCGGCGCAGTTCGCGGTGGTGCCGGTGGAGAACTCCAGCGAGGGCGCGGTCGGGCGCACGCTCGACCTGCTCGTCGCGACGCCGCTCAAGATCTGCGGCGAGATCGAATTGCGGATAGAGCAGAATTTGCTTTCCAAAGCGGAAAAGGTATCCGTCATCCGGAAGATCTATTCGCACTCCCAATCCCTCGGCCAGTGCAACTCGTGGCTGGCGCAGAACCTGCCCGCGGTCGAGCGCATCCCCGTGGCCTCCAACGCCGAGGCGGCGCAGCGCGCCGCGCGCGAGGAAGGCGCGGCGGCGATCGCCGGCGAGGCCGCGGCGGAGCGCTACGGGCTCAAGGTGCTCGCGCGCTCGATCGAGGACGATCCGAACAACACCACGCGCTTCCTCGTGCTCGGCAAGCTCGAGCCCGGGCCCACCGGGCGCGACCGCACCTCGCTCGTCCTGTCGGCGGAGAACAAGCCCGGGGCGGTGCACGTGCTGCTCACGCCGCTCGCCGAGCACCGCGTCAGCATGACCCGCATCGAGTCGCGGCCGCTGCGCACGCGCGCCTCGCTGTGGGAATATTTCTTCTTCATCGACCTCGAGGGCCACCAGAAGGATGCCGCCGTCGCGCGCGCGCTTGCGGCGCTGCGCGACAAGGCGCCCTTCGTGAAGGTCCTCGGCTCCTACCCGGCCACCCTATGATGATGGATCCCTGCGAGCTCTCGCCGTCCTACGTGCGCTCGATCGCGCCCTACCAGCCCGGCAAGCCGATCTCCGAGCTCGCCCGCGAGATGGGCCTCCAGGAGGCGGCGATCATCAAGCTCGCCTCCAACGAGAACCCGCGCGGCATCGGCCCGCGCACGCGCGCCGCGATCGAGGCCGCGATCGGCGAGATCGCGCGCTATCCCGACGGCAACGGCTTCGAGCTGAAGCAGAAGCTCTCCAGGCGCTACGGCGTCGACATGGGCTCGATCGTGCTCGGCAACGGCTCGAACGACGTGCTCGAGCTCGTCGCCTCCGCCTTCCTCGGGCCGGGCCGCGCCGCCGTCTTCTCGCAGCACTGCTTCGCCGTCTACCCGCTCGCGACGCAGTCGCGCGGCGCGCGCCCGATCGTCGTGCCGGCGAAGAACTACGCGCACGACCTCGAGGCGATGGCGAAGGCCATCGATGACGAGACCTACGTCGCCTGGATCGCCAACCCGAACAACCCCACCGGCACCTTCGCGCGCCACGAGGACATCGAGGCGTTCCTGAAGCGCGTGCCCGAGCGCGTGCTGGTGGTGATCGACGAGGCGTACAACGAATACCTGCCGCAGGACCTGCGCTCCGACAGCTTCAAGCTGATCAAGCGCCATCCGAACCTCGTCATCACCCGCACCTTCTCCAAGGCCTACGGCCTCGCCGGCCTGCGCGTGGGCTACGCGCTCGCGCATCCCTCGGTGGCCGACGTGATGAACCGGGTGCGCCAGCCCTTCAACGTCAACAGCATGGCGCTCGCCGCCGCCGTCGCCGCGCTCGACGACATGGAGTTCGTGGCGCGCAGCTACGCGGAGAACCTGCAGGGCATGCGCCAGATCGAGGAAGGCGCGAAGCGCCTGGGCCTCGACTACATCCCCTCGCACGGCAACTTCATCACCGTGCGCGTGGGCAAGGCAGCCGAGGTCTACAAGAAGCTCCTCAAGCGCGGCGTCATCGTGCGCCCGGTCGGCGGCGGCTACGGCCTGCCGGAGCACCTGCGCATCACCATCGGCACCGCCGCGGAGAACGACAAGTTCCTCGCCGCGCTTGCCGCCAGCGTCAAGGAATGAAGCTTGCGGTCATCGGGGTCGGTCTCATCGGCGGCTCCTTCGCCCTGGCGCTGAAGAAGGCCAAGGCGGTCTCGCACGTCGCCGGCGTCGGGCGCAGCAAGCAGAACCTGCAGGTCGCGCGCGAGCGCGGCATCATCGATTCGATCGCCCCCGACGCCGCAATGGCGGCGAAAGACGCGGACCTTGTCCTCGTCGCCACGCCGGTGGCTCAATTCCCGTCCGTCTTTGCCGCGCTGAAGGATTCCAAGGCGCTGATCACCGACGGCGGCAGCACCAAGCGCGACGTCATCGCCGCCGCGCGCAAGGCGCTCGGCAGCGGCATTGCCCGCTTCGTCCCCGCGCATCCCATCGCCGGCGCGGAGAAGAGCGGCGCCGCGGCGGCGAGCGCCGAGCTCTTCCAGAACCGGCGTGTCGTCCTCACGCCGCTCGAAGAGAACTCCCCGCAGGCCATCGCCAAGGTCGAGCGCGCGTGGGCCGCCTGCGGCGCCAGGCTCTCGCGCATGCCGGCGGACGAGCACGACGCCGTGCTCGCGGCAGTGAGCCACCTGCCGCACCTCCTCGCCTTCGCGCTGGTGCACGAGGTGGCGGGGCGCAAGAACTCCGAGCAGCTCTTCTCCTTCGCCGCCGGCGGCTTCCGCGACTTCACGCGCATCGCCTCCAGCCACCCCGAGATGTGGCGCGACATCTGCGCGGCCAACAAGGATCAGCTGCTTCTCGAGCTGAACAAATTCACGGGGAAGCTGGAAGAGGTAAAGCGCCTGCTCGACGACCCCGCAGGCCTCGAGAAGCTCTTCGCCGAGGCGCGCGAGGCGCGCGACCGATGGATTCGCTCGAGCTGAAGCCGGCGCGCCGCGCCGCGGGCACGGTGCGGCTCCCGGGCTCGAAGAGCATCTCCAACCGCGTGCTCCTGCTCGCCGCGCTCGCCGAGGGCGAGACCGAGGTGAGCGGCCTCCTCGACGCCGACGACACGCGAGTGATGCGCGACGCGCTGTCTGCTCTTGGTGTCAGGTTTTTCCATGGAAAAGTCGTCGGCGTCGGCGGTGTGTTTCCGGTGAAGCAGGCGGAGCTCTCGCTCGGCAACGCCGGCACGGCATTCCGCCCCCTCACTGCCGCGCTCGCGCTCTCCGGCGGTGAATACCGCCTCTCCGGCGTGGCGCGCATGCACGAGCGCCCGATCGGCGACCTGGTGGATGCGCTGCGGGCCGTCGGCGCGCGCATCGACTACGCCGGCAAGGACGGCTTCCCGCCGCTCGCCATCCATCCCGCGAAGATCAATGCTTCCGTGGTCAAGGTCCGGGGCGACGTGTCCTCGCAGTTCGTCACCGCGCTGCTGATGGCGCTGCCGCTTCTCCAGAAGGAAACCACCATCGAGATCGCGGGCGACCTCATCTCGAAGCCCTACGTCGAGATCACGCTGAACGTCATGCGCCGCTTCGGCGTCGAGGTCGCGCGGGACGGGTGGCGCTCGTTCCGCATCCCGTCGGCGATGTACAGGAGCCCGGGCAAGATCTTCGTCGAAGGCGACGCCTCGTCCGCCTCCTACTTCCTCGCCGCCGGTGCGCTCGGCGGCGGCCCGGTGCGTGTCGAGGGCGTCGGCCGCTCGAGCATCCAGGGGGACGTGCGCTTCACCGAGGTCCTGGAAAAGATGGGCGCCAAAGTCACCCTCGAGGACGACGCCATCGAGGTGAAGGGCAGGGGCAAGCTGCGCGCCATCGACATGGACATGAACCACATCCCCGATGCCGCCATGACCGCCGCCGTCCTCGCCCTCTTCGCCGACGGCCCGAGCAAGCTCCGGAACATCGGCAGCTGGCGCGTTAAGGAAACCGACCGCATCGCCGCCATGGCCACCGAGCTGCGCAAGCTCGGCGCATCCGTGGAAGAAGGTCGCGACTACCTAAGTATCACCCCCGCCCCCCTCAAGCCCAACGTCGCCATCGACACCTACGACGATCACCGAATGGCGATGAGCTTCTCCCTCGTCTCCCTCGGCGGCATCCCCGTCCGCATCAACGATCCCTCCTGCGTCGCGAAGACGTTCCCTGACTATTTCGGGGCTCTGAAAAGCATCGCAGCGTAGCGCCGCGCAGGCGTTCCTGGACGCCGAAGCGCAGCGTAGTTATCAGAATCGGACGCGCCGATAACCCATCCAACCGATTTCCCGGTAAGTTGCCATTAGGGGGTTGCATGGCGGCGCGAGAAGCGCATATCAAGATACGCGATGGCGTGCCCACTGAGCGCGTGGTCGGGGCCGTTGAACGCCTCGCAGCTGCTCTTGCTTCCCTGGTTTTCCCTCCCTTTGCACTTACGCTTGTATTCATAGTCCTCGCTTGCTTTGCCTCTTTCGGCCACGCGAATGACGTTGAAACCCCCAAGCCGGAGTTCAAGACGCGGGAGGAGTTCGCGAAGTACCGCGAGGCCGCATGGGCACACTTCCGCAGGCGCTGCGAGAACGACGCAGGGGAGACGATAAACCGGGTAGTCGACAACGTCGAAGCGATCTTCCTGATCAAACCGAGGCGAGAAGCCAGCGAATTCGAGCTGGGTGATCAGTTTTGGATGGGCGATCCCTACGGCTATTCGTCATACGAAGCGAGCAACCCGGTTGGAATTTATCTCCATGATAGGGGCAGCAAGACCATCTCTCGGCGATTAGTAACACCGATTAAGGGTTATCGATATGTCGAGATGCACAACCCTAAGTATCGGGAGGAACCAACTCACCCGCGTTACTTGCGCTTTAGCTTAGGTAGCGTTGCCGTTGTTAACTCAGTAACTAAGAAAGCAGAGAGCAGGATTCGGCCGCGCGCAACAGGCGTGGATCAACTGCTTAGCCGCTACGGGATTACTTGGGACGATATCTCCACGCGCGAAGATCGGGAGTTCTGGATTGCCGGAGGTAAGTTGACGATCCTTGATTTGAGCACCAACGAAGTCCTAGGTGAGCGCGTTGGTTATGTGATTGATCCTCAGTTCGGGGATAACCATCAAGGGCGGAAATCATGGCTTGCCGTCGGGTTCGTCCCTGACGCCTTTTGCCCCAAGTTCGAAAACCGCTTTGACAGAAACAAGGAGTTCGTCGCAAAGGTCCTGAGGGCTTCGGCGGGGAGAAAAGATGGCCGATAACCGAACCCAAGAGCTGTTTACATTTGCGAATCTTCACATCGCGGCCGAGGCGTTTCTGGACGTTCTTCCTGCGTCCTCGGATCCGCAGTACAGAGAGAGATTGGTTCAAGCCCTTAGAGACGGAAATGGTCGGGCAAGTAGGTTTCCGGTAGTACTTGCTGAGGAATTCGCTGACACCTTTGAAATTATTGCCCACAGGGAGAACACTCCCACTGGCTTTAGCGGAACTCTGTTTCGTTCGAAGGTCACTGATCTCGCGCGCGGGCTGTATGCCGGTCAATACACATTGTCATTTCGCTCGACCGAATTTGTCGATGACGCGATTCGCGACGCGACAGGCACGGGCGATTTAGAGGTCCGGCAGCTCGGCTGGGCGCTTGGGCAAATTGCGGACATGGAGGCGTGGTATCAGGAGTTGAAGGCCGCGGGCGCGCTCAATGCCAACGAGGGGCTGCCTCCGGACTTGCCTTTCAACGTCACCGGGTACTCGCTCGGTGGCCATCTCGCGACAGCGTTCGCGGTTCTGCGGCGTGACGAGGCAAGGTTCGCCAAAAAGGAATCAACAGTTGCAAGCGTGTATACGTTTAACGGTGCGGGTACTGGCGGCATCCGCTTCGGCAATGAGCTTGGCGCTATCGTCCAGAATTTCCACCGCGAGCGTAGCCAAGCGGCCGGCACGGTTGCGCTCACGCGCAAATCAGACATCGGTTCTGCGCTTGACCGAGTTAACGCCATAGTTTCTGAGTTTCAAAGGCTAAGTGCTTTTTCGGACAAGGCGGGCACCTTCCTCAGCGGGCAGGCGCCTCCCCTCGGGGACATGGCGAGAGGCGCGTATCAATTGGCCGCGCTTGCGGCTTCGCGCTGGACGACCCCATCCGCGAGTTTCGGCAACCCGCTAGACTCCGTGAATCTCGTGCCGCTCTCCCGCGTCTTCGCGCGCGCGGAACCGTTCGAAAACATGACAGAGATCTTCGGCGCGGAAGGCGGCGAATCGGGAACGAGCTTGGTAGACAAACGTTTCTCGTTTGTAGCCTTCAGTGGTCAGCACTACAGTAATCCCGAGAGTTCATTCGGCGTCTATATTGAGGACCAGCCGCTCGAGCGCGGCAACTATGTTATCGCGCGCGATAGGGGAAAGCTGCTGGAGAATCCGAGCGCGAACTCCTTTGCAGACACGCACAGCCTGGTGCTGTTGATTGATTCACTCGCCTTGATGTCGGCGATGACTAAGCTGGATCCCAGCCTCACACAGGGCGAGATCGAGTCAATCTTGAAAGCGGCCTCGAACAGCAAAGCCACGAGCATTCCCGGTGCCCAGGGCGAAGCCGAGGGTGACTCCCTGGAACGCATCCTGGATGCATTGCGCAGAATTTTCGTTGGGCCTGGCGCATCGAGCACACCCGCACCTCTTACGGGGAATGCCTGGCATGACGTCGACGTACGGCAGGTGTTTCACGCGAACATCGAGGAGCTCACGTCGAGTGCGCGCTTTCAGGCATGGGCGGGCCGGGTGCGCTTGAAGCTCTTGCCTTCCAGCGCCGTGGAGATTCGTAACGCGGCGCGCGAGGACGTTGCCTATCGCTATGCGCTTCGTGAGCTTAGCGATTTTACGGTCACTGGTGCTCCGGGTCTCTACGACGAGTACAACCAAAACGGTGAGCTGGAAATCTTCGACCCCGCGACCGGGCGCGGCGCTCTAACGGCTGAGTACCTTTCAGACCGAGCGGCAATGCTGGCGAACGCCATCGACATGGGGAACCGCAATGCGGGCGTGGCCAAGCTCCAGACGTCGAGCGTTTCAATCAAATACAGCGACGCCGGGGCGGGCGATGTTGCATACGTGTTCGACATATTGAGCGGCTCTGCAGATTCTTTGCCGCAGTCGGAACGTGGTGTCGCGCTAAGCCGGCTCTTCGAGAATCGGGTGCAACAGAACAAAGGCCGCAAAGTTCTATTCGGCTTCGAGGGCAATGCGGGGGCTGATCCGAACACTAGGTCTGGAGGACGAGACGAACTTCAAGGCAGCGCGCTCGACGATCGGCTGTACGGTGGCGGTGGGAACGACACGCTGCGAGGGAACGAGGGTAAGGATCACCTGCAAGGCGACACGGGCGAGGATCGGCTGATCGGCGGAGCGGAAGATGACGCGCTCTTTGGTGGTAAAGGTAATGACATCCTCAACGGCGGTCTCGGCATCGACAAGTACTACTTTTACACGGGCGGCGGAGCGGACGAGGTGTTCGATGTGGCTGAGGGGTCGGCGGGAGCCCGCCGGCAGCTTGGCGAGATCTACCTGAATGACGTCCGGGTTGCCGGGACTTTTGCGGCACTCGATGAAGACAAGAAGAACTTCAGGCTTGGTCCTGTCGGGGATGCCTATTTCGCCGTGTACCAGGGCGACCTAGCTACCACGACGCCGGGAAGGCTCGTCTTGTTCAAGGAGACGGACGGCTCAAACGTCGTCACGTTGAACAATTTCGTCTCGGGTGACTTCGGGATCGTGCTCGATCCGAACGCGCCGCAGCGGCAGTACACGGACAAGTTCGGTACGCCGGGATCGGACAACGACAATCTCTCGAACGTGCCGCACGCGAGCTCGATCGGGACCGACGCAGCCGATCAACGCGTCTTCGGCCTGGCCGGAGCGGACTACATGACGGTGGCCCATGCCAACACGCAGGGTTTCGGCGGGCCGGACAACGATTACATGCAGAACGGCGAGGCGGATCAGCAGCTGTATGGTGAGGCTGGGCGCGACGTGCTGCTTGCTTCGGCGGGGGATGACAGTCTTTACGGCGGCACTGAGGACGATGCTTTGCAGGGCGGGGCCGACCGGGACTATCTGGAAGGAAACGAAGGAAACGACGTGCTCGACGGCGGTGCCGGCGAGGACGTTCTGGCCGGGGGCGATGGGCACGACTTCATCTTTGGCGGAGGCTCGGTAACCGTGCCGCTTCTCGATTGGGATGCGTTCGCCAGCGGCACGCTCGGCTGGGGCGCGTTCGACGCCGACGGCAATGTGCTGATACGCGGGCTCGCCGGGCTCTCCAACATCGAGGGGGATGCGGCGGATGTCATCACCGGCGGCTCCGGGAACGACTGGATATTCGCCGGGGACGGTAACGACGCGGTCGCCGGTGACGAGGACAACGACTACTTGGTCGGGCAGGCGGGAAACGACGAAGTGAGCGGCGGAGAGGGCGCCGATACGCTGTACGGCGATGGGGCGCAGGGCGATCTGTCGGAGGCCCCGGGATCTTTTTCGGTGTTCACGTTTCCCGAGTTTCATGGAAAGGACAGCCTCTCCGGGGGCGCTGGAAATGACTTCATCAGCGGCGACGGCGAGGCGGACGAGCTCTACGGAGGCGCGGACAACGATACGCTGGTCGGCGACTCCGCCAACGTGGCCGACCAGTTCCACGGCGCCGACTACCTCGACGGTGGCGATGGGAACGATGTCCTGATCGGTTACGGCAAGGACGACACGCTTTTCGGCGGTGCGGGCGACGACAACCTCGGTGGCGACTCCAGCACGATTGCCGATAGCACGCATGGCGCGGACTACCTTGATGGTGAGGACGGCGCGGATGTTCTGCACGGCGACGGAGGGGCGGACACGCTCTTTGGCGGTGCGGGGGACGACACGCTGGACGGCGATGCTTCCAATGTGGCTTTCGAGTTTCATGGCGACGACTACCTTGAGGGCGAAGAGGGGAACGATGCGCTACAAGGCGGAGGCGGATCGGACCGGCTGTTCGGCGGAGATGGGAACGACAGTCTCGCCGGGGACGGGGCGGCGGTGCCTGTTGCGTTTGCGGGGGACGACTATCTCGATGGCGAGGCCGGCAGCGACATCCTGGAGGGGGGTGCGGGGAACGACACGCTGACCGGCGGCGCTGGCGTTGACACCTTGATGGGCGGTGCTGGCGACGATCTCTATCTCGTCCAGCTCGGCAGCCAGAACGATTTCATCCAGGACGTGGAGGGGGTGAACACGGTGCGGATGGGCGCGCCGGTGACCTTCGCCTTCCAGGCGCTCGGTTCCGACGGCAAGGCGTACCTCGGGCTGCGTTACAGCTCTTCCGACATCGTGCACATTCAGGAGGGGCTCACTAACAACACGATACGCACGGAGCTATCCGACGGCACGGTGCGGACAGCGACGGACTGGCGCGCCAACTTCAATCAGTTCGTGTTCGTGGGAGGAAGCTCCGGCGCCGACACGTTGGCGGGAAGCGCGCTCGCGGAGGTCTTCAATCCCGGGGCGGGCAGCGACACGATCCTCTTCGACCGCGGCTCGGGATTTGACCGCGTGTCCGGCTTCGCACAGACGGGCACGCAAGGCTTCGACAAGGTCCAGCTCGGCGAGAACATCGCGGCGGCCGACCTCGTCGTTCGGCGAGACATCAACGGGCACCTCACGCTGACCATCAGGGACAGCGGTGACGTGCTGCGGCTCGATAACTGGGGTGCCCAGGCCGCGGCCGCGCACAGCGGAATTCAGGTGCAATTCGACGGGGGCGGCGGACTCACCGCTGCGGACCTGATTGCTCTCTCTTTGGCGCCAACGGAGGCCAACGACATCCTCGCAGGTGGCAACGCTGACGAGGCGATCTTCGGCGGCACGGGCAATGACAATCTGGGCGGCGGTGCCGGAGCAGACACTCTTATCGGCGGGGTGGGCGACGACAGGCTCTTTGGCCAGGAGGGAGCCGATACCTATGTCTTCGGCGTCGGCGACGGTAACGACACGCTGATCGACACAGGAGCGGATGTCAATGTCGTCCAGCTCGGGACGGGAATCACGCCGGCCGAAGTGACGCTGAATCAGGGGTCGATCGTCGTCACCCTCAACACCACGGGCGACACGCTGACGATCGCCGATTGGTATCGGGAAGAGAGCAGCGGCCCGAAGTTCGCCGTGCAGGAATTGCGCTTCGCCGATGGCACGACCTGGGACGCCGGCCTCATCAATGAAAACGCAAACCACGCCACGCCCTTCGGCGATCTGCTTCGGGGAATCGACATTGCTGACACGCTCTACGGCCTGTCGGGCGACGACACGCTCGAAGGCTTTTCCGGCGACGACGTGCTCGTCGGCGGCGACGGGAATGACGTCCTCGATGGCGGCTCGGGCGCCGACGATCTCGACGGCGGGGTGGGCAACGACACCTTGAAGGGGGGATCGAACGGCGACGTGCTCGACGGCGGCCCCGGCGACGACACCCTCGACGGCGGTGGCGGCGAGAACGTGTTCTACGTCGGGGAGGGGCACGATTTTGTGATCGCCACCGCGGACGACACCCTCGTCTTTGGCCCTGGTGTGGAAGCTGCCGGCGTGATCGTGAGCAAGGAGGGCGCACTACAGCGCTTCGAGTTCGCCTCTGGCAGCGTGCGGCTCAGCAGCCCGCATCTGGTGCGAGAAGTCCGCTTCGCCGATGGCACGGTGTGGAGCCGGGATGACCTCGCGTCGAGGCTCCCGCCGGTCGAGCCACCGAGCCCTCCAGGCGGCAGCATTCCGCCGCTTCCGGGCTTGGTCAGCGACGACACCCTGGCAGGCACGCCCGGGAATGATCTCCTTGCCGGTGGCTTCGGCAGCGACACGTACGTGTTCGGCTACGGTTCGGGCAACGATACGATCCAGGACGCACTCGACGTGAGCCCCCCAAACTACACGCAGGCGATTACCGGCGAGCGCGACCGCATCCTCTTTGCCCCGGGCGTGGGGCCTGAAGACGTATTGCTCGATTTCGACGGTACAGGCGACGAGTTCGTCGGGCTTTTCGAGTCGAATGACACGCTCACCATCCGCAACCCTTTCGGCGACACGCTCGGCCGCGTGGAGCTCATCGAGTTCGCAGACGGCACGGTCTGGGATCTGGGAAGGCTCCGGCTCGCCGCGTTCGCATCACCCGGCGGCTCGGCCCGGCACTTCGGTACGGTGGGCAGCGATGCCCCGGCGCTCGGCGCCGACGACGCCCTGTACTTCGGGCTGGGTGGCAACGATTCGCTTACGGACCTTTCCGGGCACAACACGCTCTATGGTGACGAGGCGAACGACACATTCTCGGGCGGTTCGGGAGACGATGTCTTTATCGGCGGCGCGGGCAACGACACCTTCACGCCCCGCAGCGGCGACAACGTCATCCACTTCGGCCGCGGCGCCGGCCAGGACACGCTCGGACAGCAGCGCCAAGCGAACGATCGGGGCAGCGACACGGTGGTGTTCGCGCAGGACGTAAGGCCGGAGCACGTGCGGCTGCGGCGCGGCCCCAACGCGACGCTCATCGTCGAACTTGCCGGCACGCCCGACAGCCTGACCATCCGCGACGACTTTTTCAGCGACCGCGGCCGCGCCCGCCTGCGTTTTCAATTCGCCGACGGCACGCTCTGGGATGCCGCGCAGATCGAGGCAAATATCCAGCTGGTCGCTCTGATCGAAGGCGGCACGGGCGCGAACTCGCTTGTCGGCGGGGACGGCGTCGATCTGTTCGTCGGCGGTCCGGGCAACGATACGCTGACCGGCGGCGGCGGTCAGGATACGTTCGTCTTCGCGCGCGGCGACGGCGTGGATACGGTCTTCGACGAGTCGCCGCGGTTCGTGCTGGGCGAAGGCATCCTGCCGCAGGACGTGACGCTGTCGCCGTCCAACTTCGCGGCCGGCCTGCGCGACCTGGTGATTACCATCGCGGGCGGGGGCGGGCAGATTACGGCGCGCAACTGGTTCCCCTCCACGCACGCTGGAGCGATCGAATTCGCCGACGGCACGGTATGGGATTCCGCCTTCATAGGCACGCGCGTGCCGTATACATGGGTGTCCGGAGCGACCGGCAGCTACACCGGGACTCCGGGCAACGACACATTCAGCATGGGAACGACGGCCGACACCATGCGAGGCGAGGGCGGCGACGACTCCCTCTCGAGTGGCGGCGGAAACGATCAGCTTTTCGGCGGTGCCGGCAACGACGCGCTTTCGGCCGGCACGGGCGACGACAGCCTGCAAGGAGAAGGCGGTGACGACACGCTGCTCGGCACGGCGGGGAACGACTGGCTCGTCGGCGGCGATGGGAACGATCTTCTTGACGCCGGCGTAGAGACGCTAGTGTCAGGCGAGACCGACGTCGATACGCTCGCCGGCGGCGCCGGCGACGATCTGCTGTTCGGCCGCATCGGCAGCGACGCGCTTGCCGGCGATGCAGGGAACGATGCGCTCGAGGGCGGCGCCGGCGATGACCTCCTCGAGGGCGGGCCGGGTGACGACTTTCTCGACGGCGGGACCGGAGACGATCGGCTCTACGGCGGCTCGGGTTCCGATACCTACCGATTCGGCGCCGGCTCGGGCAACGACACGCTGCTCGATTTCGACGCCACCGGCGCGGCGATCGATACGGTAAGCGTCGGCCCGGGCGTCGCGCCGCAGGATCTCGACGTGACGCAGGCCGGCGGCGATCTCGTCCTGCGGCTTCTGCCAAGCGGCGATAGGCTGACTATCCGTAGCTTCGGCCGCCCGGACTGCGGCGTCGAGAGAATCGTGTTCGCCGGTGGCACGACATGGGATGCTTTTCAGATCGCCGCAATCTCGGCAGCTCAGACGGCGCGCGAGCGTGCCGATGTCATCTTCGGCTCGACGGGTGACGACGCGCTCGCCGGTCTGGGCGGGGACGACATTATCGACGGCGGGGCGGGCGCCGACCTTCTCGACGGCGGCAGCGGCGACGACGTGCTCATCGGCGGGGCGGGCGACGACACGCTCACCGGCGGCGCGGGCTTCGACCATCTCACCGGCGGCGAGGGCACCGATATCTTCGTGGTCACCGTTGACTCCGGCAGCGACGCGATTGCCGACCTGGGCACCGGTGACACGCTGAGCATCGGGCCGGGCATTTCGCCGGCAGATGTCACGGTCAGCCGGGATCGCGACCACCTTTTCCTCGAAGCGCCCACCGGCGAATTCATCACGCTCGAGAACTGGTTCGCAAATGGCGCGAACGGAACCGTCGCCTTCTCCGACGGCACACAGTGGGACGGCGCGTTCCTCGAGGCGACGGTCGATGCGGCTACCGAGCGCGACGACTTCCTCGTCGGCAGCAACGCCGACGATGGCCTCGCGGCTCTCGCGGGTCTGGACACGGTTTTGGCAGGAAGCGGCAACGATCTCGTGCTCGGAGGCGAGGGCTCCGACACTATTCATGGCGAGGCGGGCGACGATACGCTGGCCGGCGAGAGCGGCTACGACCTGCTGAAGGGCGGGGACGGGGACGATTCGCTCGACGGCGGAACCGACGACGACGGACTGTTCGGTGACGCCGGCAACGACACCCTCTTCGGCGGCGAAGGCTTCGACGATCTTGCAGGCGGCGCTGGCGACGACATGCTATCGGGCGGAGAGGGCGACGACGCGCTCGCCGGCGACGACGGTACCGATTTGCTGGACGGCGGCGTGGGCGACGACATGCTCGACGGCGGACCCGGGAACGACGTGTACGTGTACGCGGCGGGCTCCGGCTCGGACACGATCACGGAGTCGGGATCGACGATTTCTACTGCGGACGTGCTGCGTTTCTCAGGGCTTCTGCCGTCGGATGTGGGCTTCAGGCGGTTCACCACGCATACGGTGCTCGAGCTCGCGGGCAGTGCCGAAACGCTGACGCTGCAGGAAACGAACTTTCCGACATCATTGGTGATCGAGAGCGTCGAGTTCGAAGACGGCACTATCTGGAACCAGGGCGCCATCGCATTGCAGACAATCAACGTGGGGACTGAGGGCAACGACTTTCTTTCCGGATTCAAGGGCTTGATGGGCCTGGGCGGCAACGACACGCTCGTTGGCGGTCCGACTGATAGTGTCCTCGACGGTGGGACCGGGAACGACATGCTCATCGGCGGTGCGGGCAACGACACGTATGTCTTCGGCAGGGGATACGGCGAAGACACGATCTCGAACTTCGACGCGACGTCCGGCCGGGTCGACGTGCTGGCGTTCGCGCAGGACGTCGCGCCACAGGACGTCGTGCTGGTCGAGCGGGTTGGGAATCAGCTTCGGCTGCACCTCGACGGCGGGGTAGATAGGGTGCGCGTGGACAACTGGTTCGTCGGCCCGGACTACGGCCTGTCCGAGGCAAGGTTCGCCGACGGCACGGTATGGAGCGCGGCGGACATCGAAGTGCGCATCGCCGTTGCCGCACCCACCGAGAGCGACGACGTCCTCATCGGTCTCACCGGAGACGACACCATCGACGGGCTAGGCGGCAACGATCGCCTGGAAGGCGGTCCCGGCGACGATACCCTCATCGGGAACGCCGGGGACGACACTTTGCTCGGCGGCTCGGGCAACGATGTCTACGTGTTCGGTCCGGGCGCCGGGAACGACGCGATTTCGGACACGGATGCGACTGCCGGAAACGTCGATGCCGTTCTCCTGGACGCTTTTCCCGGCGAGGTGACGGTGTCGCAACTCTTCCCGCACCTCGTCCTCACGCTCGCCGGCGGCGAGCGGCTCACCCTGCTCGACTGGTTCAGCGGTGACGCCCAGAAGGTCGAGGAGGTGCGATTCTCCGGCGGCACTGTCTGGGATGTGGCGACGCTGAGCACGCGGTCCATTGTCCCGCTCGTCGGCACAGCCGGCGCGGATTTCCTGGTAGGCACCAGCGGCGCGGACACGATCGAAGGTCTCGGGGGCAACGACTTCATCCGCGGCGACCCAGGAAGCGACACGCTGTCCGGCGGCGACGGCAACGATGTGCTCATTGCCTCGAGCGGTAACGACATCCTCGATGGCGGAAGCGGGAACGACACCCTCAACGGCGATATCGGCAACGATACCTACCGCTTCTCCTCTGGGTACGGGCTCGATACGATTAGCGAGGCCGCCGGCACCGTCGACGTGGATGTCGTCGAATTCAACGGGCTTGCCTCCGACGTTACGGCGCGCCGAGTGGGCGCAAATTTGGAGCTGAGCCTGGCAAGCGGCGACAAGCTCGTCGCCGCAGGATGGTTCACCGGGCAGCAGGTCGAGCTGGTGCGCTTTGCCGATGGCACCGCGTGGGATGTCGCGATGCTCGACACGCTCGCGTACGCGGATCTGCCGCACGTCGGCACGGGGCTCGCCGATACGCTGTTCGGTACCAACGACGCGGACACGCTCGAGGGATTGGAGGGGAACGATCGCCTCGAAGGCCGTGGCGGCAATGACGTGCTCGCCGGCGGCACCGGAAACGACACGCTGTTCGGCGGCGGAGGCGACGATGTTTACCGATTCGCGCCCGGCGACGGCTTCGATACCGTGTTCGAGGAGCAGAGCGGGTTTGATATGCTGGAATTCGGTATCGGCATCGCGCCCGCGGACGTCACCATCAGCCGCAGCGGCGACACCGTCTTCCTTTCGGTGCTGGGCGGGGCAGGCCAAGTTGCGCTGGGAAGCTGGGCCAACGCCTTTACTTCCGCATTCCGCCTCGAGGAAGTCCGCTTCGCCGACGGCACGATATGGGACGAGCACTTTCTCTTCGATGCGGCGCGTCCATCGGCCGGCGCGGATTTCATCCGCCTGAACGGCAACGGCGAGAGCATCGACGCTCTGATGGGCAACGATGTCGTGCTCGGCGGGCCGGGCGATGACGTGTTGATCGGAAGCGACGGCGACGACACCTTGAGCGGCGAGGGCGGCGCCGATTTGCTCGGCGGCGGTCCGGGGCGGGACCTCCTGCAAGGCGGGCTCGGCGACGACCAGTTCGCCTTCGCGCCCGGTACCGGGACCGACTGGATCACCGACTCCGGAGGCATCGACCAAATCACTTTCGCGGCTGGGATGACGGCGAGCGGCGTCGTTTTCACACGCGACCTGTCCAACCTGTTCGTCGCCTCGGGCGCTGACCGCTTCACCCTCGTCGATTGGTTCTCGCACCCGGACTCCAGGATCGAATCCTTCCGCTTCTCAGACGGGACGGTGTTGAGCGAAGGCGATGTGCGTAGCCTGATCAGGCCCGGCTTGCCGACTTCGCTCAATGACACGATTTTCGGCTCGAACGCCGGCGAGACGATTTTCGGCTCGCTCGGGGAGGACGCGCTCTACGGCGAGGGCGGGAGCGACACGCTCGATGGCCAATCCGGCAGCGACTACATGCTCGGCGGTCCAGGCGACGACATTTATCACGTGGACATTCGCCTCGACCGGGTCACGGAGGATGCCGGCGAGGGCACGGACACCGTGATCACCGGCGTCGGCTACGTTCTACCGGCGAACGTCGAAAACCTTACGCTCTCCGGCGTCGCGGCAGTCAACGGTACCGGCAATGCGCTCGACAACATCATCATCGGCAATCCGGCGGCAAACGTTCTCGACGGCGGCGCCGGCGACGACAGCCTGCGCGGCGGCGCAGGGAACGACGCCTACCTGATCCGCCCGGCCGAGGGGAGCGACGAGGTCGTCGACTTCGACCCGGCGCCGGACAGCCAGGACGCCGTCCGCTTCAATGCGGGGATCGCGCCTGCACAAGTGCGGGTATCACGGATCGAGGACGATATCCGATTGCGCATTGCCGGTGGAGGTGAGGTCGTCCTGCGCAACTGGTTCGACCCGGCGTACCGGATCGAGGCCGTGACTTTCGCGGACGGCACCGTCTGGGATGCCCCCACCATCGAGCTGCTATCGGCGCTTCCGCCCAACCGGCCGCCCGAGCTGTCGGCGCCGATTCCCGACCTGAGCACGCTCGAGGACGCGCCGTTTGCATTCGCGCTGCCGCCGGCGACCTTCGTCGATCCGGACCCGGGCGACACGCTCTCCTACTCGGCTTCTCTTGCCGACGGCTCGGCGCTGCCGGCGTGGTTGCTCTTCGACGCCGCCGAGGCGACATTCTCCGGAACGCCCGCTAACGCGGACGTCGGACTCTTCGACATCCTGCTTGCTGCCCAGGACGCTTGGGGCGAAATCGCTTCCGATACATTCCGCATCGAGGTGCAGAACGTCAACGATGCTCCGCTCGCCCGGGACGATGTCGGTGCCGCCGTCGAGGACGGCGGTCCCGTCGCCCTGAACGCTGCCGACCTGTTGGCGAACGATCTGGACGTCGACGCCGAGGACACGAAGGCAATCATCGGCCTGTCGGCGTCGGCCGCTGGCGCGACAGTCAGCCTGGTGAACGGAGACATCGTCTACGACGCCGCATCGCTGTTCCAGGCGCTACGCCAAGGCGCAACTGCAACCGATGCTTTCACCTACACGATGGCCGACGCGGCAGGGGCGACCAGCTTGGCAACGGTGAACATGACCGTTACCGGGGCCAACGATGCGCCATACCTCGTCAACGCTCTGGAGGATCAGGTCGGACGCGAAGCCGAGCTGCTGAGCTTCACGCTTCCTGCCGATGCATTCGCCGACGTGGACGCGGGCGATACGCTCACCCTTGCCGCCGCTCTGCAGGGCGGCAGCGCACTGCCCTCATGGCTGGAATTCGATGCGACGCTCGGTGCGTTCTTGGGCACACCGGACGCTGGAGATGCAGGGACGTACGGCATTGAGGTCACTGCATCGGACGCTTCCGGCGCGCATGCTGCCGGGGTGTTCGAGCTGGTAATCGCCAACGCGGGCGGGCAGGGCGAGACCATCATTGGTACACCGGACGACGATGTGCTTACCGGCACGGCGTTCGATGACTTCCTCGACGGCCGCGAAGCCTCGGATCGCCTTTTCGCCGCAGCGGGCGACGACGTGCTTGCATACTCGAAGGACGGGCACTGGAACGGCCATTTCCATGCGCGGCATTCCGGCAGCCCCAGTCACACTGGCACCGGCCAAACGGAATCCATCGCCGGCAAGAACCGTTCGCATGACATCTTCGATGGCGGGGACGGATTCGACGTGCTCCTCGGGACAGGAGGGCACGATGCGTTCTTCCTGGAGGATCGCTTCAGCCCCCCCGACGACCACGATGGGCCACGGCTGGCGGGCGTCGAGTACATCGCGCTGGGGGATGGCCACGATCTGGTCGATCTGACAAGCCAGCGGTTTAGCTACGCCAACGTCGTTCTCAATGGCGGCGACGGAAACGACGTATTGTGGGCATCGGCCGGTAGCGACGTGCTCATCGGCGGCAACGGCAACGACAAGCTTTCCGGCGCTGCCGGCGGGGACGTGTACGTGCATGGCGCTCACGACGGCCACGACACCATCGACGAGGCCGGCGTATCGGGTCAGCTAGACGTGCTGCGCTTCGGCGAGGGCATCACGCAGCAGATGGTGCGCGTCAGCCGCCACCACCTTGACCTGATTCTCGATATCGCAGGCCCGCACGGCAGCGTCAGCGTCAGAGGCTGGTTCGGGTCAAGTGCCAAGCGCGTAGAGTCGATCCAGTTCGCCGACGGCAGCGCCTGGGGCGAAGAAGAGATACGCGAGCGGGCGCGGCGCAGCGACGGCGTTTGCGACCCCATTGACAATGGCCACGGGCATCACGATCACCAGCATGCGGCCGACGACCATGGTCGGCGGGAATACCCACGTGCCCATGATCGCGATGACGGTCGGGACCGCTTCCGGGATCAACTCGCCGAGTGGATGGGGCAACGCCTGGCGCGGCCCCCGCGCTTCGACTTCGAGGAACTGACCCGCAGGCTACGCCGCGACGCGGTGCAAGAGAGCTCGCCCCTCGCCATCGCCGAGCAATGGCAAGCAGTGGCGCGCCACGCGCGTGCCCTTGCGGACGCTCCCGAGGAAGACGAGGGCAGTGGAGCGGCATTCGGCCCGCAACGCTTCGAGCTTGTCCGCCTGGTTGGCATAGGCGCCACGGCATTTGGATTTGAGGGCTCGACCGGCGCAGCGCGCGGCATCGACGAGCTGAAGTCGTTCGGTGGGCTGACGGAAGGATTCCGCCGCATTTAGATCGTGGCTTTGCGGCGCGGCAAATACGGCGCCTGCGGTTGCCGCTTCCGCGTCCTGCCACACCAAGCTAGCGCTCAACCGTTCGCCGCAAGCTCTTCACGCACGATCTTGCGCACGAGATCTTTGGTAATGGGTTGCTCAGCAAGGCCGACGTATGATTTCAAGGCCTCGTTTATAAGGGTCTGATATCCCTTTCCCGTCTTTCCAGACTCTGCTTTGAATCGCTTGATAATCGCGTCGTCCACATAGATGGTGATACGGGTCTTCCCGGTCGTGGGAAGGATCGCTCCGCGCTTGCCTTTCGAGAAGTCATATACCTTTTTCATAGTTTCTCCGTTCTCTGGGGTCGGGCTTCCGCACTGAGATGACCCGTGGTCCGTCACGTCGAGGAGTGTGGACGACGACCATCAGAGACCCGAAGACGTTTATTCCAACGGTGACAAAGCGCTGCTCCCCCTCAGCGCTGTCATCTTCGACTGTGAGTGCGAAAGGATCGCTAAGCACTCCGTCGCCCTCGGCAAGCGACACGCCATGCTTCTTGATGTTTGCCGCATCCTTCTTCGGGTCGAAATCGGCGGACACAGGTTTTTAGTATATGCACGTTATACATATATGTCATCCTGGCGTCGGTGGCGGGCGGCTCGGAGTCGGCCCGAAGATCGGTCGCTTGAATATTCCCGAGCGGGAACATTTTTGTCCCCTGATACGCTCTCTCCATGGCCGGTAGTCCTAAGAATGCGCCTGTAATCGCTATTGATGGTCCGTCCGCGTCGGGGAAGGGGACGATCGCGAGCCGGGTGGCGGGGATCCTGGGGTTCCATTACCTGGAGAGCGGGGCGCTGTACCGGCTGGTCGCGCTGATCGCGCTGCGGGAGGGGCTGGAGGAGGAAGGGGCGATTGCCAGGGCGGCGGAGGCGATGGACGTGAGCTTCCTGGGGGAGGAAATCTTCCTTGAAGACCAAGAGGTTAGCCTGCAGGTGCGGCATGAGCAGGTGGGGACGCGGGCGTCGGAGGTGGCGA
>Ga0105095_10000136_pt1 | contig 30091 bp, 31 predicted proteins | sample PPLLak2March2015_2_FD_79180 | JGI IMG/M metagenome (GOLD analysis project Ga0105095, IMG submission 79180) | Freshwater sediment microbial communities from Prairie Pothole Lake near Jamestown, North Dakota, USA - PPLs Lake P8 Core (3) Depth... | ecosystem: Environmental > Aquatic > Freshwater >...
CCCGATCACCCGGCCGTTGACGACGATCGGCACGGCCCCTGTCGACGGGAGGGCTTCGCCGCGCGAGATGGCCGGGACTGCACTCCAGAACGCGGGGTTGGACTTCTGCATCTCGACCAGCTCACGCGTGGGGCGCCTGAACGCCGCGGCAGCTACCGCCTTGGCGCGCGACGTCTCGGTGGTCAGGAAGCCGGTGCGGTCGCCTTTCATGAGGACCACCGGACGGCCGGCTTCGTCGACCACGCAGACGGTCATGCCGATCCCCATTGCGGCGGCCTTCTCCAGCGCCGCTCGGGCCGCCCGATCTGCGATTTCCAGGGTCATCTCGATCATGCTTTGTACTCCGTGCTCGAATGGCTGACACCTGATGGTAGCCGAGCGGGATCGACACGGCGAGCACTGCGAGCGCATGGGCCGCGCGAGCCTATCCGCGCCTCCGAGCGCACTTGCCCCTCGATGACGGTTGGCGCGCGCGGCTTTGGTGCTTGCCCGGGCTTGTCAGCACCAGGACAGTTGCCCGGGCGCGCTCTCCAGAAGCTCGCGGATGTTGGCTTCCATGATGCGATAGCCGACATTGCCGGTGAGCCGTTGGCGGCCTTCGTTGAACAGGAGCGTGGGACTCGCCTGGATGTCGTGCTGGCGAGCAAGGTCGAGGTCCTCGGCCAGTGCGGCGTGGGCTGCACCGGTCGCCAGCATCTTTTCGATTCCGGTTAGAGGCAGGCCGATCCGCTCGGCGATACCCATCAGCACCTCCTGGCGCGAGATGTCCTGACAGTGCTGGAAGAACGCCTGGCGCACCGCCCAGGCCGCCCGATCGAGCGAGCGTGCCTCCAGCTCTCCGCGCCCTTGCAGCACCCGCACTGCACAGAGCAGCAGATGGCTCGGCATGGAGGACTGCGGCGTGTTGCCGACCCAGGCATCGGGGTGGAGTGTCACGTGGCCGAACCTGTCGGTCACGCTTCTGACGTGCTCGCTATAGCCCTGCAAGCCGCCGCGCTCCTTCCAGCTCGCCTCCATCTTCTTCGGCACGTTGCCGAACACGTGGAAGTAGCGGTAATCGAGCTCCACGCCGCCGGGAAACTTCTTCTCCAGCTCGTCGACGCGGATCTGCGAAACGTAAGCCCACACGCACAGCGTGTCGGAAAAGTGCGTGATGCGGATCGGTTCCATGCCTTTCCTCGTTCAACAGCCGACCACATTCACCACGAAGGACACGAAGAACTGCGCGCCCGGTCTGCTGCGGACTCTGCTCGGCCGCGCCCGCTCACGCCCGTGAAGGAGCGCATCGGGGGCTTGAGGGTTTCCTTCGTGTTCCTTCGTGTCCTTCGTGGTCCATGCGGTTTGAGGTTTTCTTCTGTGTCCTCTGTGGCTAACACGGTTCGGGGTATTGCCTTCGTTCCGCGATGCAGCTAGCGCCCCGCCCCGGCGTCCACGCTGGCCAGCGCCGTCAGGTTCACCAGCCGGCGCACGGTGGCTGTGGGCGTCACGATGTGGCACGGCTTGGCCGCGCCCAGCAGGATGGGGCCGACGGTGATGCCCTCTCCGGCGATCACTTTGAGCAGGTTGAAGGAGATGTTGGCGGCATCCAGCGTGGGCATGATGAGCAGATTGGCTTCGCCCTTGAGCCGGGACTGGGGGAAGACCTGCATGCGGATCTCTTCCGAGAGGGCCGCGTCTCCGTGCATCTCGCCTTCGACCTCCAAGTGCGGCGCCATCTGCTCCAGGAGCTCGCGAACCCGGCTCATCTTCCAGGCCGAAGGCGTCCTCGCGCTGCCGAAGCTGGAGTGCGACAGCAGCGCGATCTTCGGCGCCAGGCCGAAGCGCTGCACCTCCTGGGCGGCGAGCACCGTGATCTCGGCGAGTTGCTCCGGGGTGGGCTCCGGGTTCACGTAGGTATCGCAGATGAACACGGTGCGTCCTTGCAGCAGCAGCAGGTTCATGGCGGCGAACTGCCGCACCCCGGGCTTGAGCCCGATGACGTTGCTGATGTAGTTCAGGTGTGTGGTGTGCTCGCCGTAGGTGCCGCACAGCAAGGCGTCGGCCTCGCCCTGGCGCACCATCAGGGCACCGATCAGAGTGGTGCGTCGGATCACCTCGCGCTTGGCGACTTCCTCGGACACGCCTTTGCGCATCATGAGGTTGTAGTAGAGCTGCCAGTAGTCGCGAAAGCGCGGGTCGCTGTTGGGATTGACCAGCTCGAAATCCTTGCTCGGTTGCATGCGCAGTCCGAGCTTCTCGAGCCGCGGCACGACGACCTCGGGCCGCCCGATCACGATCGGGCGCGCCAGTCCTTCGTCCACCACCACCTGCACGGCATGCAGCACGCGCTGATCCTCGCCTTCGCAGTACACGACGCGCTTGCGGCTGCGCCTGGCCGCCTCGAACACGGGCCGCATGATCAGCCCGGAGTGGTAGACGAACTGGGTGAGCTGCTGGCGGTAGGCCTCGAGGTCGCCGAGCGGGCGGGTAGCCGCGCCACTGTCCATCGCCGCCTTGGCCACCGCCGGCGCGATCTTGACGATCAGGCGCGGGTCAAAGGGTTTGGGGATGAGGTACTCCGGCCCGAACGAGGGGCTGGCCTCCCCGTAGGCCACCGCGACGATCTCCGATTGCTCCTGGCGCGCCAACTCGGCGATGGCGTGTGTCGCGGCGAGCTTCATCTCCTCGGTGATGCGGGTTGCCCCCACATCCAGCGCGCCGCGGAAGATATACGGAAAGCACAGGACGTTGTTGACCTGGTTGGGATAGTCTGAACGACCGGTGGCGATGATGCAGTCGGGCCGGGCCGCCTTCGCCTCCTCCGGCATGATCTCCGGGATCGGGTTGGCGAGCGCGAGGATGAGCGGCCTGTCCGCCATGCGCTTCACCATTTCCGGTTTCAGCACTCGCGGCGCCGACAGGCCGAGAAAGACGTCCGCGCCGTCGATCACCTCGCCCAGCGTGCGGGCGCTGGTGTCCTTGGCGTAGCGCTGCTTGTAGGGGTCCATCTCCTCCTTGCGGCCTTTGTACACCACACCCTTGATGTCGGTGACCCAGATGTTGTCGATGGAAAGCCCGAGATGGACCAACAGGTCGAGGCAGGACAGCGCCGCCGCGCCGGCGCCAGAGCAAACCAGCTTGACGCGCCCGATATCCTTGCCGACGACCGCCAGGCCGTTGAGCACTGCAGCGCCGACGATGATGGCGGTGCCGTGCTGGTCGTCGTGGAACACCGGGATGCTCATCCGCTCGCGCAGCTTGCGCTCGATGTGGAAGCACTCGGGCGCCTTGATGTCCTCCAGGTTGATGCCGCCGAAGGTGGGCTCCAGGCTGGCGATGATCTCCACCAGCTTGTCGGGATCGCGCTCGCCGATCTCGATGTCGAACACGTCGATGCCGGCGAACTTCTTGAACAGCACGCCCTTGCCTTCCATCACCGGCTTGGCGGCGAGAGGGCCGATGGCGCCCAGACCGAGCACGGCGGTCCCGTTGGTGATCACGCCGATCAGATTGCCGCGCGCGGTGTAGTCGCTGACGCGCGCCGGCTCGGCGACGATCTCCTCGCACGCGGCCGCGACCCCGGGCGAGTAGGCAAGCGCGAGATCGCGCTGTGTGACCAGTCCCTTGGTAGGGGTGACGGCGATCTTGCCGGGCTTGGGCAGGCGGTGATAGTCGAGGGCTGCTTGTCTGAAGGAGTCTTCCATGGGATCGGGTTGCTTCGGATCGGGCCGGCACGTGTAGCTGCGGGGGGCGCACCCCCGCGGCGAAGTGCGCAAGTATACGCCGGCTGCCCCGCGGCTCCGGTCTGCTAGACTGGCCCGCTTCGTCCACGCATCACGGGAGTCGCTTCGTGATTGTTCGCCACACTTTCCTCCGTGGGCTGCGCGACGGGCTCGCGCTCGCGCTGTCTCTGCTATCCCCGCTGCTGGCTGTCGCCCAGGGCAGCACCCCGCTCATCTACGAGGTGCGCTCGGAAACCAGCACGGTCTACCTGTTCGGCACCGTGCACGTGGGGACGCGCGCGATGTACCCGCTGAGCCCGCAAGTCGAAGAGGCGTTCGCCGCCTCCGGAGTGCTCGCTCTAGAAGCCAACCCTCTCGACCAGCAGGAGGTGGCCGCCGCCATGGCACAGGCCATGTACAAGGCGCCCGACGACCTGGCCAAGCATGTCTCGGCGCCGCTCTTCGACCAGGTCAAGTCGCTGTCGCCGCGCGTGGGGCTGCCCATCGAGTACGCGCGCAAGATGAAGCCCCACATGCTGGCGATGACGCTGGCGATGATGGAGATTCAGCGGCTCGGCTACGATGCCGGGCTCGGGCTCGACGTGCACTTTGCGCAGCGTGCGATGCAGTCCGGGAAGCCGATCCTGGAGCTGGAGTCGATGGAAGGCCAGATGAAGCTGTTCGATGCGCTCCCCGCCGACCTGCAGGAAGGCATGCTGCAGATGGCGGTAGACACTATCGCGGACGGCAGCGTCGAGAAAGAGATGGATGCGCTGCTGAAGGCCTGGGCGGCAGGTGACGCCACCGCGATTCACACCATCATCCTGCGCGAGACCGAAGGCCTGCCGGAGCTGGTTGCCCAGGAGCTGCAAGCGGCCATCTACAACCGCCGCAACGAAGCCATGGCGCAGCAGGTTGCGGGCTACCTCGCCGGCAAGGACCCGGTGTTCGTCGCGGTCGGCGCCGGGCATCTGACTGGCGACAGCGGCATCCCGGAGCTGCTGAGGCGCCGCGGCTTTTCCGTGCGGCGGCTCTGAGGACAACTACATCCGGACCGCAGAGGACGCGGAAGACGCAGAGGAAAGCCAGAGCGAGGCCGCTGTGCACGATACCGACGGGCTTGCATCCCTTGCGCTGCACCCACATGCCGAACCAGCCGAGAACGGTAGGAGCAGGGTCAGGTCGTGGGTTCCTCCGCGTCCTCTGCGGTAAATGCCGTTTCGCTTCGGGTACGCACGCTTCTGCAGCAGCGGGTAGGATGAGACTCTGATGGACACCTCCGCCCCGATCCGCACCGAGCTGTTCCCGGAGATCGAGCCCTTCGCCGCGGGACGACTGGCCGTGGACGGGCTGCACATGCTCTACTTCGAGGAATCGGGCAACCGAGACGGCGTCCCAGTGGTGGTGCTGCACGGTGGGCCGGGCGCAGGCGGCAGCCCGTCGCACCGCCGCTTCTTCGATCCTGCCTTCTACCGCATCATCGTGTTCGACCAGCGCGGTGCCGGGCGCTCAACCCCGCACGGTGAGCTGCGCCACAACACCACACAGCATCTGGTCGGCGACCTGGAGGCGCTGCGCAGCCAGCTGCGCATCGAGCGCTGGCTGCTGTTCGGCGGGTCCTGGGGCAGCACACTCGCGCTCGCCTACGCGCAAGCGCATCCGCAGCACTGCCTGGGACTGGTGCTGCGCGGGATCTTCCTGTGCCGGCGCAGCGAGATCGACTGGTTCTTGTACGGGATGCGCAACATCTTCCCCGAAGACTGGCGCAGCTTCGCTGGGCACGTTCCCGAGCAGGAGCGCCAGGACCTGCTGGCAGCCTATTGGCGCCGGCTCGACGATCCCGATCCCGCCGAGCAGATCGCAGCCGCGCGCGCCTGGAGCACCTACGAGGGCGCCTGCTCGACGCTGCTGCCGAGCGCAGACACGGTGGCTTATTTCTCTGGGGATCGCGTCGCGCTCGGGCTGGCACGCATCGAGGCGCACTACTTCCGGCACGGCGGGTTTCTGGCCGACAACCAGCTCCTTGCCAATGTCCAGCGCCTGCGCGCGTTGCCGGGGGTGATCGTGCAGGGCCGCTACGACATGGTATGCCCGATCGCGACAGCAGACGAGTTGTACCGGGCCTGGCCGGAAGCGCAGTACATCGTCGTGCCGAACGCCGGCCACTCGGCCTGGGAACCCGGCATCCGCGCGGCGCTGGTGTCGGCTACGGAGCGGTTCAAGACGGTGCTGGCACGTTAGAAGTAGAGCATCTAAACGCAAAGGCGTTGAGGTGTTGTCTTTGTCAGGAGTCGCCCTGATCCAGCCACGCCGGGCCGATGATGCGCATGTCGCGATCCTCGCGGCGGCGCTTGCCGCGCCGGCGCTCGGCCTGGCGGCCTTCGGACGCGACTGCTGCCTGGGCCTTGCGGCGGTCACCGAAGCGGCGACTCGCCCGCCGCCGTTCTGTCGGCGTCGGGAAATCGAGCTCGGCGATCAGTTGCTCCAGCTTGTCCTTCGGCATGCTCTGCCTCCGTGGCGCTCCTTCCTGCCACCGCGATGCAAGCGCCATGCCGAATGCACGGCCATCTGTGAACGAACGAAAAAACGCCCGGGACCGGGCGTCAGGCTTTCGTGTCGATGGACAGCGGTGCTTCGTCGTCGGCACGCCGCCGGTTGGTACGCCGCGGGCCGACCCGCATGTCCAGCAGCACCGGCAGCTGACGCTTGCGCCGGTCTTCGCTGCGCCGGTCTTCGCTGCGCCGCTCGAGCTGCCGCCGCTCGCCTGCCGGTTCCTGGACCTGCGCCGGCGGCGCTTGCTCCGCCGCCGGACGCGCTGGCATGACAATGGCGGAGCCGGACGCGTGCGCGCCGATGGCGCGCGTGCCGGCCACCCCGCCGACCTCGGAACGCACCTCCGGCGGTGTAACGATGCTGGGCGGTACGGCGTTCAGGCGCATGCGCGAATCAGGACCCGGACGGCTTGGCGGAATCCTTGATGGCCTGAAGCGCGCTCTTCTGCATCTCCAGCGTCTTGATGGTCATCTGCAGGAAGGACAAGTTCATCTTCAGCCAGTTCTCCACCGTCTGCAGCTCGGCGATCTTCTTCTCCACTTCCTCCACGCTCATCGCGGGCGTGAACATGCCCGGGATGGGGAACGACAGGGGGTTCCACATCTTCTGGAAGGATTCCCAGAGCTCTTTCGAAGAGAACTCGTCAGCCATCGATTGCCCCGCAATCGAGGCTCGAGGTCCGAGGCGCGAGGCGCGAGGAAGAGCGCGCACGTACGCGGTCGATGCATTTTGTCCGCTGCGCCAGCAGATCGCTCGTGAATCCGCGCAAACCCCTGATCACCTCTCGCTCCTCGCGCCTCGTCCCTCGAGCCTGCCGTTACATCGTAGGCCCGAGTATCCACGGTGCGAACTCGTCGTCGCCGTAGCCGAAGATCTCGCTCTTGGACGGCTGCCCGGAAGCGGTCTTGAGGATCAGCTCGAAGAACTGCTGGCCAACCTCCTGGATGCTGGCCTTACCATCGACGATGACCCCGCAGTTGATGTCCATGTCCTCTTCCTGCCGCTCCCACAAAGCCGTGTTGGTGGCTAGCTTGAGCGAAGGCGAAGGCTTGCAGCCGTAGGCCGAACCGCGTCCCGTTGTGAAGCAGATCATGTTCGCGCCGCCCGCCACCTGCCCCGTGGCGGACACCGGGTCGTAGCCCGGCGTGTCCATAAACACGAAGCCCTTCGCCGTCACCGGCTCGGCGTACTTGTACACCGCCATGAGGGCCGTGGTCCCGCCCTTGGCGGCGGCACCGAGGGACTTCTCCAGGATCGTCGTGAGCCCGCCCGCCTTATTGCCGGGCGAGGGGTTGTTGTTCATGTCACCGCCCAGCTTCGTGGTGTAGTCCTCCCACCAGCGGATGCGCTCGATGAGCTTCTCGCCTACTTCGCGGCTGGCGGCCCGACGAGTGAGCAGGTGCTCGGCGCCATAGATCTCGGGGGTCTCGGACAGGATCGCGGTCCCGCCGTTGCGCACCAGAATATCGACCGCAGCGCCGAGCGCCGGGTTGGCGCTGATGCCGCTGTAGCCGTCCGACCCCCCGCACTGCAGGCCGAGCGTAATGTGACTGGCGGGACAGGGTTGCCGCTTGACCTTGTTCGCCTCCGGGAGCAGTTCCTTGATGCGGGCTATACCGTCCTGAATGGTCTTGCGCGTGCCGCCCGTGTCCTGGATCGTAAAAGCCTGCAACTGATCCGAGCGCTTGAGGCCCTGGGCCGCCAGCAGATCGTTGATCTGGTTGGCCTCGCAACCAAGCCCGATCATAAGCGTAGAGTGCACGTTGGCGTGCGTCGCGTAGCCTCCGAGGACGCGCCGCAGCACTTCGACCGGCTCACCGATCGAAGCCATGCCGCAGCCGCTCTGATGGGTAATGGCGATTACGCCATCGATATTCGGGTAGTCGGCCAGGCGCTCGCCATCGAAGTACTGGGCGATATGACGCGACACATGCGCCGAGCAGTTGACGCTGCTGACGATGGCTACATAGTTGCGGGTAGCCACGCGACCGTCGAGACGCTTGATCCCCATGAATGTTGCCGGGTTGGGCAAGAACTCGGTGGGCTTGTAGTCCACCCCGTAGGCGTAGTCGCGCTCGAAATGGGCCATGCCCAGGTTGTGTACGTGAACATGATCGCCAGCGCGGATCGGCTTGGTGGAATAGCCGATGATCTGGTTGTAGCGGCGTACCGGCTTGCCTTCGGCAACATCGCGGATGGCGATCTTGTGGCCGGCCGGCACATTGACCGCCACCCGCACGCCTTCCTTGATCAGTTGGGTTCCGGCGGGGATCTCGACGCGGGCGATGACCACGTCGTCGGCGGGGTTGAGCTTGATCGTCAGATCAGCGGCTTGCAGCATGGCATCCTCCTGGGCGGCGCTCTCGAGGCCCTGTCTCCCGGGCCGCACGGACATTGGACCGATCATTGTAGAAGAATTCGCGGCCGAGGCGGAGCAGCCAGCCGCCTCTCCGGTAGAATAGGCGCCGAGGCAGAGAGGAATCCCCTGGCAGCGCCTCGGCACCACTGGAGGAACCGATCATGACCGGGATCCACCCGCACGACGCCCCGGACCGCAGGCTGAGTGGCATCGATCGCAGACGGCATCGGGACAGGCGTGCGCACGCTTTGCCCCTACTCGACGTCGCAGAGGAAAACCGGATCCTGCGCGAACTGCTGGGCGAGGCCCACGCCAGAGTCCGGGTGTTGCAGCAAGCCCTCGAGCGGTTGACCGACCGGATTTAAGGCTGAAGTGAAGCAGCCCGAGCCGCCGGCCCCTGGCCCGCAGCTCGAGGCGCCGGGCGGTCGAACGAAAGGCGAGCCGGTCTCGGGCTCGCCCGAGCCGGATCGTGCCTCCGAGCCAGCCTGGGTTCAGTGGGATTCCCTCGCCACCGGCGCCCCGCTCCTGCCCACCAGGAAATCCAGGTCGCAGCCCTGATCGGCCTGGTTCACCGTCTCGCAGTACAGCTTCACGTACCCGCGCACATCGTGCGGCGGGGGCGCCTTCCATTCCTTGCGGCGCTTGTCCAGCTCGGCGTCCGAGACCTCCAGATGGAGGCGGCGCTTCTCCACGTCCAGCTCGATCATGTCGCCATTTCGGACCAGCGCCAGCGGCCCGCCGGCTGCGGCCTCCGGCGACGTATGCAGGACTACGGTGCCGTACGCGGTCCCGCTCATGCGCGCATCGGAGATGCGCACCATGTCGGTGATGCCCTTCTTGAGGATTTTCTGCGGCAGCGCCATGTTGCCCACCTCGGCAAAGCCGGGATAGCCCTTCGGCCCGCAGTACTTAAGCACCATCACGCAGTTCTCGTCGATATCGAGGTTGGGGTCGTCGATGCGCTCGTGGTAGTCCTCGATGCTCTCGAACACTACCGCGCGGCCGCGGTGCTTCATCAGCTCTGGTGTTGCGGCCGAAGGCTTCAGCACCGCACCCGTGGGCGCGAGATTGCCCTTGAGCACGGCGATGCCGCCCAGCGGCTTGAAGGGCTTGTCGACCCACCAGATCACCTTGTGGTCGTAGTTGACCGCATCCTTGACGTTGTCCCAGATGCTCTTGCCGTTCACGGTGCCCGCGTCCTTGTGCAGCATGCCGGACACCCCCAGCTCGCGGATCACAACCGGCAATCCGCCCGCATAGTAGAAGTCCTCCATCAGGTACTCGCCGGAGGGCATCAGGTTCACGATGCAGGGCACCTCGCGGCCCAGGCGGTCCCAATCGGCGAGCGACAGGTCCACGCCGATGCGCCTGGCCATCGCCAGCAGGTGCACCACGGCGTTGGTCGATCCGCCGATGGCGCCGTTGACGCGGATGGCATTCTCGAAGGCCTGCTTGGTGAGGATCTTCGACATCTTCAGATCCTCCTTGACCATCTCCACGATGCGACGACCGGCCATGTGCGCGAGCACGTAGCGGCGCGAGTCCACTGCCGGGATCGCCGCGTTCGTGGGCAGCGCCAAGCCCAACGCTTCCACCATGGAAGCCATCGTGGATGCCGTGCCCATAGTCATGCAGTGGCCGGCAGACCGCGACATGCAGGCCTCGGCCTCGAGCAGATCGTCCATCGTCATCTGCCCGGCCTTCATCATCTCGGTGAACTTCCACACGTGGGTGCCGGAGCCCACGGTCTGGTCGCGCCACCGGCCGTTGAGCATCGGTCCGCCGGAGACCACCAGCGACGGCAGATCGCAGGAGGCCGCACCCATGACCAGCGCGGGTGTGGTCTTGTCGCAGCCGGTCAGCAGCACCACGCCGTCGAACGGGTTGGCGCGGATGCTCTCCTCCACGTCCATCGAGGCGAGGTTGCGGAACAGCATTGCGGTGGGCCGCATCACCGGCTCGCCCAGCGACATCACCGGGAACTCGAGCGGGAAGCCGCCCGCCTCCAGGACCCCGCGCTTGACCCGCTCGGCGAGCTCGCGGAAGTGCGCATTGCAGGGTGTGACCTCCGACCAGGTGTTGCAGATGCCGATCACCGGCCGGCCGTCGAACAGATGGTGCGGCAGCCCCTGGTTCTTCATCCAGGAGCGATGCACCATGCTGTCGCGGTCGGGCTTGCCGAACCACTCGTAACTGCGCAAGTGTTTCCTGCCTTTGCTGTCCGCCATCTCCCTGCTCTCCTATCCATCTGCCGGGGAAGCGCCCCCCGCAACGCGTTATTCTTTCACAGCGCCGGTCATCCCGGCGACGTAGTACTCCACGAAGAAGGAATACATGACCGCCACGGGCAGCGAGCCCAGCAGCGCACCCGCCATGAGCGCGCCCCAATGGTACACGTCCCCCTCCACCAGCTCGGTGATCACCCCCACCGGCACCGTTTTGTGCTCCGAGGAGGAGATGAAGGTGAGGGCGTAGATGAACTCGTTCCACGACAGGGTGAAGGCGAAGATACCGGCCGAGATCAACCCCGGCACCGCCAGCGGCAGGACGATCTTGATCAGGATCTGCCAGCGCGTCGCCCCGTCGATCAGCGCGCACTCCTCCAGCTCGAACGGGATCGTACGGAAGTAGCCCATCAGCAGCCAGGTGCTGAAGGGGATGAGAAAAGTCGGATAGGTCAGGATCAGGGCCCACTTGGTGTCGAAGATGCCGAGCTGGAACACGATAGTCGCCAGCGGGATGAACAGGATGCTGGGCGGCACCAGGTAGGCCAGGAAGATCGCCATGCCCACCTGGCGCGAGCCGTGATAGCGCAGGCGCTCGATCGCGTAGGCGGCGAGCACGCTGGCGGCAAGCGACGCGAACGTGGAGATCACTGCGATGATCATGGTGTTCCACATCCAGCTCGGGTAGGCGGTGTGGAACAGCAGCTTCTCGAAGTGCTCCAGTGTGGGACGGATCACCCAGAACGGGTTTCCGGTGGTCGACAGCAGCTCGGCATTCGGCTTCACCGCTGTGATCGCCATCCAGTAGAACGGGAACAGAAGGACGAACAGGAAGACGCACAACGGGATGTAGACGGTGACGACCCGGCGCGGCACCGACACCAGGTAGTTCATTCCGCTTTGGAGGTCCTGGTCTTTCATCGGCTCAATCCTTCGTCCCCTGCTGCCACCTTCTGCGCTGCAATCCGAAGTAGCTGAACAGAATCGCGGCCAGCAGGAACGGGATCATCGCGGTGGCAATGGCCGCACCCTCGCCCAGCGCCCCGCCGGGGATGGCGCGCTGGAAGGACAGCGTGGCCATCAGGTGCGTCGCGTTGATCGGTCCGCCGCGGGTGAGCACCCAGATCAGCTGGAAGTCGGTGAAGGTGAACAGCACCGAGAACGTCATGACCACGGCGATGATGGGCGAGAGCATGGGCAGCGTCACGTGCCAGAACTTCTGCCAGCCGGTGGCGCCATCGATGGCGGCGGCCTCGTAGAGCGAGGGCGAGATGGTCTGCAACCCGGCAAGCAGGCAGATCGCGATGAACGGCACACCGCGCCAGATGTTGGCCGCGATCACGGACCCGCGCGCCATGTTCGGCTCACCCAGGAAGTCGATGTAGGTGTCGATCAACCCGAGCCTGGTGAGTGTCCAGCTGATGATTGAGAACTGGGCGTCGTAGATCCACCAGAAAGCAATGGCGGAGAGCACCGTCGGCACGATGAAAGGCAGCAGCACGATCGCACGCACGAACGACTTGAAGGGGATGCGCTCGTTGAGCAGCAGTGCCAGCCACAGCCCCAAGGCGAACTTGATCGCGCTGGCGATCACGGTGTAGAGGAAGGTGTTCCACACGGACAACCGGAACACGCTGTCGGTCACCAGGTATTCGTAGTTCTCGATGCCGATCCACTCGCCCGGCCGCCCGACCTTGGCATCGGTAAACCCCAGCCACACGCCCAGCCCCAGCGGATAGGTCAGGAACAGCACCAGCAGCACCGCCCCCGGCAGCATGAACAGCAGCCCGAGGAAGTTGCGATTGTCGAACAGGCGGCTCAGCGCCGACTGGGAGACGGTCGGCAGGGCAGCAGCGGGGGCGTGCATAGTCGGGTGCCAGGTGGTCGGGACTCGGACCAAGACTCACGAACGATAGTAGCGCTTGGCGCGCCGCTCGGCCTGCTTGATGGCGTCCGCGATGGATGTGGAGCCGGAGGCGGCTTGCGCCACCATGTCGACCACGATGAAGTCGGCCATCGCGGCAGCCGAGGCGGGTCCCAGTGACCCGGGCCAGCCGTTCGGCAGCATGAGCTTGACCGCATCCCGGTAAGCGAGCCGCTTCGGGTCCGAGGTCCACACCGGGTTCTGCTCGTAGGCCTTCAACGGCTGCCCCACGAACCCGAGCGAGGCTTCCATCCACGCCCCGTACTGCTCTTTCTCCCACATGAAGCGCAGGTACTCCTTGGCCGCGTTCGGGTACTTGGAGTACTTGAACGTCATAGCCATGAATGCCAGCCCCAACTCGGTCGGCCGACCGACGGGCCCGATGGGCATGTTGGCATGCTGGATATCGGCGGCGATCGCCTTGATCTTGGGATCGGTTGCGTTCAGCGCCGCGTAGTAAACCGAGACTCCGTTGTTGGTCAGGCTGATCTCCCCGGACAGAAAGGCCTTGTTGTTGTTCGGGTCGAGCCACGAGAGCGTGCCGGGCGGGAAGCACGCATACAGCTTCTTGGCGTACTCGAGTGCTGCGCGCGTCTGCGGCGAGTCGATCGCCACACGGTTGTTCTGGTCCACCAAATGCGCCCCATGCGACCAGATCAGCCAATGGCACCAGCCGTTCGCATCGCCGGTGGCATGGCCCAGCGCGAAGCCCGGCGGCGTGCCTTTGGCCTTCAGGGCCTGACACAGCTTGAGAAAACCGTCGAGGTCCCGAGGGATGCCGGAAAAGCCTGCCGCCTTCACGTGGCTCTCCCGGTACACGATCGCCCCCTGCCCCGCCCCTTGGGGCAGTGCGATCCAGCGTCCGTCGGCCGTACCGTACTGCCGGAACATGTCGTACCAGCCGCCGTATTTCTTGCCCAGATACTCGGCCACGTCGCCGACGTCGAGCAGCTTGGTCGGGTACTGGTGCGGATCGTCGTTGGTGCCGATGATGATGTCCGGCCCGCTGCCCACGTTGGCTGCGACCGCCGCCTTGGGCCGCAGATCCTCCCAGTTCTCGCTCTCCAGCGTAACCGGCACGCCGGTCACCTCGCTGAACTTCCTGGTGTTCGCGGCCCAGGCGTCCTCGTCGCCCTGGACGAAGCGCTTCCAGCGCAGCACCCGCAACCTGGCGCCCGCCTCGGGCTTGAAGGACAGCTGCTGGGCGGCAGCCTCGCGCGGCAGCAGCGGCGCCCCGACGGCTGCGCCGGCCGCCAGACCGGCGGAGGCCTTGAGGAAATCACGGCGGGACGATTGAGTCATGTTCCTCCTCGGGGATTGAGACGGCGCTCAAGCGAGCCGCTTGCCGCTCTCCGCGTCGAACAGGTAGGTCTTGCCCGCCAGCGGCTGGAGGCGGATGGTCTCGCCGGGCCGGAATGTGTGCCGCTCGCGCGAGACCACCGTGACATCCGCATCGGAGAGCCTGCAGTACACCTGGGTATCGGCGCCCGTAGGCTCGACCACCACGACCTGGGCGGCCACGCCGTCCTCGCCGATGACCAGATGCTCAGGCCGCACACCTAGAGTCACCCGGTGACCATCTCCCAGCGGAAGACCGGGCACCGGCAGCTGGCTGCCGTTCGTCAGCGTGACGAGGCGCTGCGCCCCATTGCGCGCAAGCTTGCCGGGCAGGAAGTTCATGGCGGGAGAGCCGATGAACCCGGCCACGAACAGGTTCGCCGGATCGTCGTACAAACCCAGCGGCGAGCCGATCTGCTCGACGTTGCCGCCGTTCATCACTACGATCTTGTCGGCCATGGTCATGGCTTCGATCTGGTCGTGGGTCACATACACCGAGGTGGTCTTCAGCCGCTGGTGCAGCTCCTTGATCTCGGTGCGCATCTGCACGCGCAGCTTGGCGTCCAGGTTGGACAGCGGCTCGTCGAACAGGAACACCTGGGGATTGCGCACGATGGCGCGGCCCATCGCCACGCGCTGGCGCTGCCCGCCGGAGAGCTGACGCGGATAGCGGTCGAGGTACTCGGTCAGGCCGAGGATCTTCGCGGCCTGGTCGACGCGGCTACGCATCTCCTCTTTGCTTCTGCCCGCCAGCTTCATGCTGAAGGCCATGTTGTCGAACACGGTCATGTGCGGGTAGAGCGCGTAGTTCTGGAACACCATGGCGATGTCGCGTGCCTTGGGCGGCACGTTGTTCACCACGTTGGCGCCGATCAGGATCTCGCCAGCGGTGATCTCCTCGAGGCCGGCGATCATGCGCAGCAGCGTAGACTTGCCACAACCCGAGGGGCCGACCAGGACGACGAACTCGCCATCGTCTATCGAGACGTCCACGCCGTGCACGACCTCGTGCCGTCCGAAGGCCTTGCGCACCCGCCGGAGCTCCACCGAGGCCATGGCGCTAACCAGCGAGCCGGCAGCTCGCCGGCCGGACGTGTGCGTCGCAACGACGCCGTTGATGCAGCATCACGGCCTGCTCCCCCGAATGGTTGTTGTCTGCTGCGGCCAGGTTCAGTCTAAGGAATTGCCGCCCCAGCGGCAAGGGCACGGACGCTGCCGACTTGCTGTGGCATACTAGCCGCCCGACAACGACAGGCCGGAAGTACGGGAGGAGGGACGACGTGAGCGGCAGGCTTCACGGCAAGACCGCAGTTGTCACGGCCGCGGCCCAGGGTATCGGGCGCGCCGCGGCGCTTGCCTTCGCTCGCGAAGGCGCGGCGGTCGTTGCAACCGATATCAAGCTGGACAAGCTGAGCGAACTGTCCGGCACGCCTGGTATCCAGGTCCGCCAGCTCGACGTCACCGACGACAAAGCCATCGCGGCATTGGCCGCAGAGGTACGCGCTCCCGATGTGCTGCTCAATGCAGCCGGGTTCGTGGCCAATGGCACCATCCTCGACTGCACGCAGAAGGACTGGGACTTCTCCTTCAATCTCAACGTGCGGTCCATGTACAAGATGATCCAGACGTTCCTGCCCGGAATGCTGAAGCGCGGCGGCGGATCGATCGTCAACATCGCCTCGGTGGCCGGCAGCGTGAAGGGCATCCCCAACCGCTTCGTATACGGGGCCAGCAAGGCGGCGGTGATCGGCCTGACTAAAGCAGTGGCCATCGACTTCATCAAGCAGGGCATCCGCTGCAACGCGGTGTGCCCTGGAACCGTCGACACACCGAGCCTCGCCGATCGGATCAACGCCTTCGCCGACCCGGTCAAAGCGCGGGCCGACTTCATCGCCCGGCAACCCATGGGACGTCTGGGCACCGCCGAGGAGATGGCCGAAGTGTGTGTCTATCTGGCCAGCGACGAGTCGCGGTTCATGACCGGCCAGACGGTGATCATCGACGGGGGCATCACCATCTAGGGCAATGCGGCTTCCTGAACCATCTTCAGGGGTTAGTGCGAGGAGAAAGAAATGAAACTGGTACGTTACGGCGACGCAGGCAAGGAGAAGCCGGGCATCGTGGATTCGGCGGGCGCGATCCGCGATCTGTCGGGAGTAGTGAGCGACATCGACGGCGCGGCGATCACCCCGGAGGGCCTGGCCAAGATCCGCGGGGTAGACGTCAACAGCCTGCCCAAGGTTTCGGGCAATCCGCGCCTGGGCGCGCCGGTCGGCAACGTGAGCAAGCTCATCGCCATCGGGCTGAACTACGCCGATCACGCGAAAGAATCGAACCTGCCGATCCCCAAGGAACCGGTGGTGTTCATGAAGGCCAACTCTTGCATCGTCGGGCCGAACGACACGGTGGTCCTGCCCAGGGGCTCGGTAAAGGGCGACTGGGAAGTGGAGCTGGCGTTCGCGATCGGCAAGACCGCCAAAGCCGTGTCGGAGGCCGACGCGCTCGACTACGTGGCCGGCTACATGATCTGCAACGACGTATCGGAGCGCGAGTGGCAGATCGAGCGCGGCCCCACCTGGGACAAGGGCAAGGGCTTCGACACCTTCGGCCCGCTCGGGCCCTGGCTGGTCACCACCGACGAGATCCGCGACCCGCAGAACCTTGCCATGTGGCTGGACGTCAACGGCAAGCGCATGCAGACCGGCAACACCAAGACCATGATCTTCGACGTGCGCAAGCTCATCTCCTATGTGAGCTTCCTGTTCACGCTGAAGCCCGGCGACGTTGTCACGACGGGCACGCCGCCTGGCGTGGGCATGGGCATGAAGCCCAACCCGGTGTTCCTGAAGTCGGGTGATGTGATGCGCGTGGGGATCGACGGTCTGGGCGAGCAGCGCCAGGAGGTCTCCGCCGGCTGACGGGTTTGCTCAACTGCGCGACAGAGGCGCACTGCAAGGTGCGCCTTTTTCGTTTCTGCACCTGCACATCGACGCTGGATCACGCAGCGAAGAATCAGCTTCTTACGCACCGCGTTTCACACAGCTGCAGCATCCTGCTGCCGGCCTGGCACGAAGGCTGCATTCGTCGTCGCGCAGAGCCGACAAGGGAGGCTTAGGATGGGTAGCAGACAATTTCATCCCGCGACTAAGAAGTCCAGACCGATTCTCAACGAGCACGACTATCAGGCCGCCAAAGACCTGCTGGCGCGCGAGATGAAGCATGCACACACGGATCGAGTCTGGGAACGCCTGGAATCACTGATGCAGGAAGTCGCCGATTACGAAGCGCGCTTCGTGCAGGGCGAAGACGAAGACGCTGCAGGCTGGGTGGAGTACGCCTACTCTGCGGCGCTCGACGAGCAGGACGGTCCGCGCCGGCGCTGGTCCGACCTGGACGACTGAACCCATCTGAACCTTGCACCCCGACCCGTCAGCGGCGAGCAGGCCGCGCGGGCGGTTTTCTTTTTTGTCCTTTGCACGCAGTGCGCGTCACCGTCTGATCAGGGCACGATCACCCGTACGGCGCGCCGCAGCACGCTGAACGTCACCGGCGCTTCGCCGAGCAGTTCGCCATCCGCCTGCACCCCGACCGCGGGTGAGGTCTCCACCAGCACGCGATCGCACCGCACCGTCCTCACCTTTCTGTACTCCGGCAGACTGCCGTCGAACAAGCGCCGCAGGTTGACCACCAGCTCGAGCCGGCCGATGTCGCCGATGGCCACCACATCGAGCAAGCCGTCATCGGTTTCGGCCGCCGGCGCGACGTGCATGCCGCCTCCGCAATAGCGTCCCACCGCGGCGAAGGTCACGAACAGCGGCTCGTCGAGCCGCATCGTGTCCGTGTACACCGCCATGCGCGGGGCGCGGTAGGTCGCGAATCCGCGAAGCAGCCCCGCCACGTAGGTCAGCGGTCCGAGGCGCATAGCCTGCGTCTGCTCCACGACATAGGCGTCGAACCCCACACCCGCCACGTTGATGAAGTAACGCCTGCTGCCATCGCGCTGGAACTCGGCCACACCCAGATCGTGCGCAACGCTGCGACCGGCCGCGACCAACCGCACCGCCTCCTCCAGTCCACGGGGGATGTGGTGAGTTCGCGCCCAGTCGTCGCCACGGCCCACCGGCAACAACGCGAGCGTAGCCTGCGCCGGCGAGATCCCCGCGCGCATCACCCCATTTGCGACCTCGTTGAGAGTGCCGTCGCCACCCACAGCGATGAAGCGCCGGAACCCCTCCGCGGCGGCCATCTGCGCAAGCGCGACGGCGTGACCGGGATGCTCGCTCACGGACAGCACGAAGGGCACGCCAGCAGAGCGCAGTGCCGCTTCCAGGCGGGGCCGGTCGCGCAGGGCCCGGCCGCCGCCCGCCACCGGGTTCAGGATCGCGAGCCAGCGCTCGCGCGCGGTGGACATGACCGGCGCTGCGAAGCGCTCAATCGCGGAAGGTCTGATCGATCCGATCGAGCTTGCGCAGCAGTCCGGGCCAGGCAAGCTGACCGCCGAGGCCGCGGGTCACCTGAGCTGCGCCGGCCATGATTCCGTCCAGTATCGGCTGCGGTACGTGCAGCGGCTCGCTTCCGCCCGACTGCGCGAGCAGCTGAATCCGGCAGGCGCGCTCGAGCACGAACATGTAGAGGAAGGCGTCCGCTACACTCGCACCGACCGTCAGCGTCCCGTGGTTGCGCAGGATCATGAAGTTCTTGCTGCCGAGGTCGGCGACCAGCCTGGCCTTCTCGTCCTCGCGCAGCGCCAGCCCTTCGTAAGCGTGATAGGCCAGCGCGGCCAGCGGGAACAGCGCGTTCTGCGAGATCGGCAGCAGGCCGTCCTTCTGTGCCGACACCGCCACGCCCGCGTCGGTGTGCAGGTGGATGACGCACTTGGCGTCTTCGCGCGCGGCATGCACCGCGCTGTGGATGGTGAAGCCCGCCGGGTTGATGTCGTAGGGCACGGGCATCACCTTGTTGCCAGCCAGATCGACCTTGACCAGGCTGGAGGCGGTCACCTCCTCGAACAGCATGCCGTAGGGATTGATCAGGAAGTGATGCTCGGCGCCGGGGACGCGCGCGGTGATGTGCGTGAACACCAGATCGTCCCAGCGGCTTAGCGCCACCAGGCGATAGCAGGCTGCGAGGTCCACGCGGACCTGCCACTCGTCTGCGCTCACTCGCCCGCGCACGCTTTCCACTGCGGTGTTCATCGTTTCCTCTCCGAATGTGGCTTGACTCCAGTATGCCGTATCGGCGGCCGGCCTGCGGTGGATCGAGAGGCGCAACGTCCTGCCCTTGCAGCATTTGATCTTCTTTCACAAATGATAAACCGGAGGCCATTGCTCCCGGGTGGAGCGGAGCCCGCAGCCGTGCGCGCCGGCGTCGTGTATCTATCGACCGGGCCGACGGGCTAGCCCGATGGAATAATAAGTGGAGCCGATGGTCTACCCCACCGGGACCGCCCGGCGCAACACTTCCTTGACGTTGTTCGACACCGCGCCCGGGATGCGAGCTAATCGTCCTCGCAGGTGCGCGCGACGGGCGCCCCCGCAGAAAACAATCTCGGAAAGGGGGGACCATGGGAAGCAGAGAGTTCCGTCCGGCCGTGCGCAAGGCGCGACCAATCCTCGGCACCCGTGACTACGACGCGGCCCGCACGCAGCTCAAGCAGGCGCTGAAAGAGCCCGGGTGGCTGCGCGAAGAGGAGCGCATCGAAGCGCTGATGCACGAGCTGACGGATTTCGAGAGCCGCTTCCTGATGCGCGAGCGCTGGCTGGCCATCGAGTGGGCCGAGTGCGTGTTCGTCCCCGACCTGGAGGACGAGGAAGCCCCCAGGCGCAGGTGGTCCGACCTGCAGCTCGCCTGAGCGCCACTTCGCACTTCGTCCTTGCTCCGCGTAGGTCGTCCGCGGGGCCGCCATCCCGCGGTCCGGGGCATCCCCAGCACGTAGAATAGCGGCCATGAAGGCCGCACCCCACCACCTGTGCACTGCCCCGATGATGGACTGGTCGGACCGGCACTGCCGATACTTCTTCCGCCAGCTCGCCCCGCATGCCGTGCTGTACACGGAGATGCTCACTACGGGCGCCCTGCTTCACGGCGACATCCCCCGCCATCTGCGCTTTCATCCGTCGGAGCATCGGGTTGCCTTGCAGCTCGGCGGCAGTGAGCCGGCCGAGCTCGCGCACTGCTCCCGGCTCGGCGAGCGCTGGGGCTACGACGAGATCAACCTGAACTGCGGCTGCCCCTCGGAGCGCGTGCAGCGCGGCACGTTCGGGGCATGCCTGATGGCCGAGCCCGAGCTGGTAGCCGACTGCGTCAAGGCCATGCAGGACGCAGTAGCGATCCCCATCACGGTGAAGCACCGCCTGGGCATCGACCGGGTGGAAGCGTTCGACTTCGTGCGGCGGTTCGTCGAGACGCTGGTCCGCGCCGGCTGCGGAACATTCATCGTGCACGCGCGCAACGCAATACTCAAAGGCCTGAGCCCCAAGGACAACCGCGAGGTTCCGCCGCTGCGCTATGCGCAGGTGTACCGGCTGAAGCAGGAGTTCCCGGAGCTGCAGATCGTCATCAACGGCGGCATCCATACCGGCGCCGACGCTCAGGGTCATCTGGCCTGGGTCGATGGGGTCATGCTGGGACGCACCGCGTATCACGACCCGTACCGCCTCGCCCAGCTCGACAGCCTGCTGTTCGGGGGCGTGCCCCTATCCCGCGAGGAGGTGGTCGTACGCCTGGCGGTCTATGCGCGGGAGGAGACCGCCCGCGGCGAGCCGCTGCGTGCCATCGCCCGCCACCTGCTCGGACTCTTCCACGGCCAGCCGCGCGCGCGCCTGTGGCGGCAAATGCTGTCGGACCCCGCGCGGCTCGCGCGTAACGATGCCAACCTGCTGCTCGAAGCCCTGAACGGCGTATCCCCCAGCACCCGCGCGGCTTGACGGCGCGTCACTCGGCTGCGGGGCGCCCGTGGACGCTCCCGCAGGCGAGTGCTTCTCGAGCCAGGGAACCCAGGCGCCATTCAGATTCAGGCCCGACAGAATGCAGGCTACAATCTGCCGGCGGCCGCGCGGCGCCCGCCAGTCCATCAGAGGCAGTCCACAATGAACCTGGAAAAGGTCGTCTTCGGCTTCTTCATCATTCTGGCGGCCACGCTGAACTTCGGCTTCTTCGTCGGCGACTTCGAGAACCCGAGCCATCACCATGTCTATGAGCTGTTTGCCGCGATCGTGGTCAACCTCATCGCCACGGTGTTGAAGTTCGGCGACCGCACCCATATCGGCGCCGTGCACCTGGCTACCAGTCTGGTCGCCGATCTGCAGCTGATCGCGGCGGCGCTGGTGTGGACCTGGGCCGTCTATGTCTCCGGGGAAGGACTCACCGGAAACGTGATGGCCAGCGTCGTCTCGCTGTCCGGAGGGGCGCTGCTCGCCAACCTGATCTCGGTGGTCCTGCTGATCACCGAGACCGCGACGATGCGACGATGACGGGCGTGCTCTTCCTTGCGCTGCGCCGCCTGCGTGCGCCGCTCATCGCGCTCATCGCCATCTACGCCCTGGCCATTCTCGGCTTGGTGCTCATCCCAAGTCAGGATGACGCCGGCAACCCCACGCACATGGGGTTCTTCCACGCCCTGTACTTCGTCAGCTACACCGCCACGACCATCGGCTTCGGCGAGCTGCCGTTGCCCTTCACGGCCGCCCAGCGGCTGTGGGTGACGTTTATGATCTACGCCTCGGTCGTCGGATGGGCGTTCGTCATTGGGAAGCTGCTCGCCCTGTTCAACGACAAAGGGTTCGTGCAGGCGGTGCGGGTGCAGCGCTTCGCCGCACGAGTGCGGCAGATGGGCGAGCCGTTCTACCTGGTGGCGGGCTACGGGGAGACCGGGCAGCTACTGTGCCGGGCGCTGGACCGGCTGGACCTGCGCTTCGTCGTGCTGGACGTCGCCGAGGATCGCATCGCCGAGCTGGGAGTGGAGAGCTACCGCACCGACCCGCCGGCTCTGGCGGCCGACGCGAGTCAGCCGGAGACCCTCCTGCGCGCCGGGCTGCGCCACAACGCCTGCCAGGGCGTCATCGCGCTCACCAACAGCGATTCGGCGAACCTCGCGGCAGCCATCGCCGTGCGGCTGCTCAACCCCTCGATCCCGGTGCTGGCCCGCGCGGACAGCCGCGAGACGGCAGCCAACATGGCCTCGTTCGGCACCGAACACATCGTCTATCCCTTCGAGCGCTTCGGCGAGTACCTGGCGAGCGCCATAGACACCCCCGCCTCCTGCCGCCTGATGGAGCTGCTCGTGGGCGTGCCGGGCTGGCGTCCGCGTCCCGACAGCGAGCCGCCGCATGGGCGCTGGGTGGTATGCGGGTACGGGCGCTTTGGCCGGGAAGTGGTCAAGAGCCTGAACCGGGAAGGGCTGGATGTCACCATCATCGAGCCGGACCAGGTCGAGGTGCCGGGGCTGCGGCGCGTGCACGGCCAGGGCACGGAGGCGCATACCCTGGTCGAGGCGGGTGTGCTCGATGCCGTCGGCATCGTCGCCGGGACCGACGATGACGTCAACAACCTGTCCATCGCCATGACCGCCGTAGGCCTGAAGCACGATCTGTACGTCGTGCTGCGCCAGAACCTGCACGCGAACCGGGCGCTGTTCGAGGCCTTTCGCGGGCACCTCGTGATGGTGCCGAGCGAGATCATCGCGCACGAGATCTTCGCTTTGATCACCACGCCCCTGATGGCGCGCTTCCTGGGGATAATCAAACAGAAGGACAACACCTGGGCCGAGGCCGTCGCTCAGCGATTGCTCAGCGAGGTCGGGCCGGAGGTGTCGGCGGTCTGGAGCGTGCGGATCGATCGGATAGAGGCGCCCGCGGTGCTGGCGGCTGCCAGGGTGGCGGGCGCAGAAGTTGCGCTGGAGGTCCTGCTGCGAGATCCGAGCCTGCGGGATCGCGTGCTCACCGCCGTGCCGCTGCTGCTGGTGCGCGCAGAGGCAGAGCTGCTCTTGCCCGAGGCGGCTGCGCCCCTGCAGCCGGGCGACCATGTTTTGTTTGCCGGGACCAGACAGGCGCTTGCGCTGCAGAGGTTGATCTTGCGCAACGTCAATGCGCTGGATTACGTTCGCACCGGGCGCGACGCGCCCGGCGGCTGGATCTGGCAGTGGCTCAACCGGCGCCAGGCCGCATGACCGGGCACAGTAAATCGGCGTATCGACGCCTGTCAGGAGACATGACCAAATGAGGATCGCAGCACTGGCGCTCGGCGCTGCAGCACTGGCCGCAACCTTCCCACCGGCCGTGGCCGAGGACCCCGCCCGCGCCTTCCGACTCGCGGAGGAGAAAGGCTGCTTCGAGTGCCACGCCATCGGCTGGAAGCTGGTCGGGCCAGCGTTCACGGACGTTGCGGCACGCTATCGGCTCGACCGCGAGGCTCGTGATCTTCTGGTGGACAAGCTCCGCTTCGGCGGGAACCGGCACTGGGGCGAGCGCTTCAATATGTGGCCGCAGACCAATTTGGGCGACGAGGAAGCCTACGTCCTGGTGGACTGGGTGCTGTCGCAGCACTGATCCGTTCCAGCAAGTCAATCCCACCAAAAGCATCCCTCTTTCACAATGCTACTCACGGCTCCGGGCATGCGCTAGACTGCGCGCAACCGTAAGCGATCCTTTGCGCTAGTCACGTGTGCGCGAAGCACACAACCCGGTGGCCGCGTCAGGACTGTCCGTCGCGAGGGTCGGCAAGGAGACCTCCATGCAACGCCTGTTCGGCCGCGTCACGGCCCACTTCCTCGGCAGTGCCGCCCTACACTCCGGCCCAGTCACGCCCGCGGCGGCCTCCGAGCCGCCTGAGACCCAACGCGCCGCAAACACCGTCGAGCGGCTGTTGGACCGCTGGGAGTCCAGCCCCGACCTGCTGGGTGAGGAGAAGACGCAGGACGCGCTGGTCATCGCCTTCTTCGGCGCGTTCTCGCTGATCGGCTGGTTGATGGTCGTGCAGGGTTGCGAGCAACTGCGGCAGGCGCACGCGATCGGGCGCTGGCCGACGGCTGAAGGCACGGTCATGGCAGTAGACGTGCAGGCAGTGGACAGCGGTGAGGGCGCGCGCTGGCGGCCGCAGGTGACCTATTCGTACTCGGTAGGCAACCGCGTCATCACCGCCACCCGCATCACGCAGGGCAAGGCTCCGAACGTCAACAACGAGGCCAAAGCGCGCGACTACGTCCGCAACTACCTGCCGCAGGGATCCGTTACGGTCCACTACAACCCGGCCCAGATCACCGAGTCCGTGCTGGAGCCCACCACGCCGCGCAGCGCCTACCTGAATCTCTTCCTCGGGGCCTTCCTGGCGAGCCTGGGCCTGGCGCTATTCATGCTGATCGCCATGCCCGCCTCCCGCCGTCGCGGCTGGCTGTTCTGGCGGCGGCCCTGGCCTTCGGTGGGCTAGTAGCGGGACACGCTAACCCGCGAGAGGCAACACCGGACGCGAAGCTTGCCTCGGACTGCGCTCCAGAGGCGCCAAGAACGCAAAGGCCGCTGAAACGGCGGTGGAGCGTCCCCAGCTCTCGGGTAAGAGCAAGGCGCGATAACGATGCTTATTGGGCCGCATGCCACATCGCGCCGGGTACGCGGCGCCGGCCATATCAGTCGTCTTCCGCTACCCGCCGCGCCGGATCGGGCCCAGGCGGGATCACCGTCTCACCCTCGACCGTCAGCAGCCAGGTGATGAGGTCACCCTTCTCCTGCGCCGTGCAGTCGCGCCTGAGCATCATCATGCAATTGGTGTGGAAGTACCGCTCGACGCGCGTCTGATCGCGGAAGCGCTCCGGGTTGGCCTGCGGCGCGAAGGGCTCGATGATGCGCTTCTTGGCCTTCTCCGGATCCGGGTGTTCCTCGTCGTTGATCACATGACAAGCGCGGCAGAGGATGTCCACGCGATGGGCGCGGACCTGCTCACGCGGATCCTTGCGATGACAGGAAGCGCAGTTCACCGCCCCCACGCCCTTGAGCACGTGCTTCTCGAGGTAGAAGGCGTGGCCGCGCTCGGGCGAGAATCCCTGAAAACCCGAGTCGGCCGCCCGCGCCTCAGCGGCGTAGCGCTGCAGGAGCTGCTCCGGCCCCTGTGCTGCGGCAGTGCCGGTCAGCGCAAGGACAAGCGCTGCCCAGCCGCTCGCCCCACCGAGTCCTTGCATGGGGCTGTCCTGCCCTGGCCTACTTCAGCTTGATGCTGTGGATGTCGAACCCTGGGGCGACACAGACGGTCGGGCCTACCGGCTCGGTGTGACGTCCCGCGTAGTCGGCTTGCTCCCATGCGCTGGCGGCCGGGCCGGACTCGACCAGAAACGAGCGGATGCCCGCGTCCAGACGCGCTGCGGAACCGGTCACGCGCACAGCCGTGCCCGAGCAATCCTCGGACTTGTAGGCCAGCACCACGCCGGCCGCGGCGGGGGCCGGCGTCGGCGCGGCCGCCGCCGGTGCCGTCGCAGCAGGAGGCGCCGCCGCGCACTTGCCGGAGGTCACGTTGGTGAACCCGCCACACTCGAGGCTGCACTGTCCCACGGCAACGCCGCGGTTGGATGCCTCGATGGTCTTTCCCGTCGCCTGCCCCTTGCAGGTGCAGCAATAGTCCGCGGATTGCACCAGCCCAGCCATGGTTGACAGCCCGACTGCAGCAACGATCCTGGTCAAGGCCAGCCTCATTCTCTCCTCCCTGATCATCGTGCGGTTGTGGTGGTACCCTTTATAAGACAGCTTGTCGCCCATCGCAAGGCCGCCGGTCAACCCGGCTGCACGCAAGTAGGAGATTGCGCTTGCCAGAGCCCGAAACGCCTGCCTGCCCATCGCGACCCCTGCGCGTCTGGGATCTGCCGGTACGTCTGTTCCACTGGTCGCTGGTCGTGCTGGCAGTGATCTCATTCACGACCGCGCAGATTGGCGGCAATGCCATGCAGTACCACGAATGGAGCGGACTGACGATTTTGACGCTGGTGCTGTTCCGCGTCCTGTGGGGCTTCGCAGGCAGCACGCATGCGCGCTTCGCCGACTTCCTGCATGGGCCGCGCTCGGCTCTGGACTATGCGCGAGCGCTGCTGCGCGGGCGGCCGGCGTTCCACGCCGGCCACAACCCGCTGGGCGGGTGGATGGTCCTGATGCTGCTGGCGAGCCTGCTGGTGCAGGCCGGCACGGGCATGTTCGCCAACGACGACATCATGATCGAAGGCCCGCTGGCAAAACATGTGTCGAAGGACACGAGCGACCTGCTGACGCGCGTTCACCACATCAACTTCAACGTACTGGCGGCGCTCGTGACGGCGCACATCGGCGCGGCGCTGTTCTACCTGTGGGGGAAGCGCGAGAACCTGATTCTGCCGCTTATCACCGGCCGCAAGCAGGTGCCGGAAGGCACACCAGCGCAGGACCGGCGCGGCGGCCCGGCGTGGCTGGCGCTCGTACTGCTGGCCGCGTCCGCCGGCGCGGTGTGGGGGATTCTGAGAATCTAGGCACGACGCCTGACGACCACTGCGCCGACGGACCTGAATGTAAGCATCACCATTTGTCCATTTACGATATTCCATCGGTTGTGTGTACTCGATCATGTCCATTGGAGGAAACAGTCATGCACACGAGCACTATCCGGAAATCTGTCACCGGTTTCCCTCCGGTTGGATACGTATGCGATCCGTAAGCACCGCTGAATATACTAGGCACGCGCCAGTCGGAGCGAAGGGCAACAAGGGAGGCCTGCCCGAACTCAAGAAAAGCTATCGGCGAGGGACCGTGGATGCTGCTCGACGATAGCGCAGGAAGGTGGAACGCGAGAGGCCGCCACTTGAACGTTAAAGCGCGAGATTTCGTCAACAGCCACGCCTGTCTCGTGCAGCAGGCCGGGAGTGATGCTGCGTTGGAGTGACCAGAATGCTTGAGTACGCTACTTGGATTCACTACAAGCAACGACTAATTACCGTTACGAGCACTCCTTAGATAGAATCGCAGCGCAGGAGCAAACCTTTGGCTTTCCAACTGGCTGGAGTTGACCCGGTTTAGTGGACACGTAATCCTTAGCACAGGAGGTGTCCGCAATGCCCAAATCAAGACCGCCGCACCCGCCGGAATACCGGCGCAAGATCGTCGCCCTGGGCGGCGCTGCTCACCGAAGTGGTGCTCTGGGTGGGGCAGAAGTTCGCCGTGCGCTTGGCCGAGCTGCATAACGATTCCACCTCGGTGAGATTCTGCGGGCAATACCGCGGCGCCAGCGGACACTTGATCCGGGGCCGAAGCGCACCGGCGATCACCTACGGCTACTCCAAAGACGACCGTCCCGATCTGAAGCAGCTGCTGTTTATCCTGACCACCGAGGCCGAGGGCGGCGTACCGGTGCAGTTTCGGGTCGCCGACGGCAACACCAACGACTCGAGCACTTATATCGAGACCTGGAACGCGCTTCGCGCGCTGGCTGGGCGTGCCGACTTTCTGTATGTGGCAGACAGCAAACTGTGCTCCTACGACAACATGCAGCATATCCACCGTGCCGGCGGGCGCTTTGTCACCGTGATGCCGCGCACGCGCAAGGAGGATGCCGAGTTTCGCGAGTGGATCCAGACCATACCCCGCCCTGGGAACTGATCTGGGATCGGCCCAATGCGCGTGCACACGATGGGCCGCGCGACCGCTGGTACCTCTACAAGGCGCCGCTGCCCTCCGCGGAGGTCTGGACGCTGGTGTGGGTGTGGAGCACGTTGCTCACGCTGCGCCAGGAGGCGCGTCGGCGCCGCAACCTCGTCGCCGCCACTGAGGCGCTCAGCGCGCTGCGCCAGCGCTTGGCCAGTCCCAAGACGCGCAAACGCTCTGCCGCCGAGATCGATCTGCAAGTGGCACAGATCCTCGAGCACTACCACGTCGGGCGTTATCTGAAGGTGCGCCGCAGCGTGCGCGAGGAGCACCGCTACAAGCAAAGCCGGCGCGGCCGGCCCGGACCCAATACGGTCTACCGCAAGATCACCGGGCGCCGCCACGACATCGAGTGGACCCTCGATGAGGCGGCCATCGCCTATGACCAGAGAAGCGACGGCATGTACCCGTTGCTCACTAACGATCGCAGCCTCTCGCCTGTCCGGGTGCTGGAGGCCCACAAGGGCCAGCCCACCATCGAGAAGCGCTTCTAGCAGATTAAGAGCGTGCACGAGATCGCCCCGGTGTTCTTGAAGAACGAGGGGCGCATCGAGGCGCTGTTCACCCTGTACTTCCTCGCACTCCTCGTGCAGGCGCTCATTGAGCGCGAGCTGCGCCTGGCGATGAAGCGCGAGCGCATCGCGGAGCTGCCCATCTACCCTGAACAGCGCCCCTGCAGGCGGCCGAGCACCGAACAGATCCTGTGCTTATTCACTCTGGCCGAGCGGCATACGCTCGTGAGCGATGGCCATGCCATCCAAGTCTTCAACCCGCAACTCACCGACCTGTAGCGTCAGGTCCTCACCCTACTTGGCGTTCCGTACCAGGCGTATCGGCCGCCAACGCTCGTTTGCTCATCGCTTCTCCTCACCGTAGAACTAGACTTGTAAACCCTTGCCGATTCGCGAGAATCGGGCCTCACCATTCGCGTCTTATGTGCACCAGCGTACCGACAGCGCCGGATCTCGCGTCTACGCTGTCTCGCGATCCGGTGCGCCGTTTAAGCACCCCTACGAGGTGAACGGTTGGCTCGTCCGCGAGACTCGGATCGCCTGCGATGCAGCGCAACCGAAAGGACATCAGGATGCAAACTCCAGCCAGCCAACCGCACGAGGGGTGTCGGATGCAGGGCATCGCGACTATGTCCTGCGCCGCTGTCGCCATGCTTCTAGCGTGGGCCCCATCCTCAATCGGCAGCGCCGGCGACAACCCCGTGCTTGCCAAGCTATCGGCGGTGCCGTCCCAGGCGGCGGCCAAGGAGGCCCCGGTTGACTCGAGGCATGAATCAAGCGAGCGCCCAACCAGGCCGACGTGCGCTGAACTCGCCGGGGCAGCTTCAACACAGACCATCGAAAGGACCGGCGAGTCCAACCTCGCAGTTGGGTGCGGGGTACGCGGCAATGTGGCCGGTGGCACGCAAGCCGGCGACCAGATCGAGGAACGAATCGATGTTGCGACCTTCCATGCTTGGCATTCGCAGGCGCGGTACTTCCAGTACGCTTCTGACGCCGCGCCATTGCGCACACTATTGCGCACATCTGAGCTGAAGGCGGGGGACAGAAACGAGCTGACCATGCCCCAGCAGGAGTTGCTACCAATATAGTGTGCGTGCGCCGATGATCTGTTGGGAAAGCCAATCCATCGAAGAGCACCCATCCGAAAGGTCAGAAGCGGCAGCAGGGGCTCGCAGCGCTCACGCCGCAAGTGTTGCCGCGCTGCGACGACAAGTTTGTCTCCGCGCGCGGAGTACCGATTCAAGACGGCGTAACCCGCGCGTCGGGTGCGCTTCGTCGCAGGTTCTATGTTCAAGATGCCTATCCTCATTGCAGTCTTCGTCCCAAGCGTTGCTTTCGCGGCGATGCCCGTGCTGACGGCCGGCACGCAGACTCCGCCGCCAGAACAGAGCCAGAGCGCTCACGGCGCACGAGTATCCGATCAGTTGAGCATGGGCCCGGACCCGGGAGGGAAGACCAGCGCCACCGTCTCGCCAACCACAACCAAGACAGGTCAGCCGAGCGCCGACGGAACCGGTGCCTCCAAGGGAACTGGTGCCTCTAATGGAACGGCTGCCTCCAATCAGTCTGGCGCAACCAGCACTGCCGCTCCCGCGGTTGCAAGGGATACGACCGATCCCAAGACGGCCCCCGCCGGCGGCTCCGCAACGTCTAAAGAGTAGCGTGACAGCAGCGGCGGCGAGCAGGCAAGCGTTGCGGCAGGTAACGGTCCGACATCATCTGTGACTTGGGAAGTAAGCCCCCGGATTTGCGGGGGCCTGCCGAGCGTTTGACCGATGCGGCAGTCGCATGAGATGAGGCCGCAGGATCAGTAGATTCCCTTCCCCCTTTCAG
>Ga0105095_10000138_pt1 | contig 29802 bp, 23 predicted proteins | sample PPLLak2March2015_2_FD_79180 | JGI IMG/M metagenome (GOLD analysis project Ga0105095, IMG submission 79180) | Freshwater sediment microbial communities from Prairie Pothole Lake near Jamestown, North Dakota, USA - PPLs Lake P8 Core (3) Depth... | ecosystem: Environmental > Aquatic > Freshwater >...
GTCCCTGTTTTTCCAGCCATGTCACCTTTAAAATTATACGTTGCACGAAGCCTTATGGCAGTCCCCCCATCAACCACACCTTCAAGAAGGTTGATCATTAAATAAGCAGTCTGGGCACTAATAGCTTCATTCTGATCAGGCAGAAATGTGGAAATGACATTCCCATTTTTGTCTTCTATTTTTGTGACAAAAATAGGTTCAATATATACCCCTTTATTTGAAAATGTGTTAAATGCGCCAACCATTTCATAGAGAGACACATCTGATACCCCAAAGATAATTGAAGGAACAGGCATAATAAAACTGTTTATACCCATCTTTTTAACAATGTCATCTATAATCGTCTGGGGGGGGAATTGTTTTACCAGCCATGCTGAGATATTATTTACTGAATGTGCCAATCCCCATTTTAATGTAACCATTTTGCCGAGGAATTCTTTACCGCCAGGACTTTTCGGAGTCCAGGTCGAATCCTGATCCACAAAAGTCTGCGAAACATTAGGGACCTTATAACAGGGGGAATACCCTTCCTGCATGGCCAGGGTATATAAAAATGGTTTAAAAGTGGAACCTGCCTGACGTTTTCCGATTTTGACGTGATCATATTGGAAATATCTGAAATACGGTCCCCCGACATAAGCTTTTACATAACCTGTGGCGGGATCCATTGACATCATACCGGCTAACAGGATATATTTATAATATAATATTGAATCCAGCGGACTTAATACGGTATCAATGTCACCTCTTGTCCAGGAAAACACTTTCATTGGTACCGGCGTTTTGAAATTCTTCATTATTGAATCCTTTGGCATACCTGACCTCCTAAGCATCCTGTACCTGTCTGTATTTCTCATGGATCTGTCAATGATTTCATCAATCTGCCTGCGGGTTAAATCTTTTGCAAAAGGTGCATTTTTCATGCCTTCTTTTTCAGAATAAAAAGTTTTCTGCAGATAACCGCTCATATGTTCATATACCGCTTCCTCAGCATATTTTTGCAGGGTCGAATTGATAGTTGTATAAATTTTCAGTCCGTCCCTGAAAATATTATAAGGTGATCCGTCAGGTTTAAAATTCTTGTGTGCCCATCCATATAATGGATTTGTTTCCCATTCGATGCTGTCCCGTTGAAAGAAACTATACATAAAGTATTTATCCCTGTCAGGCTTCTCAGCACTTATGGTCATCTGCAAATATTGTCTGAAATGCGTGCCCAGTCCCCGTGTATGATCCTTAACCATATAATTAAGTACAATTGGCATTGCACTTAATGAATCAAATTCTTCATCTGTTATGTAGTTATATTTTCTCATCTGGTTCATAACAATATTCCTTCTCCACAGAGATCTTTCCGGATTTAGGACCGGATTATATTTTGTCTGGGCTTTCAGAACCCCTATCAAAAGAGCTGCCTGTTCTATTTTCAGAGAATCAGGTGATGTATTAAAAAAGGTATTTGCAGCAGATTTGATTCCATATGAATTACTCCCAAATGGCACAGTATTCAAATACATTACAAGGATCTCATTTTTGGTATAATTCCGCTCCAGCTTAACTGCAGTATTCCATTCCTTGAACTTATTTATACCAAGGTGAATAGATTGCAACAGACCCCATCTGTAATAAGCTGTATCTCTAGGATATAAATTCTTTGCCAGCTGCTGTGTAATTGTGCTGCCTCCCCCGGAACCTTTCTGACGCATTAATATTGATTTAAAAAATACTCTCCCCAGCCCTCTTGCATCTATTCCTGAATGTTTGTTAAAACGGATGTCTTCTGTGGCGATAAGTGCATTAACAATGTTTGGGGAAAGTTCATCAAATCCAACATATGTTCTGTTCTCAAGGTAAAAATTACCCAGCAGGATACTATCTTCAGAATATACTTCGGATGCCAGATTATTTTTAGGATTTTCCAGATCCTGAAAAGTCGGGACATATCCAAGCCGGCCTCTGCCAAGTAAAATAAACAGTAGTATCAGGATAAGGAAAGGAATGCTATAAATAGCCCATAGCACAATAAGATAGATCTTTCTTCGGCGTGGAATTTCAGTCATATATCCTGCTATTTGCCCCAAAATTAACAATAATTTGATTTAAAATTTGGAAGTTCACAACCCTTTTAACTTACTTTGTGCCATTAATTAGCGGAGGGCTAGGGTATGCATGAAAATCTTGTAATAGTTGAATCACCTGCAAAAGCAAAGACCATAAGCGATTTTTTGGGCAAGGATTTCATTGTGAAATCGAGCTTCGGTCACATCAGGGATCTTGCAAAAGATGATTTTGGAATAGATCTTAAAAACAATTACACCCCAAAATACATTATTCCTCAGGATAAGAAAAATATCGTTAATGAATTGAAATCTGTCGCCAGTGATGTTAAGCTGATCTGGCTCGCAACTGACGAGGACAGGGAAGGAGAAGCAATCGCATGGCATCTGGCGGAGGTTTTGAGCCTTTCACCTGAAAAAACCCGCAGAATTGTTTTTCATGAGATCACTCACGATGCAATTGATCATGCAATTCAAAATCCAAGGAGTATTGATCAGAACCTTGTTAATGCCCAGCAGGCGAGAAGAATTCTTGACCGTATTGTGGGTTTTGAGCTTTCTCCCGTTTTATGGAGAAAAGTAAAGCCTGCCTTATCTGCCGGACGTGTCCAGTCTGTGGCTGTTCGTCTGCTAGTGGAAAGGGAAAGGGAAATCAATAATTTTAAAGCTACGTCGTCCTACAGGATAATTGGACATTTCAACACAGCAAAGGAAGAGAAAAATCATCCCCTGCAGGCAGAATACAATGGCAGGCCGGTATCCAGGGAAGAAGTTCTCGGGCTTCTTGAAAAATGCAAAAACGCAGAATACGTCATAAATGAACTGACAACTAAACCTTCGAAAAAGTCTCCGGCTCCGCCTTTCACAACCTCCACCCTTCAGCAGGAAGCCAGCCGCAAACTGGGATTTTCTGTTTCCCAGACCATGAGCGTTGCACAAAGACTATATGAAGCTGGTAAAATTACTTATATGAGGACTGACTCTGTTAATCTTTCAAATACTGCTCTTGCAGCAGCAAAAAAAGTTATTGAGACGGAGTTCGGAAATGAATATTCAAAAACTCGTAATTTCAAAACCAAAACCAAAGGTGCTCAGGAGGCTCATGAAGCTATCCGTCCGACTTTTATCAATAACAGATCAATTGCCGGAAACAGGCAGGAACAGAGACTTTATGAGCTAATCTGGAAACGAACAGTCGCTTCTCAGATGAGCGAGGCTATCATAGAAAAAACTACTATTGACATAGGTGTCTCAACTCTTGAAGAATCCTTTCTTGCAACCGGAGAAGTAATTAAATTCGAAGGATTCCTGAAAATTTACCTCGAATCAACTGATGATGAAGATGAAGAACAGACCAGGGATCTCCTGCCTCCTTTGAAAAAGGGTGATAAACTTGAAATGGAGAAAATTATTGCAACTCAAAAATATTCACAGTCGCCCCCAAGATATACTGAAGCCAGTCTGGTAAAAAAACTTGAAGAGCTTGGAATCGGAAGGCCATCAACCTATGCTCCTACTATTTCAACAATCCAGAACAGGGGATATGTTATTAAAGAGGACCGGCAGGGCAAAACCCGCAATCTGACTGTATTTACTCTTGCTGATAATAATATTAAGGAAACGGAAAAAACTGAAATTACAGGTGCTGAAAAGACAAAATTGTTTCCAACTGATATAGGGATGCTGGTAACAGATTTTCTTGTGGATAATTTTGCCAATATTCTTGATTATAATTTCACTGCCAGCGTTGAAAAAGAATTCGATAAAATTGCTGAAGGGAAACTTGAATGGACCGGAATGATAGACCGCTTCTACCCTTCTTTTCACAGCCAGGTGGTTGAAACTACACGCTCGAAATCCAAACCAACAGGGATGAGGAATCTAGGCAATGATCCTGTTTCAGGCAAACCTGTCTATGTCAAATTAGGTCCATTTGGACCCATGGTACAGATTGGGGAAGCCTCTGAAACTGAAAAGCCAAAATTCGCGAGTTTGCTTAAAAACCAGAGTATGGAGACCATAACACTTGAAGATGCCCTGGGACTTTTCAGCCTGCCGCGTCCACTGGGACAATTCGAAGGTCAGGAAATTATTGCAGGAATCGGCAAATTTGGTCCTTATATCCGGCACCAGAATAAATTTTATTCTCTCAGAAAAGGAAATGATAATCCTTTTACACTTGGACTCGATGATGCAATAGCACTGATAACTGAAAAAAGAGACCAGGATAAGAAAAAAGTTATTAAAGAATTTCCCGGGGATAAAGAATTACAGATCCTGAACGGGCGCTGGGGACCATATATTCAATATAAGAAGGAGAACTTCAGGATCCCGAAAAACGTTAAGCCTGAAGACCTGACCAGAGAACAATGTATTGAAATAGTTGAGAAGGCAAAAGAAAAGAAAAGAAAATCCGGTTAAATAATCTCCATACATGGAACTTAAAAGCTATTTCACCCCGGTCAGCCTTGAGAAATCCACTGACCATTACTTATCAGACAAATCTGTATTCTGCCGTAATATTTCTATTCATACCCCTGATTCCTCCCTGAGCGATCTGTCAACCTGCAGTGTTGCGATAGTCGGGGTACCTGAAGACAGAAATGCAAAAATAAGGGGATCTTCAGCTGCTCCTGACATTATAAGAAACAAATTGTATAACCTTTATCGTGTTAATCCTGCATTAAAAATAATTGACCTTGGAAACCTCATTTCAGGTAATTCAGTCCAGGATACCTATTATGCGATACGTGACATAGTCCTTGATCTCAAAGAAAAAGGGATAATTACGATCATTCTGGGAGGTAGTCAGGATCTTACCTATGGTATATACCTTGCTTATGAGAAGCTGGATACCTTATTCAATTTTGTTACAGTGGATTCCAGGTTAGACCTGGGTATAATACAGGATGAAATAAAACCTGAATCATACCTGATTCCCATGTTATCGCGTAAAAAGGAATTAATTTTTAATTATACTAACCTTGGTCACCAGAAATATCTTGTAGATCAGGAAGATATCGACTTTCTTCAAAATCAGTTTAATGAAACTATCAGGTTGGGAGATATTCATTCCAACGTCGCAATAACAGAGCCAGTTCTCAGGGATAGTGCTTTTGTGAGTTTCGATTTTAACTCTATACGTCAGGGTGATTCCCCTGGATGCACGCATCCCTCACCAAATGGTTTATATGGTGAGGAAGCCTGCCAGATTGCTAAATATTCAGGGCTTGGTAATTCATTAACGGTTTTTGGCATATTTAACATTCTTCCAGCCGCTGATCTTCGTGAACAGTCTTCTCATCTTGCTGCTCAGATGATATGGTATTTTATTGAAGGTGTATCTCAGAGAAAATATGAAGAACCTTCAGGAAAATCGGCCCAATTCAAGAAATTTATTGTTAGTTTCAGTGGCAAGGACCGTGAGATTATATTTTACAAAAGCCAGGAATCCGAAAGATGGTGGTTTGAAGTCCCGATTATTTCGGATAGCCGGCAAAAAAGGATACTTATCTCCTGTTCTCATGAAGATTATCTTTGTGCATGTAATCAGGAGGTTCCTGACCGCTGGTTAAAAGCATTCCGGAGACTTAATTGAACCAGGATAATAAACAATTTTATCACCTGAGTAATCACCCCTGTTTACTTTTTCCCTGCTCTCTTTGAAACATTATTTAAAAATCAGAGTATAAATGCTTTGTAACGCTCCGCTTTATTAACAACTTTTTGTTAATAAAGCTTGTCGGTGAAGTTTATTTTTACTTATTTTACCCTTTTTTGAAAGCAATACAGGGGATTAAGGAATTTTTTGGCAGAAGACATATGAAAAAAAGCATTTTTGTCTGGTTGGTAGTAATTGTTTCGGTGAATGCATTTCCCCAACAGGATCCTCAATTCAGTCAGTATATGTTCAATCTGACTTCTGTTAATCCTGCCTATGTCGGAAGTTCAGATATGATCAGCCTTTCTCTTATTAATCGTCAGCAATGGGTTGGTTTTGATGGTGCTCCGGGAACTACTTTTTTCCAGGCCAATGCACCGGTTAATCCTTTCGGAATTAAAAGCGGAGTAGGGCTTTCGATTATGAATGACCGGATTGCGTTTAATCAAGACCTGGCAATCGACGCATATTATGCCTACCGTCTGGATATTGGACAGGGAACTCTTGGAATAGGCTTTAATATTGGCCTTATCAATAAAGCACTTGATGCAAGCTGGGACATACCTGGTGAGCTTGGCACTGATTTCACTCCGCCTGAAAATGATCCTGCGATACCGGATGAAAAAGAAAGCAGGATGGCTTTCGATCTTGGATTCGGCCTCTTTTATAATACTGAAAATCTGTATTTCGGGCTTTCTACTGCACATCTTAACCAGCCAAAAATTAAATATGTAGATAAAAATGCATCTTACATCAGCCGTCATTATTATGCTGTTGCTGGTTATCGTTTACAGATGCCAAACCCTGCATTCGAGCTTTTACCATCAGTTATTCTGAAAACAGATGGCAAGGTCAACCAGATTGATGCTTCTGCAATTGTAAGATACAATAAAAAGTTCTGGGGAGGCGTTTCCTATAGAGCCGGTGACGCCTTTATCGGAATTATTGGTATAGAAATGTTTAACGGCGTCAGAATAGGATATTCATATGATTTCACGACATCTGACATTGGCAATTATAGTGATGGTTCACATGAGTTCACGGTGGGTTATTCATTCAGTCTTAGCCGTGAAAAAACACTACAGAAATACAGGAGTATAAGATTTTTATAATATTTCATAATAATTTATTAAAAAAAAATTTTTATTTTAGGCTAATCAATAGCTTGATTAATCAATAAAATTGCAAATAATACCCAATCGCTATGAAACGTATAATTGTTTTTGGTGTTCTGATGGCTTTATTCGGCAGCTGCGGGGAATACTACAGCGGGGAATTAACTGGCGTATCAGGCAGAAAAAAGTATTTTGAGCCAGAGCCATTTGGCATGGTGTTTATCCCCCAGGGCAGTTACAATGTCGGTCCCAGCGATCAGGATGTTCCGTTTGCACAGAACACTTTTTCGAAAACCGTTACTGTTGAGCCTTTCTGGATGGATGAAACAGAAATAACCAACAATGAATACAGACAGTATGTATTTTGGGTAAGAGATTCATTGTTCAGGGAACTGATTGCAGAAGTTATGGAAGATGAATTCAAAATCAGCGTCAATGAATTCGATGATCCTCTTGAAGAAGATATTTTTGGCAGGAATTACAGATTGAACTGGGAGTCTAAACTCGATATGAGACGTCTGAGAGAAAATGAGGAAGTAAGACAGGCTCTCGATAATATGTATTATAAAGTTGAAGAAAGATTTTTTGGCCGCAAGGAACTGAATATACATAAGCTGAACTACAGATATTTCTGGGTTGATATACAGCAGGCGGCAAAAGCCGAAAACCGGTTTAAAAATGCTTATCTTGAAGAAATAGGTGATCTTGATCAGGATCCGGGCGTATATGATGGAACTATTATTGCACCTGACGGAACTGAAATGCCTATAACAAACCGTGGTTCATTTGTTCTGAAAGATGTGGTTAATGTTTATCCCGACACTCTTGTATGGATAAGGGACTTTACTTATTCTTACAATGAACCGATGGCAACAATGTATTTCTGGCACCCATCATTTGATAACTACCCTGTTATTGGAATTACCTGGAAACAGGCAAATGCATTCTGTATCTGGCGGACCCAATTCCTTAACAGTGCCCTTGTTTCTACCGGCGATTACTTTGTGCACGACTACAGGCTGCCACTGGAATCTGAATGGGAATGGGCAGCCCGCGGAACACTTCAAAACTCAATGTATCCATGGGGTGGAGTCTACACAAGAAACAAGGAAGGTTGTTTCCTCGCTAATTTCAAGCCTCTTCGCGGGAATTATGCTGATGATGGCGGTGTAACTACTGTTGCAGTTGGATCCTATGACCCAAATGAACTGGGATTATATGATATGGCAGGTAATGTTGCTGAATGGACCGCAAATGCTTACGATGAATCTGCTTATTTTTTCTATCATGACCTTAATCCCGATTATAAATTTAACGCTACAGATGTGGATAATCCTGTTATGAAAAGAAAGGTCATCAGGGGAGGTTCCTGGAAAGATATTGCTTATTACATGCAGGTAAGTACCAGAACTTATGAATACCAGGACACTGCCAGGTCTTATATCGGTTTCAGATGCATCAGGACTTATATGGGCAATAACTAAAAAATTAAACACTAAATCTTAAATACAATGAATATTTCAGAAATTGTTCAAAGTGCCGGTTGGAAGAATTTAATGGCCAAAATGTACGGTATTGGAGCCTCTATTGTTATTATTGGGGCATTGTTTAAAATCCAACACTGGCCATTAGGCGGCTTATTTATCACTTTCGGCTTGTGTACAGAGGCAATTATCTTCTTCTTCTCGGCGTTTGAACCTCTTCATGAAGAGCTTGACTGGACTCTTGTCTATCCTGAACTTGCCGGAATGACTGATCCTGATGAACTGGATGAATACAAAGAAGGAGCTATATCAGGAAGAGGTACAACCCTGGACAGATTTGACGACCTCTTCAATCAGGCAGAGATTAAGCCGGAATCTATCCAGAAACTCGGTGATGGACTTGTCAGCCTTAATAAGACTGCTGCAAATCTGTCGGATATTTCTGAAGCATCAGTTGCCACACGTGAATATCTCCAGAATGTGAGGACTGCAGCTGAATCTGTTTCAACTCTGACAAACAATTACAGCCAGTCAACCAACGATCTTGCAAGTTCTGTCAGTTCATTATCCCAGACCTATAATAAAGCAGCTGATCTGATTTCTAACTCTGGAAAAGAGATCGCAGAAAAATTTGTTCAATCAGGTATGAGTCTTGCAGATTCATATACTCAGCTTTCCGAAAAGATGAAATCTGATTATGAGATCATTACAAAAGGAAATGTTTCATTTGGAGACCATCTTTCCAATGTAAATAAGAACCTTAATGCCCTGAATACTGCGTATGAATTGCACCTTAAAAATGCCAATGAACAGATGAAGGGTGTCGATGATGTTTATAAAGGCCTCGGGGGGATGATGCAGCAACTTAAAACCTCTGCAGAAGAAACCCAGAAGTACAAAGACGAAATGACCAAGCTCAGCAAGAGCATATCTGAACTGAATACCATTTATGGTAACATGCTGTCGGCTATTAATATTAAATAATTTCCCGGAAACTTAGGTTAACTTTTGATAACTTAAAAATATGGCTCACGGAAAAGAAACACCGAGACAAAAAATGATCGGTATGATGTACCTCGTACTTACGGCGCTGCTTGCGCTTAATGTATCGAAGGATGTCCTTAATGCATTTGTTCTTGTAGATGAAAGTCTCACAAAGACAACTGAGAACTTTTATCACAAAAATGATGTTTATTATAAAGAATTCGACAGAGCCGCTGCTGAAAATCCGAAAAAAGCAGGTACCTGGAAAGACAAAGCTGATGAAGTAAAAAGGAAATCGGAGGAACTTTCTAAATATATACAGGGACTGAAACTGGAAATTGTGAAAAAAGGTGAAGGGGACGACGCGGAGGCAATTGAAGGTGAAAATATAAGTAGTGAAAAAATTAAGGGATTAGAGGATCTTTTTATTTCTAATGAAGTGCTGATCGGAGCCAACAAAGACGGAAAGGCAAATGATCTTCGTGCCGCACTTGAAGCATACAAGGAATATCTTTTGACTTTGATTAGTGAGAATGCAGTAGATGTCCGTGAAACCATTAAATCAAGCTTGAATACCGATGATCCCCAACCAAAGCAGGGAGAAATACTCAGATGGCAGGATGAGCATTTTGAAGATGTGCCCCTGATCGCCGCAGTCACTATGTTATCAAAATTGCAAAGTGATGTACGTAATGCCGAATCAGATGCTCTCCGTTATCTGTATTCACAGATAGAAGCTGGTTCATTTAGTTTTAATCTGCTGGAGTCGGTCGTTATACCTAGTTCCAATTACATTATGAGGGGAACTGATTATAGTGCAAACATTTTTATGGCAGCTTTTGATACCACACAGAGCCCGATAGTTTACGTCGGAGAATATGATTCAACAATTTCAGATGACGGAACTGTTGACTATAAAATGAAAGGAGAAGTTGGACAAGATTATCAAGCGGTCCCGATTATGGGTGGAAAAGGTGTATATAAAGTCTCTACTTCTTCTACAGGCTGGAAAAGATGGGGAGGTATTATCAGCCTGAAAAGACTTGACGGGGGTGTAACCAGTAAACCCTTCAAAGCTGAATACCAGGTGGCTGAGCCCAATTTGGTCGTCTCAGCAACTAAAATGAATGTATTCTACCTCGGTGTTCCAAATCCAGTTGAAATATCCATACCGGGAGTACCCGCTGACAGGATCGTGCCTTCTACCAATAATGGCAGGATTTCAGCCAGTGGCGGTGCATATGTTGTAAATCCGACAAAAGAAGGTTCAAGCCTTATTACAGTTTCAGTACGTGAAGATGGCGGCGTTCGTTCAAGAGGATCCAAAACTTTCAGGGTTAGAAAAGTTCCTGATCCTTATGCCACATTGGCCGGAGGGAGATCAGGAGCATCACTTTCCAAAAGCCAGATCCTTGGTGAACTTGGACCTAAAGCATTAATGCCTGAGTGGTTTGAATTCGATCTCGAATTTACTGTTACTTCTTTTTCACTGGCAACATATGTGCAAGGTTTTTACCAGGAAATAGCAACTACTTCCGGGACCTTTTCTTCCGCGCAAAGAGATGTACTGCGTAATCTGAATCCGGGTGCCAAACTTTATCTTAATGATGTAACTGTTGTAGGCCCGGATGGCGGCTCAAGGAACCTCGGAACAATATTAATTAAAGTCAAATAATTAATTTCATATACATGAAAAAGTTATTGTATTTTGTGGCAATTGTGGTGTTGATAGTGTCATTTACCCAGCGTAAAGCCACTGGTCAGCAGATGAACCTCATTGAAAAGAAAGAGGTATATGATAAAGAACATATTCCCAAGAAGGATCCAATTCCATATCCGTTCGTCAGGGAAGCTGATGTTATGTGGGAAAAAGTGATATGGCGAATGATCAACCTGAGGGAAAAAATGAATCATCCTTACTATTTTCCGACAAAACCCATTGGTGATCGTAAAAGCCTCACCAGCACCTTATTGGAAGCACTTGAACATCCCGTTCCGGGTCATCCGGTATTTGCCTATAAACCCTTGTTGAATTATGAATTCGAACAACCGATGAATATTGAGGATATCTATAAAAACCTCGATGTTGATTCGATAAGGGAACCGTTTGTGGATTCTATTACAGGAATTACTACATTGAAACTTACAGCTGTTGATATTCGTCTTAATGATGTCACCCGCTTGCTTGTTAAGGAAAAATGGTTCTTTGACAGAAAATATTCTACCCTTCAGGTCAGGGTTATAGGTATCTGCCCGATGAGGGTATATCCCATGATGATCACTGACCAGGTAACAGGTATGACAGTGCCGACGGGAGACATTAACCAGCAGTTGCTTTTCTGGGTTTATTATCCGGAAGTAAGGTTCTACCTGGCACGGCAGGAGACATTCAATGCGCATAATGATGCTCAGCCAATTTCGTTTGACGATATGTTCAATCAGAGATTTTTCAGCAGTTACATCTATAAGGAATCAAACGTGTTTAACGACAGGCCAATTAATTCCTATGCTAAAGGTATGGATGCTATGTTTGAATCTGACAGGGTTAAAGAATCTATTTTTGTCTTCGAGCATGATCTCTGGGAATATTAATAAGTAAATAAAAAAAAGCTCCCAGCAGGGAGCTTTTTTTTATTTACTTATTTCAGATTTAGATAAATTTATCACCAAACTGCATCTTCACATCATTGACAAAATTTCTTATTTTTTGTTCATCTTCCATCCTGCAAACAAGTAAAATATTATCCGATTCAACGACGATATAATCTTCTAATCCCTGTAGTACGACAAGTTTGTCATCCGGCATATTCACAAGACAATTTTTAAGGTCATAAGTAATTACCCTGCTGCCTGTTATTGAATTATTATCTTCTTTCTTTTCAACCTGTTCATACAGCGATCCCCAGGTACCCAGATCAGACCATCCAAAATCTGAGGTAATAACAAAAACATTTTCTGCCTCTTCCATAATACCATAATCAATTGAAATATTTTTGCACTCCGCATATGCTTTTGCAATAAATCTGGATTCAGATTTATTGTAATATTTCTTTCCCCCTTCACTGAAAATATTATTAATATCAGGTAAATGTCTTTCAAAAGCATCCAGGATAGAAGACAATGACCAGAAAAATATTCCTGAGTTCCAATAGAATTCACCACTTTCAATAAATATCTTCGCCAGCTCATAATCCGGTTTTTCAGTAAATGTTTTGACTTTTCTCAGGTTTTTCATTACTCCGGCTGGCTTAAAATCACTATCCACCTGGATATAGCCATAACCTGTTTCAGGCCTGCTTGGCACAATTCCAAGCGTTAAAAGAGCTTCTTCTTTTCTGACAAAATCAAGTCCATGCTTAATTATTTCGATAAAAAGTTCTTCTTTAAGAATTAGATGGTCGGATGGAGCTACAACTATGCATGCATCCGGATTTCGTTGCCTGATCTTATAACTGGCATAAGCTATACATGGTGCAGTGTTCCTGCGCAAAGGCTCAAGCAAAATATTATTTTCGTCTATTTCAGGTATCTGCTCCTTCACCATATCACCATAATCTGCATTGGTAACCACCAAAATATTCTCAGTGGGTATAATACCTGTAAATCTTTCAAAAGTATGTCTCAGAAGGGTTTTCCCCGTTCCAAGGATATCCAGGAACTGTTTTGGCCTGACAGACCTGCTCAACGGCCAAAACCTGCTTCCAACACCTCCGGCCATAATAACACAATAGTTGTTATTTTTCATATTCACATGATTAGATCATGAGTAAAATTTCATATTTAATTTATTAAAAACTTTCTGTTTATAAGCTTTCTCAGTATTATTTTTGATATAACCTGCAAAACTGCCCGATACTAAAATAATTATTAATTTTAACATCTGGCTTATAAATGGCAACCTGTAGATTGGATTAGCTCATTATAATTCAAATTCCTATCCAATGAAAATACTATATAATCTAGGGCGTTACTATATGCTGTTAGGTAAAGTTTTTTCCAAGCCTGAAAAAACAAAGATGTATTATCGCAAAATCATTAGCGAAATAAATAGCCTGGGAATCAACTCTATGTGGATCGTTGTTATTATATCCCTCTTTGTGGGGGCTGTAATTACAATACAGACAGACTATAATATTGAAAATCCCCTGTTGCCAAGGTATCTTATTGGTGTTTCGGTCCGGGATATGCTCTTCCTTGAGTTTTCATCCACAATGGTTGCCTTGATACTCGCCGGAAAGGTTGGATCAAGTATTTCATCTGAACTTGGAACTATGCGAATAACTGAACAAATTGATGCACTTGAGATTATGGGAATTAATTCCGCAAGTTATCTTATCCTGCCAAAAATTATTGCAGCTATGTTTTTCTTTCCTTTTCTTACGACATTAAGTGCACTGGTAGGTATATCAGGAGGATATCTTGTTGCTTTGCTTACAAATATTACCACTCCCCAGGAATATATTTTCGGAATTCAATATGTTTTTTATCCTTTCTATTATACATATTCTTTAAAGAAAATGATAGTCTTTGCTTTTATTATTACATCTGTCTCGGCATATCATGGATATTATGCAGAAGGGAGTTCATTAGAGGTAGGTAAATCTTCGACCAGAGCAGTTGTACAGAGCTGTATTTTTATTCTTATGTTCAACCTGATTCTTACAAAACTGATACTGCAATGATAGAGGTTAGAAATATTTCAAAATCTTTTGGGGATGTCAAAGTGCTTGATGATATATCCGTGACATTCGAGAAAGGAATGACTAACCTGGTAATTGGAAAAAGCGGCTCCGGTAAAACTGTCTTGCTTAAATCAATTGTAGGACTCCATGAAGTAGATGAAGGGGAAATCCTTTATGACAACCGTGCCTTTAATAAAATGAATTTCAAAGAAAAAAAAGAAATAAGAAAGGAAATTGGTATGCTTTTCCAGGGTGCAGCCCTTTTTGATTCTTTGACAGTTGAAGAAAACGTCAGGTATCCATTGGATATGTTTACTGACCAATCCTATGAAGAAAAAAGGGAACGGGTTGATTTCTGCCTTAAAAGAGTAAATATAGAAAATTCAAATAAATTGTTCCCCTCTGAGCTCAGCGGAGGAATGAGAAAAAGAGTAGGTATCGCCAGAGCTATTTCTTTAAATCCCAGGTACCTTTTTTGTGATGAACCTAATTCAGGACTGGATCCACAAACTGCAATCCTGATCGATGCCCTTATCAAAGAAATTACTCTTGAATATGATACTACTACTATTGTTAATACTCACGATATGAATTCGGTTATGGAAATTGGGGATAAAGTAGTGTTCATTTATGAGGGAATAAAATGCTGGGAAGGTTCAAAGAATGACATTCTGACTTCAACAAATAAATATTTGAATGATTTTGTTTTTGCAAACAACCTGGCAAAACAAATAAAAATTAAAGCTAATGAAACAAATTGAAAATCTGCATTTTGAATCTAAACAGGTCCATGCAGGTCATTTAGATGATGAATATGGTAGTGCAGCTGTTCCGATCTACCAGACATCCACTTTTCGTTTCAGGGATGCTGACCAGGGAGCAGCCTGTTTTGCAGGTGCAGATAAAGGATTTATTTATACAAGAATAGCAAATCCGACAATTAAAGCTCTTGAAGATAATATCTCTCAGCTGGAAGGAGGATTTGGAGGGATAGCAACTAGTTCAGGTATGGCTGCAGCTACTACTCTGTATATAGCATTACTGGGCCAGAACCAGCATATTATAAGCACCGATGCAATTTACGGCCCGGCCCGGGGAGTTATTGAAAATCATTTCTCCCGGTTTGGAGTTCACTATTCTTATGTCGATACATCGGAACCTGATAATATTATTAAATCTATTCGTAAAAATTCCAGGGTTCTCTATATTGAGACCCCTGCCAATCCAACCATGAGCCTGACAGACCTGAGTAAATGCTGTGAGATAGCAAGGAAATATGGTTTAGTCCTTGTGGTCGATAATACTTTCTGTAGTCCTTTTCTGCAAAATCCATTATCATTTGGTGCAGATGTCGTGTTCCATTCTGTTACAAAATTTATAAATGGACATGCCGATGTTGTTGGAGGAATAATCATCACCCGGACAGAAGAATTATACAAAAAGATAAGACCCGTCATGGTTTCAATGGGTTGCTGTATGGATCCCCACCAGGCATATTTAGTTCTGCGCGGAGTTAAAACACTATCGATCCGGGTCGAAAGAGCACAGCAAAATGCTATGCAAATAGCCAGTTTCCTTATGGATCATCCGAAAGTAGCATGGATCAAATATCCAGGGCTGGAAACTCACCCTCAGCATGACCTGGCTAAAAAGCAGATGAGAGGTTTTGGCTCTATGCTTAGTTTTGGACTTAAAGGTGGATTTAAAGCAGGGAAAAAACTAATGAACTCAGTAAAGCTTTCTACCCTGGCAGTATCTCTTGGGGGAGTCGAAACACTAATCCAGCATCCCGCTTCGATGACACACGCTTCAATTCCTCAAAATGAAAAGCTCAAGGCTGGTATTACCGATGATCTCGTGAGATACTCTGTAGGAATTGAAAATATAAATGACTTAATAAATGACCTTGAACAGGCATTAGAGAAAGTCTGATTTGCAATTAATTTTTTTACTTCAATTTACACTCATTTCTTTCTAATAGCTTAATCAGTAATCACATATTATTTCTTGTATCTATCCAATCTCATATATATACATAATTAAATGTTTTTAACTATTTTTGCCTACTCTTAAAAATTATATATGAAAAAATTAGTTATACTAGGTGCCGGAACAGGCGGTACAATTATGGCCAATAAGCTGAGAAAAGTTCTTGACAGGTCTGAGTGGGAAATGACTATTGTCGATGAGGAAAAAACCCATTACTATCAGCCCGGTTTTCTGTTTATTCCTTTCGGCATTTATACAAGACAGGATGTTACAAAGCCTAAAGCGGATTTCATACCCTCGGGAGTAAAATTGCTTTTTAGTAAAATTGACAGAATTGAGCCTGACAATAACCGTGTTCTGCTTGATGGCGGGAATGTTCTGACTTATGATTGGCTGATCATTGCAACCGGAACCCGAATTGTGCCTGAAGAAACACCCGGATTAAAAGATAAATTATGGTATAAAAAGATATTTGATTTTTATACTATTGATGGGGCAGTTGCTCTTCATGAGTTTTTCAGGAACTGGGAAGGTGGTAAACTTGTGCTGGCTATATCTGAAATGCCTATTAAATGCCCGGTTGCTCCTTTGGAATTTGTTTTTCTGGCTGATCATCATTTTACCGAGATTGGGATCCGGGATAAAGTTGATATAAGTTTCGTTACTCCGCTCCCCGGAGCATTTACGAAACCAAGAACATCGAAATTACTGGGGGACCTTCTGATAGAGAAAAACATCAGAGTTGTTCCGGAATTCTATATCGAAAAAATTGATAACGATGGGCAAAAGATCATCTCTTATGACCAGCAGGAAGTTCCTTTCGATGTTCTTGCTATTGTACCGGTAAATATGGGCAGCAGTGTAATCGAACGGAGCCAGATGGGTGATGATCTCGGTTTTATTCCAACAGATAAATATACTCTCCGTTCAAGCCACTATGAAAACATATTTGTCCTTGGTGATGCCTCAAATATTCCCACTTCCAAAGCCGGTTCTGTCGTTCATTTCTCTTCAGATGTCCTGTATGAGAATTTCCTCAGTGCAATTGAGGGACGTCCATTAAAAGCCAAATTCGACGGTCATTCAAATTGTTATATTGAAACAGGTTTTGGAAAAGGTTCAATTATTGATTTCAATTATGATACGGAACCACTGCCCGGATCCTTTCCCTTGCCAGGCGTTGGCCCCTTTGGCCTTCTTCAGAATACCAAAATGAATCATTACGGGAAAGTGCTGTTTCGCTGGATCTACTGGCATATTCTTTTAAAAGGAAAAGAGCTGCCCATTGAATCAGAAATGTCAATGGCAGGAAAGCATCTATAAAATAATCAAAAAGCATTTACCCATGGCAGAAAAAGACCTTCAAAAACAGATCAATGAGATCAATGAAAAACTTGATGAAATATTGGCCTGTGCAACTCAGCAGAGGTTAAGAAGCGCAATGCTGGACGATCTGCTCGCCGACCTTTCTATTGTTGGCAAGGATGCCTTTCGAAGTACGGTCACAGAATTGGAAAAACAGGGAATTGAACTGAATGTTGACGACCTGAAATACCTGTCCTTCAAGATCATTAAAAATCTTGATAAGTTAACCAATACAGTGTCTGCTTTTGAAAGTGTATATGATCTTTTGCACGATCTAAGCCCGGTTGCCAGGGAGGTTATCATTGATTTTATTAAAAAACTTCATGAGTTTGAGAAAAAAGGATATTTCAGTTTCTTTGCTGATATGCTTAAAGTACTGGATAAAGTGGTTATCACTTATCAGAAAATGGATTTTGAAAATATACCTGAATATTCAATATGGAAAGCTATGAAAGAGCTCAGGACACCTGAAATGAAGAAGGGAATTGGTTTTCTTATGACTTTCCTTAAAAATCTTTCTGCAGAAGATGCAGTTATAAAAAAAGCTCTCTCAAATTAATAATTTAACAATCAATACTTATGGCAACAAAAACCTATTCTGGAGTTAATGTGGATGTCACAGAAGAAGGGTATCTGACAAACTCCGCGCAATGGACTAAAGAAATTGCGCTTGAGATTGCCCGTGAAGAAGGCATTACTTTAACAGATAAACATTTCCAGGTTCTGGAATATCTCAGGGATCAAAACTCGAAAGGTACGACTCTGACAATCCGGGGAGTGGGAAAATCAGGAATTACTGACATAAAAGGACTTTACGAACTTTTCCCTGGCGGTCCCTTGAAAAAATCTTCCAGGATTGCAGGGATCCCTAAACCAACAAGTTGTGTATAAAGAATTTTACTAACTAATAAATAAAATTCATGGTAGAAAAAATCGATCATCCTGTAAAAAAAGTGGCTATTATTGTTGCTAAAGGATCAATAGAAGACGTATACGCTGGCCTGATTATGGCTAATGGTGCTGTAATGGAAGGAATTGAAGTTAAACTTTTCTTTACCTTCTTTGGACTTGATGCAATCACTAAAAAAAGACAAAATAAATTGAAAACGGCTACAGTTGGAAATCCTGCAATGAGGATGCCTGGCGGGTTACCATTTCCAACATTGCTTGGTATGTTACCTGGCGTCGAAGCTGGTGTATCAGCTATGATGAAACAACAAATGTTGGCTCTCGACGTACCCCCTGTTGATGAATTTCTTGATATGATTGTCGCCGGAGGCGGAGAGATCTATGCCTGCAAACTGGCTTTTGACATGTTCAAGCTCAAGCGGGAAGACCTTTCGGACCATGTAATTGATGTAATCACTGTAGGAAGATTCTATGAACTTGCAGCCGGCGAAGGAAGCCAGATAATCTTTACTTAAAATAATTTCAACAAAAAAGCGGTCCGAAGCCGCTTTTTTTTATTTCATTTCCTCATAATCCACATAATCTCCATCTTCCTTGCTGAATCGTTTCTTTTTGTTTCCTGAACCGGATATTGTAGTATCATTATCACTGTCTTTTCTTCTATTTGGAAACAAATAAGGAATTATAAATCTATCTATTACCCTGATCCCGAGATAGACAACAGCAATAATTAATATGATCCTGACTATTGCGACCATTACATTTTGTTTATTTGAAGCGCAAAATTAGGAAATAATATTTAATTCTATAGAACCGCTAATCTATAAGAGGACGGTCTTTAAGTTTTTTAGGAATTTTTGCGCATCCAAACACCAGATTCAGTCCAAAACGGAAGTTTAAGGAATTGATTGTTTCAGGCAGGAAGTATCCTGATGGAGTCTGGTCCGTTATAAAATACATGTTGAAAGGCCCCAATCTTAATGATAATCCAAGACCAAAATTTATATAATTCCTACCGATTATTGAATAACTAAGAGTTGCACTGAACATCTGAATGGGCATTACATTTGCTGAAAAGGTATACTGGTTGAAAAAATGATAATTGTATATCCTTGTCCTTGTGACGAACCCGAATTTCACCATATCATTCAACTCATATGCGACCCCCAGATAAACCTTACCGGATAATAATGTAGTATATGGTTTTTGTTCTGAAGTAAAATTCATCTGGTTTTTCAGGGAATCAAGCAGGATCTCACCAGGATCCCAGTCTTCTTCAAGAGTAACCTCAACACCCTCCCATCCAAAAGTCCCATCCTGCTTCAGCTGGTAAGGATTATTCTTCCATCTGATAAAACCCAGGTCATTCACACTGGCAGAGATTGACAAATTCTCAATTGGATTGAAATTAAAACCGAAATCAATTCCAAATCCCAGATTTTTTGTACCAAGGAAAGTGCCCAGATTGTCTTTAACAAAACCAAAATAATCATCATTTTCAACCGTCACTTCGGCATTTATGCTGTCCCAGGCAACAAAACCTGCTGAATCTACCGGAATTGAAACGAAGGGGGCAGAAATATCAACAATCATGTTTGAATTGAAATCCCACCTGTCCTCATAAGCCGTGACTGTTATATCAGAAAGACGGGTGTTAATGTTCGCCATTCCAAAAAGAACCTTTGCGCGAGCACCTATCTGGAACTGATCATCATAATCATATGAAATGCCAATGGCTAATTCATGATAATATTTTACATCAAAACCCGTTTCACTGAAATTGAATCTCTCCTGGTTCCGGTTGCCATTTAATACAAATTCCATAAAATCTTTTGTAAACCTGATATCATTTTCGATCTTCATTGTAAAATCGATCGTGTAATAAAATTGTTTATCCCTCCAACCCATTGATAATGGATTTGTTCCAACACCTGTATTTAAGGAATTAACCGGTTTTAGTGCATTAAGAAAAGCCTCTTTATCTCCATCCGGATGCATAAAGGTAATTATCTGGTCCAGTTGTGAGTTGTAACTGAAAATATCATCATATCGTAATGAATTTAAGCCTGTACCAAAACTTAATGGCGATAACCCTGGAAATCCCAGGTAAGCGTTACAGCCAGGCTGAAATGCAGGATTCAGCTGGTTTGCCTGCGGTATTCCATACATGTGATATAAGGTTGTGCTGACCTGGGCCTGTGAAGGCTGTTGATTAATAGAAAATACTAACACAAGAACCAGGATGGATGTGAAATAATATATTTTTTTCATAAATGGCAGCTTTGATTTTATCTGTCAGAATAAATTAGTTGTCTATTGTGTTTGGCTCATACTGATTTCAGTCTTTACTCCCAGTTTAAAACCGATCTCATAATAGGAATAGAACTTGACCATTTTTTGACCCTCATCTGTAGTTTCGAAAGTACCTCTAACCATGGCATATCTCGTATTCCTGATAAGATCCAGCCGGTCCGGAGGGAAATCAATTGTAATTTCATTCACTGTTGGAGCAAGCACTTTCCCATTTTCATCAACAATCGCAGACGGAAGTACATTTTTTGTCTCTTCTGTAAATAATGAATCCAGAACATTATAAAATGTATCTACAAGGACAACCTGCATGTTTATTTCAACCGGCATCCCATTTGAGGTTTCCATCCTGATTTGAAGTGATTTTATTTCAAAATCATCATTCTCATCCGGGATATCAGACAGATCGAAATCAACAGTGTCTTCCAGCTCAAAATCTTCAGCCCTCAGTTCCATAGGAAGCATAACCTCAAAATCAACCGAAGCCCTGCTGCTGTCAATAACATAATTATCCTGTGTGGGTAATCCCCCGGGATTTGTAATTGCCCTGGCACTATAATCAATATAACTTAACGTTGTATTTGTTACCTGATCAATATTGCTGTTTTCTCTGTTGACAGAAATTTCTGTAACGACCGATTGTCCAATCTGTGAAAAGTTAGGAGCTGCAACGAGGAATGGATTCGCACCTGGTTCAAAAGTAATATCTGTTTCTATTCCCGTTTTCTGTGAAAAAGTGGTCAGGCCAAAAAGGTTGATCCCAATTGGCAGACCAAAAGAATTATCAACAATAAGATTAAGGCGTGGATCACCAAAATATAAATTACCTTCAAACTCATATTCAAATAGATCAATCTCAAATCGTTCATTATCAATCAGCAATGTGTCATAATCGCCAAAATAGCCAAACGCAGACTTAAAGATCAAATCCTTAAAGACCATATCTACATTTACCTCCTCACCTGCATTAATATCACTGCCTGAGTGAATAAGAAATAATTCAAAAATAATTTCAAGGAAAGTTGTGTCCGGATCAGACTGATTATCAAGACGCAAGGCTGATCCATCCAGAGGAGTAATCTTGGTGTCAGTAAAACTACCCGATGCGTCACTTATTACAATAGAATCACGATAAAATTCATCTCCAATTTTTACCTGGTCTGAGTGTATTATCAGCCATCCCGTATGGTGCAAAGTTGAAAATGTGTTTGTAATAAGATTACCCGATGTCAGGAAAATACTGTCAATTCTTTCATTATGTTCAGTAACAAAATCGAATCTTTCAATTTTGGTCCTGTAAATTGTGTCTCCTGTATTTCCAAGAACAGGCCCTGGAATAGTTACTGCAGGTCTGTAGAAATATACATCTGGAAAATTCTGATCAGGTATCTCAATCCATTCATCAGCACGGATTGATTTAATATGATCTGAATATGCGATATAATAAAGATTAGTTGAATCTTCATCAATTTCAACATCGAGTTCAAGTTCAGCTGTATCAAGCATCTTATCCAGCATATCCTTCAGAGTAAAGTTTCCATATGCAACCGGACCATTATAGGAGGGTTCCCATAAAATATCGGTATTGTACTTTTTGGTGAATTCGTCGGGAACGCAGGATACAATTAATGCTATAATGAATAGAAGAAATAAAGGTAAGAGGTGTGTTTTTCGGGACATATTTTTTAGTATTAAAATACTATTTTACGAAATAATTATATAAAAAGTTATTGTTACTTCCAACTAAAAGATTGAATTTACTAACCGAACGGTTGAAATTCGTAATGCTGAACTGTGTAGATCCTTTCAAGGGAAAGCCTTCATAACTGCTGCCATCCTTATTAATAAGATAAATCTCACCTGTTTCCGGGCATGCTATTCCTATTTTAATATCTCTTTCTGAGAACTGATATGTAACCGGTGCATAAATTATTTCCGATCTGAACTTTTTTGAGAATTTAAGTTTATTATCGGAGGTATAAACCTTCAATTCATTACCATCAGCGAATATGATTTCTTTCTTTCCGTTGCCATCAAGGTCGGCATATTCAAAAAAATGATTTCCGCTTACATCCCCGCAAATTAATTCTTCTGTTGAACCATCAAAATAGATGAAATGCACCTGGCCCGATGTATCAGTAATGGCAATCCTGGGTTTAATCCCGGGGGAATTCAGGTCGAATTTAAAATCATTATTACGTGATACCGGGAAATGAGTTTTAACATTTACCCTTGTTTCGCCTTTCCTGTTCAGAATATAAGTACTATAATTATCAGTACCTATAATATAATCCCGATCCTCCAGCCTGACATAATGCAGAGGCCGGGAAATAAATTGTTCAGTCCGGTCAGGAGACCATCCCTTAACGATCTGACCTTCTTTATCATAAGCATAAATTTCACGGTCTTCGGCAGCAAGCAGTAACCTGTAATCTTTATTTTTATCATAATCAAAAACTGCCATACCATTTGTCGCCGGGGATCTTAATATTACAGGATATTTTTCCACATAGTTGCCATTCCTGTCTATAAGATGGATTTTGGTTACCGTATTAAAAAGATATTGAAGTTTACCATTTTTATAATAATCAATTTGAAATATATCACTCAATACCTGACTCTCAAGTTTGATTTTCCACAAAATCCTGCCTGAACTGTTTATCAGGTAAATGAAATTTGCTTTATCCTGAATAAATATTTCTTTTTCCTGAGTGATATGATTGATGAGAATTTTAGGCTTAAAATCAAAAGAATGATCAAGATGGCTTTCCCATACAGTTTGTGGTTCATATTTCTCTCCGGATGAGTGATTAAGGAAAATATTATTGTAAAATAGATCGCCTTCGATTGTTATCTGAATTGCCATTGCATGGAAATTCATTATATGATCTTTGTTTTCATCAAAACTGATAGCCGCTTTATCGTTCAGGTATCGCTGTATAAGATCGGTTGAACGTGAAATATCCATATAAAAATAGATATTGGCCTGAGACGACATGAAATTTGAGAATTTATTGAATTCCAGATCACTGCCAAGGTTATTTTGCAGCAGGTTAGTATGAATGTATTTTGCAAGGGCCGGTATCGAGTTACCAAAAATCAGCCAGTTATCATAAAAAGTACAATAATAATTTTGTGTACCTTCAAATACCCTGCCCAATAACTTAGGTGCCAGAGAGGGCAAAGGCATCCTGTAAATTTTTATCTGGGTCTCATTGTCAATCCTGTAATTACTGATAAAATCCTGACTTCTGGAATGCTCTATTTCAGCTGCTCTCTTAATAATCTCCATTATCTGATCATCGGCCTGACTCTGGCTCACTGTTTTCAGAATAAAAAAGGTATTCTGGTCGCGGTCATAGTTTTTAACATCAGTAATCAGGACACCTGCTTCCTTATCCATAAAGGAATAGAACATTTTTTCCAGATCAATGCCGTACTTCTTATTAACTGCATCGATTTCAGCCTGGTAATCGTCCAGTGAGCCACTTGCTTTTAGGTACTCTCTGTATCTTTCTTTATACCTGTTTAAATCTTCAATACTGAAAACAATGAATGCTGCGACCTGGTCAGGAATTACTTTTTCAATTTCAATTTTCTGAGGTTGTTGTTTGAGGAAAATATTGAGATACTCATTTGCTGACTGATCAGTTGTTGTGAATCCATTCAGGAGAATCACATCATCTCTTATGCTTGCATCCAGTTCTCCCCAATCGGCAAAACCTGCAAAATCTTCAAGGCTCTTCTTATATTTTTCATTAAGAAGTGCTGAAAGCATTTCAGTAAAAGAGTTGTAATTAATAAATATGTTTGCCTCAACATTTTGTCCGGCTGTCCTGAACACCTGCATAAATCCAGGTTTCAATTCCTCACTGTCTGGCTGATCAAGCTGTCTTATAGCTTCTTCAATAAGGATCCCGGATGGGCTTGCTATTAAAAGGCCATCAGAAAATCCAAATGAAAAATCCAGCAAAGATTTTTCTGAAAACCTTACATCAAATATTTTTGCTCCTGAATATTTTCTTTCAGTTACAACAGCCTTGCCCTCTGTACTTTGCTCGACCATGTTGATAAGTTGTTGATCACTGCTTCTTGAAATCAGAGGCATAAAAGCAATAAAATCGAACTTGTTTTTTCCGGTTCGATGAAATGATAGTGTAAGTTCATATTTTTTCACCATTTCTGCTGCCTGTCTGTCATTTGACAGGATCGAGTCGAGCTTAAGGAAATTTATATTAAATCTCCTTACAGAAGGAAAAGCAAGGATCTCATTCCAGATGCTGTTTTCTTCAAGAATGGGCCTGATATTATAATACGGACCGCGAATTTTTATGATCATTGAAGCATCATGCGGGACTGCATCAAACGGATCTGCCCTCTCAAAATCATTTCGCAGGAATAAAAAATAACCAGTCAGCAAAACAAGTATTAAGGATATGAGGATTATAAGAATATTTAATCTTTTCTTCATCATAAAGGTAGGATTCATGGCCCTGACCAACCTATAAATTTACCCCTAAATTATGAGATAACCTGAATTCATATTGTTAGCAAATCAGCAAGCTTATTATGTAATAGCCTTGCATAATTGTATTTATAGTGTATGAAGGGCTGGCAGATCAAATCAATGATGTTGATAATTAGTTGTCGCCATCCGCTCTGTTTAATTGTATTTGTAATCTCAAAATATATAATAATTATATTTGAATAAGCAATTCTTCAATCTCTTTCAACCTTGAATCTGACTGCATTCATTCTGCTTCTAAATTTATTTCAACCGGCTGAAAAAGATACCCTTCTGCTGAACCAGGATGTTCTGCAAAGACAGGAAATATTGCTGAAATCAAGCACTTACACTCTGATTAAGTCAGTAAACCCAGGCGATGAACAGTCACGGATGGTCAGGCATGAGCTGGCTGATCCTGTTATAGTATGTGTACTGGATTCATCAGGATTGCCTGTACCAGGAGTTGAAGTTAGTTTCAGTATCCTTACTCAGCCATCCGGGTCAGCAGGTTTCTCAGTTAATCCTGATCTGGTTTTTACGGATTCGCTTGGATGTGCTTCTGTATGGGTCACACTTGGCTCTGTATCGGGTGATTATCAAATTATTGCCAGGATAACCGGCAGTGCAGGGAAAGATATCCAGGTGTTCAATTTTTATGCACGGCGGTCAAACTGGTTTTTAATGCTACTGATTGGACTGTTAGGCGGTTTGGGGCTTTTCCTACTTGGCATGAAAATGTTGAGTGAAGGCATACAAAATAATGCAGGTGACAGGCTGAGAATAATACTGAGCACTCTTACCAATAACAGGTTTGTGGCATTGGGTGCAGGTATATTCCTTACTCTTGCTGTCCAGAGCAGCAGTGCTACCTGTGTCATGCTTGTGGGATTCGTGCATTCCAAACTCATGAAATTCAGGCAGACCCTTGGAGTCATTCTTGGTGCCGCTATTGGTACCACAATTACAGTACAGATTATCGCTTTCAGGCTATCTGAATATTCTCTCCTGGTCGTAGCTGTTGGTTTTGTCCTTTACCTCTTTTCGGGAAAACAGAAAATTAAATATATCGGAGAAACTATCCTTGGTTTTGGTATTCTGTTCTTTGGCATGCAGATAATGTCAGAAGCTGTAAATCCCCTCAGGACCTTTACTCCATTTTTAAGTATCTTATATACACTCGAAAATCCTCTTCTTGGATTGCTGGTAGGAACATTTTTTACAGCAATAATTCAGAGCAGCGGAGCATTTATTGGCATTATTATCGTTCTGGCCTCACAGGGATTAATAACACTTGAAGCTGCAGTCCCGCTCCTGCTTGGTTCAAATATCGGTACAGCGGCAACGGCAATACTGGCAAGCCTTAATTCATCCAGGGAAGCAAAGAAGGTTGCACTTGCTTTAATGCTAATTAAAATAATCGGAGTTCTGCTTATAATATGGTGGATCCCTTCTTATATAAAAATTATTGAAATGATTTCCCCTAAAAGTGCAGAAGGTATAAACGAATTAAACAATCTTGCTGTTATACTGCCCCGCCAGATAGCAAATGCCCACACGGTATTTAATGTAATCCTGGCCATGGCATTTCTTCCTTTTACCGAAATGTTTGCCCGTCTGATTAACCGTATTTTCCCTGAACGGGAGGCTGCCACTGAGGGTGAAGAAAAAATTGAAGCAACGTATCTTGACTATAATATATTGAATACTCCCTCGCTCGGTCTTAACCTGGCGAAAGAGGAAGCGTTGCGCGTTGGAAGATATGTCCTGGATATGGTCTATATGATTCTCAGGGCATTTACAGAAAAAGACTGGAAGGTTATAAAACATCTTGAAAAAAGAGAGCAACAGGTCGATTCCTTAATGACAGAAATTAACCGGTATTTGCTGAGGATAACACGTGGCAATATTAATGATCAGCGTGTTAATGAAGCATTCCAGATTATGTTTACTGTTAAGGAATTTGAACAGATTGCGGATATCATTACCAAGGTTCTGGTAATAAGGGCACAAACCTGGCTTGCTGGGAATCTTGAGTTTTCTGATGCCGGGAAAAATGAGCTTATTGAATATCACAGTAAAGCTACCAAACAATTATCCAGGGCAATTGGACTCTTTCGCGAACTGAATCTGGAAAAAGCAAAGGAGATGAAACTAAAATATAAGCAGTACAGGGATATGGCTTTTGAACTGGAAAAGCAGCATTATGAGAGGCTGAGGAAAGATATTGCCGAATCCGTATCCAGCAGTGAGACTCACCTTGAACTGATCACCATGTTCAGTACAATAACTGACCATGCAACAAACATTGCAAGGATATTTATTGAATGGAGTTCAAAAGAAAAATCTTATGATAAAACATATGGAAGCACAGAAAATAGATCCCAAGATCAATGAAAGCTGGAAAAATGTATTGATCGATGAATTTGACCTTCCTTATTTTCATAACCTAAGGAATTTCCTCGTAGAAGAAAAAAAACAGAATGTGGTCTTTCCTCCCGGAAACCAGATTTTTTCAGCCTTTGAAATGACATCGTTCGATTCTGTAAAAGTTGTTCTCCTCGGACAGGATCCTTATCATGGTAAAGGCCAGGCTCACGGTTTATGCTTTTCTGTTCCTCCCGGAATCACTTCACCGCCCTCGCTGGTCAACATTTTTAAGGAAATTCAGAATGATCTCGGATTGCCAACACCCAATCATGGCAACCTTGAATCATGGGCAAAGCAGGGAGTTCTGCTTTTAAATGCTACTTTGACGGTTAGGGCAAACCAGCCTGGTTCACATCAGAACAAAGGATGGGAAATATTCACCGACCAGGTGATCCGGACCTTATCCAGGGAAAAAACAGGCCTGATTTTTCTTCTCTGGGGGAAATTTGCACAGGCAAAGGAATATCTTATTGATACTGAAAAGCATTTCATCCTGAAAGCAGCCCATCCCTCACCATACTCCGCCAACGCAGGTTTTTTTGGCTGCAAACATTTTTCAAAAACCAATGAGATCTTACGTAATCAGGGTAAGACAGAAATTAACTGGTCATTATAACTGATACGGAGTATTGATAATAACTCCCGGCAGACTTTGAATAACTCAACTATTTACGACTTAATCATTGTTAAAAGCATCTTAAACTTTTCAGTTGCAAATAGTGCGTGAGGTATGTTAGCCGGCATTATAATACTTGATCCTTCGCTGATCTTATAATCTTTTTTATCAATGCGTAACCTGACGGTCCCTTCCAGAACCTGGACAAGCGCATCAAAAGGAGCTGTATGCTCACTTAGCTCCTGATCTTTGTCAAAAGCAAAAAGGGTTATATTTCCTGTGGGTTTTTTTAACACCTGTTTGCTTACAACAGCATTATCAGAATAAGAAATAGATTCTCTAAATGAGAAAGTTCCAACACCGGGAAATTCGTCTTTTGTGATATTCATAATTGGTTAACTGTAAGGTTTATAGTTTAAAATTCAACGTTTGTTTACTAACAGACTCGTGGACTCGTGTACTTGCGGACTCGTGTACTTGCGGACTCGTGTACTCTTAGACTATTGGACTCTTCCTTTGGCACAACTTTTGATATATATTAATTAACAGTTCAACCATCATATACCTGAAACAAACTTTCGGGGCACCGGGCCAAGTCCCGGTTTTTTTATTTCAGAAATTTCTGTATCCAATGATCTCCCTTACATCCTTAAGTGTTTGTGAGGCACTGGCTCGTGCTTTATCTGTACCCATTTTTACCACTTTTCTGATAAAATCATCATCAGATTGTATCTCAAGTATTCTCTCCCTGATAGGGGTTGTTACCTTAATAATATCTTCTGCAAGTTGTTTTTTGAATTCTCCATAGCGAATTTTGCATGTCTTATACTGCTCCTGGAAATGCTTAATTGTGTCCTTTGATGAAACCACATCAAGGATGGTAAACAGGTTCTTAATGGGTTCAGGCATTTTCTGGTTTGGTTTCTCAGGACCCTGGTCGGTAACTGCTCTCATAACTTTCTTCCTTATAAGATCCGGCTCATCTGCCAAATATATCCCATTCCCTTCTGTCTTTCCCATTTTACCGGATCCATCCAATCCGGGGATCTTTATCAATTTTTCACCAAAATTAAATGGCTCAGGAAGAGGGAAATACTCAACCTTATAAATAGTATTGAACCGTCTTGCAAATTTACGCGTCATTTCAAGATTCTGCTCCTGATCCTTTCCAACCGGCACCTTATTGGCTCTGTGAATAATAATATCAGTTGCCATTAATACCGGATATGTCAGCAATCCTGCATTGACATTGTCTGGCTGGGTGCGGACCTTTTCTTTAAATGTCGTGGTTCTCTCCAGTTCACCAACATAAGCATTCATATTAAGCAGTAAATACAACTGGGAAACTTCAGGAACATCGCTTTGTATATACAATGTGGCTGTTTCAGGATCTATTCCTGCCGCCAGGTATTCCGAAAGTATTCTCTTGATATTCCCTTGAAGATCTTCCGGGGTAGGATATGTGGTAAGGGAGTGCAGATCTGCGACAAAGAAAAAACACTTATAATCATACTGCATTTTTACGAAATTCCTGACAGCACCAAAATAATTACCCAGGTGAAGATTTCCAGTTGGCCTTATCCCGCTTAGAACAGTTTCCATTTGTTGTTTTCTTAATTTTCGCAAGTACAAAACTAACAAAAGTGTTGTTTATCTAAAAATCCTAATTTTACATTAAATTGAAATCAATGACCAA
>Ga0105095_10000140_pt1 | contig 29751 bp, 27 predicted proteins | sample PPLLak2March2015_2_FD_79180 | JGI IMG/M metagenome (GOLD analysis project Ga0105095, IMG submission 79180) | Freshwater sediment microbial communities from Prairie Pothole Lake near Jamestown, North Dakota, USA - PPLs Lake P8 Core (3) Depth... | ecosystem: Environmental > Aquatic > Freshwater >...
ATCTTTATTTGCCTCCGGAGATTCTGCAACAGGGGATTCAACTGTCTCAGCCTTATTAGTTTTATCTGTTGTATCAGCATTAATCTCAGGTTGAAAATCAGCACCGCTTATATCAATGACTGCAATAACACTGCCAACAGGAACGGTCTCATCCTGCTGATACAATATTTTTGTCACTGTACCGGAAACCGGGCTTGGAATTTCAGAATCCACTTTATCAGTAGCAATCTCAAGGAGTATATCATCATCTTTCACTTTATCTCCGGCCTTGACAAGCCATTTGATGATTGTTGCTTCCTCTATGCTTTCTCCGAGTTTGGGCATCACAAGTTCGAAATTGGCCATATTTTAGGAATCTTAGTTTTAAAAAACAAAGATACTAAATCAAATTTAGTTCATAACGAGTCTAAATAAATTTTCAGGGTTGACTCAGGGGAAAGTCCAAAAAAAATTTTGATGAAAAATATCTATCTCTCAATGCTGAAGATTATCAGTCATAGAGCGGCTGTCATCAATTCTGACAGTGAGAGAGAGATTATTGAAAAGATCATATCTGGGCCAGCTTTTGACCTGTGCAATAGCACCTGAAATCATGCGGAAAGTTTCGCTGTGAATATGTGATTTTTTTACTGTTGTACTGTTCATTGCAACAATCCAGTTAATGCCATTTCTCTGTCTTGCTACAAGAACTGACATGCCTGTCAGGGTTCCTGTACGCCACCATGTCCCATATGAATCAGATCCTTTCCAGCCTATAGGCTGACTGTCATCATCATCCTGTGCTGTCATAATGCGGATACTTTCCGGTTTAAGAATGTCGGGCTTTGTATCAAATCCGTCAATTGCCGTAACGAGTTTCAGTAAACCTGCCGGAGATGAAATCCAGCCGCCTGCCGGGCCCAGAGATTCTATATCGGTGCCGCCATAAATCCTTGATACATAATTATGGTTACTGTTGTAAGCAAGGACCTTGCCATAGGAACGGTTCTCGTAATATGATACCTCATTGATTGTTTTATCTTCATAGAAACTACTGCCCAGCTTCATATCCCAGATATTAAGAGGATACAGGATATTCAATTTAACATAATCTTCATAGGCCATCTTGGTCACTTTCTCAATCACCTTACCCAGAATAACATACCCGACATTAGAATAGCTATACTTACTGCCAGGAGTATAATTGAGTTTTCTTTTAAGGACATATTGAATGGTAGTTTCATTAGTTACCGGTAGACCAGTTTTCATCTTTCTTGCAATTAGATGAGGCTGAAACATCGGATCACCTGATTTCCTTGACCATCCGGATGTATGGGTTAACAGATGCCTGACGGTAATATCTTCCACGTCCGGATCAGAATAATTCCTGTAAATTGAATCATTAAGTATTCCATCTGGTCCAAAAACAGGATCATCCAGATCAAACCTTTCCTGTTCATTTAACTGCATAATAGCAATAGCAGTAACCAGTTTGGATACGCTTGCAAGTCTGAACTGATTATGAGCATCTACCAGTTCACCATTTTTTTCATCCGCATACCCGAATCCTTTTGCATAAACCAGACGTCCGTCTTTTGTCACTGCAACAGAAATTCCCTTTATCCCCCACTTTTTCTGGAAGGTACTGATGATCCTGTCCATTTTCTCAATCTCGGGACTGTCATATCCGGCATCTGCAAAATCAACTTCAGTAATTGAATTCCTCGCATCAGTTTCATTTATTACCCTGTCTGATAAACTGAGTCCAATCTCCCAAAAGAAAAAAACCAAAACCAGCAGAATCTGGAAAAGAATAAATTTAATTTTCATTATTATTTAGAATCATTCAAAATAAACCATCTGACAACGCTGCAAATGTATTGCCTTTTTCACAACTTAGAAAATGCAATACTCAGGCCTAAACCCACTAATCATAAAAATAATTATATTTTATTGATATTAAATGACTTAAGTGAGTAAATATTCATCTACGAATATTTAAATAATATCAGGAAATAATATGTCTTCGCCATATTACTGTGCAGGTTGATCAATCAATTTACTATTCAGGCAAGAAAAATAATTACATTGGTCAAAAGAAAATGTACCAAAATGTAATCATCCTGCATAAATCAGTTGAAGCTGATCATTTGCATTTATTAATGAATACTGAGTTGAAGATGTATTTGTCCTCGAGAATCTGGAAAAAGAGTTGTAATTTATTCAGAGTTTCAATTTTTAGGTCATCATTCAGGTAAGGACAATCTATATAGACATTGAACAGATCTGATTTCTTTTCCTCGAACAGCTTTTTTATCCTCTTGGCCTCTTTATTATTCAGGCATGGTCCTTTGTACACTCTTTCCGCTATCCTGGTTTGCATTCCGGCCAGGGTCGGAACTTTATACGGTATATTAATCAATCCTGACCAGTCGAAATCGAAAGGCACCGGGACTGGGGGCTTGAAATAATCCAGTGAAATAAGATCAGTATTATGCATTATAGGTAAAGACCAGTCAGTATTGATTATCAGGTACTGAAAAAATGAAATTAACACATAGTGCTCCCAATCAACGTTCTCAGGAATAACTGTCTGAACACCAATCATATGCCCATTCAGCCTTTCTTCAAGTAAATCGGGATATTCAATGAAGAAAGAGAATCTTCTTAAAGTCATTCCAGGATCATTTTTGTCAGTATAAGTTACTTTTAAAAGTCTGGTACGATAACTGATATCCGATAACACTTCATATAATCTATATATCAGGTACTCCTGAATTACATATTGTTCCCATTCTGAAATGTCTGATTGGCAGTGAGTTACCATTTTCAGCTCCCTGGCATTTTCAAAGATTGTATTTGTCCGGTCCTTTTTGCCGAACCTTAATTTAAAAGGAGGAAAATCACAATTCTCTGACTTTTTTCTAAAATTGCCCCTAACCCGTATTTCGGCATCCAGAGATATCCATGAACTGTCCTCATTTCTATAACTGATGCGCACTGAATGGTATGATGGAGTCTCGCTGGTATCATTCATAACTGAATCGAAATCCATAGTAATTATGATATCCAGATAATCGTCACTATCAAATAATCCGGATTTAACTGCAGAAGTATCCTGAATTGAAGGAATACAGGATTCCGAATATACACGGGAAAAGGAAAATAAAAGCAGAAGTGCGGAAAATTTGAATAACCAGGTCATATAATAGTGTATCAGATTAACTTTTATCACTATGAAGCAAATTTAATAAATTATGTTCAATTCATTTTTTTTTCTAACCTTTGCGATCTGTTTTCAAAACAAAATCCTGTATGATAAAAAAAGTACTCGTCGCCAACAGGGGCGAAATTGCCGTCAGGATTATGAGATCTTGCAGGGAAATGGGAATCAGGACAGTTGCAGTCTTTTCCGATGCAGACAGGACTTCCCTTCATGTCAGGTATGCAGATGAAGCATATCATATTGGCCCCTCTCCCTCACTGGACAGCTATTTAAGTATAGAAAAGATCATTAAGGTTGCAAAGCTGTCAGGTGCCGATTCGATTCATCCTGGCTATGGTTTCCTGTCGGAAAATCCTGAATTCGTGAAAAGGTGCGGCAGAGCTGGAATAATATTTATCGGACCCACTGCTCATTCAATGTCCATCATGGGCGATAAAATCACAGCTAGAGATGCTATGATCAATGCCGGCATCCCGGTCGTTCCAGGTACCAGGGAGGCAATACATAATGAAAAGATTGCCCTTAAGTTCATCCAGGAAACTGGTTTTCCGGTCATTATTAAGGCTGCGGCCGGTGGAGGAGGTAAGGGAATGAGGATTGTGACTGAAAGATCTAATGTGACTGCAAAACTAAGAGCAGCAAGATCAGAAGCGCTGAACGCTTTCGGTGATGATTCTGTATATATTGAGAAGTATCTGGACTCGCCCCATCATATTGAATTTCAAATCCTTGCAGATAAGTTTGGAAATATAGTCCACCTTTATGAGCGTGAATGTTCTGTCCAGCGGCGGCACCAGAAAGTAATTGAAGAAACCCCTTCACCTTTTATTACTCCTGATCTGAGAGAAAAAATGGGGCAGATAGCAATATCTGCTGCCCGTGCAGTAAGGTACGAAGGTGCAGGTACAATTGAGTTCCTGGTTGATAAAGATAAAAACTTCTATTTTCTTGAGATGAACACACGTCTCCAGGTGGAACATCCCATAACAGAACGTGTGGTCGGAATTGACCTGGTAAAGGAACAGATCAGAATTGCAAGAGGGGAAAAGCTCAGTTTTAAACAAAAGAATATAAGGCAAACCGGACATTCTATAGAATGCAGGATCTATGCTGAGGATCCTGAGAGAAATTTCATGCCGAGCCCCGGCCTTATCAAGCATATAACAAACCCAACCGGGCTGGGAATCAGAAGTGACGGATATGTATATGAAGGCTATGAAATCCCTATCCATTACGATCCTCTGATATCAAAACTTATTGTCTGGGGGGAGAACCGTGCAGAAGCAATTTCAAGAATGAAAAGAGCATTGTACGAATACAAGATCACTGGCGTAAAAACGTCCATCACTTTTCTCGGAAGAATTATGGATATCCCCGATTTCATTGATGGAAATTATGATACTCATTTTATTGAAAAGAACAAGGATCTTCTGAAATCAAGAGACTTACGTTGTGATATTCTATGTGAGGATATTGCTATTATAGCTGCATATATTGACTACACCAACAAGCTGGCTAAACTTCGGCCCTTCCGGAATTCCCGTTCAAATGGGAATTCCCACTGGAAAAACTATGGAAGAAAAAAGAATAGTATCAGGATCTGAAATTTTAATTAATTAAAACAGTATGGCCCTGGAAATAAATCTCGATGAGAGAAAGTCAAAAGTTGAGCTTGTCAGGAAAGACAAAAACTTCATTGAAATACTTGTTGACGGCAGATTATATAAGCTGGATATAATGATGGTCGAAGACGGGGTTTATTCCATTATTCATGATAACGCATCATACAATGTGGAGCTTATCGAAGGAGAAACCATGAAGAAATATATCGTCAATACCCTTTTCAGGTCATTTATTGTTGAAATAGTTGATGCAGAAACGCGTTACCAGCTGAGCCGCAACCGTAATCTCCTGGACGACAATCAAAACATAATATCCTCACCTATGCCCGGCAAAGTGGTCAGTATCCCTGTTAAAACAGGTGACAAAGTTGAAGCTGGTGATACTGTTATTGTCGTTTCTGCCATGAAAATGGAAAGTGAATATAAGACAGGTAAAAAAAGTATCATCAAGGAGATCCACGTCAAGGTAGGTGATACTATTACCGGAAATCAGGCACTCATCACAATTGAATGATCTGCCAAATCTAACAGGAAAAACCATGAATTCATCTCTTGATTCGAAGTTCAGGGAATTCGAAGAAAAAACCAAGAAAGCAAACCTCGGCGGCGGGCAGGACCGGATTGAAAAACAGCATGCCAGCTGTAAAAAAACTGCACGTGAACGCATTGAAGCGCTTCTTGATCCTGGTTCCTTTGTCGAAATGGATAAACTTGTCACTCACCGGTGCACAGATTTTGAAATGGAAAAAAACAAAATCATGACAGATGGTGTTATTTCAGGTTATGGAAAAATAGATGAAAGACTTGTTTATGTTTTTGCCCAGGATTTTACAGTTTTCGGCGGTACTCTGAGCAGGGCCAATGCTGACAAGATAACTAAGATCCAGCAGCTTGCTCTAAAGATGGGCGCTCCTCTGATAGGATTGAATGATTCCGGCGGAGCCAGAATTCAGGAGGGTGTTCAGAGCCTTGCAGGATATGCCGATATCTTTCATCTCAATGTCAAATCTTCAGGGGTTATACCCCAGATATCTGCTGTAATGGGGCCCTGTGCAGGAGGAGCTGTCTACTCTCCTGCCCTGATGGATTTTATTTTCATGGTAAAGAATACAAGTTATATGTTTGTAACAGGTCCGGATGTTATTAAGGCTGTTACACATGAAGATGTAACCAAGGAAGAGCTTGGCGGAGCAATGACACATAACAGCAAAAGCGGTGTAGCCCATTTTGTTGCTGAAGATGACGAACAGGCGATGATGATGATCCGGGAACTGATAAGTTTTCTGCCATCAAACAACATGGAAGATCCTCCGATTGCACCATGCAAAGATGATATCTTCAGGGAAGAAGAAAGGTTGCAGGTATTAATCCCTGCTGATCCGAATAAGCCATACGATATGCTGGAGCTTATTTATGCCGTCGTTGACGATAAAAATTTCCTTGAAATTCAGCCTCATTATGCAAAGAACATAATTGTAGGTTTTGCCAGAATGGGAGGCAGACCGATAGGTATAGTTGCAAACCAGCCTGCTCATCTTGCCGGAGTACTTGACATTAATTCTTCTATCAAAGGAGCCAGATTCGTGAGGTTCTGTGATGCCTTTAATATCCCCCTTGTTGTCTTCGAGGATGTGCCGGGATTTTTACCGGGAACACTGCAGGAATTTGGCGGAATCATAAAACATGGCGCTAAACTGATGTATGCATTCTCAGAAGCAACCGTTCCAAAAATAACCCTGATCACCAGGAAGTCTTATGGTGGTGCTTATTGTGTTATGGCCTCAAAACATATAGGGGCTGATGTGAATTTTGCATATCCGACTGCTGAAATAGCTGTCATGGGTTCAGAGGGGGCTGTGAACATATTATTCAGGGATAAATTGAGGACTGAAGAAGACAGACAAAAAAAGATCCAGGAGTATCAGGAGACTTTTGCCAATCCTTACAGAGCTGCTGAAATGGGATATATCGATGAAATCATTCTCCCCAGACAAACCCGTCCAAAATTAATAATGGCCCTGGAAATGACGCAGAATAAGACAGAACTCAGGCCTCAAAAAAAACACGGTAATATCCCGTTATAAAAACCAACCGTATATAAACAAGAATGGGAACCTCTTCTTGCGAAAAAGCTCCCATTCCACCGTTATATAACCGTAGTCAACAAACGATGCCAAACTACAGTTATTATGACCGTTCCATCAGTGCTGAATCCTTACGGTTTCATCTTTATGGAACCCGGATTTGTTTCATACAGGCTTATTAGGCTCGTAATCCCCAAATCTCTTCTTGTTAAGCTGATCTGCGGCTGATTCCCCGGAGGGAATCAATTTACAGATCCGGATCCGGCCGGTTTGTACCGGTAAGGGTACTCCTGTCCTGAACCACTCAACAAGCCAACAAACCAAAGATCGATTCTCTCGAACCAAGCCTCGAAGTGTTGGAGTAACTCGAAATTAAATCCGAAGATTTTTACCCTTGTTACCAGGCTTTCCTGAGTTGATCTTTCAGAGGCAGAACCTCACGGTCCTGTTCTTTTCCAGATCCGGTTGAAACCCTTCTTTCCGAAGAAAGAGGAATTTCAGCTTTTTACACAAGAGAGCAGCCTTTTATCTCTCGCTTGGTCTTACAAATATACTATTAAATATCCTGCTGAAACAAATATTCAAGTCTGTTTATCTCCACAATGTATTCACATGAGTTATTAACAATATGTTAACAACTTAAAAACATGTTAAAATCAACTAATTAGGCCTTAAATTATCCCGGGATACGTTTATTTTGTAAAATCATTAATTTTAATTTGAAAGAATATGAAAGTTATTGGCTTATTTCTTTTGCTCTTTTCTTTACAGGCATATTCACAAACAGATACTATAAAAATGGAAAAGATATATAAATCCGAAGAAGAATGGAGAGAACAACTTACCGGGGATCAGTATCATATCACCCGTCAGAAGGGAACTGAACGTGCTTTCACCGGGAAATTCTGGGACTTCTTTGAAGAAGGCCATTATGAATGCGTTGCATGCGGCAACCTGCTGTTTGAATCCGGCTCCAAATTCCATTCAGGCTGCGGCTGGCCAAGTTTCTATGAACCTTCGTCCTATGAGCACATAAGTTTTCATAAGGATACGAGCTATGGTATGCTGCGGTCAGAAGTGACCTGTGCACACTGCGATGCTCACCTCGGGCATGTTTTTGAGGACGGACCTCCTCCTACCGGACTTAGGTTCTGCATAAACTCTGAAGCTTTGAAATTTGTCCCGAAACAAAAAACCACCAGGGACTGATAGCTTTCAGATTAACTTGCATTACCATAATCAAATGGCTCAATCAGCCCTGGAACATTCTTCACAGCACCAGGAGTGGACACAAGCTTTGAGATCGTCCACGCTTTCATCCTTTCATGATTATATGGGACAAGCAGCTCCAGTGCCTTGTCGAGCGGTACACCTGGATCTATCCAGTTTTGTTCTTTTTCCAGTGGCAGAATTACGGGCATCCGCTGCTTGGTATTATGAATTACTGCCAGCAAAGGATTTGCGGCTGTGGTAATAATTGAAAATGTATAATTCATTTCCCCGGACTGCGGATTTACCCATGTATCGCACAATCCGGCAAATCCGAATAACTGGTCATCCTCCAACCCGATGTAATAAGGTATCTTTTTATTTTCCCTCTGCTGCCATTCGAAAAAGCCCTTTGATATCACCAGGCACCGGTTGGTTCTGACGGCATTCCTGAAAGATGGCTTTTCCATTAAAGTCTCTGACTTCGCATTAAACGTTTTGGTACGAATGCCCTGCGCGTACGATTCATCCTTAACCCAGGAAGGTATCAGTCCCCAATTGTACATCCTTATCAGGTGATTATCCTTTCCTGTAATCACAGGTAACCTTGGAAATGTAAATGCTGAAAAATAATAACCTGGCACGAAGGTTTCCGGCTCCTCGAAACTGGCATCAAACCGTTTCTCTATTTCCTCTCTTGAAGCATGAATGGCAACTGTGAAGCACATAAAAATAAACTTTAAAACAGGAAAACGTAAATATAAAGTTAATGTTTTATATTTTTCGGCACGATTTGACTCATGAAACGCAAAACACTCATCATAATATTTTCAATTATTACAACAATCCTGACCGGAGAATGCCTGGTTTACAGGTTTATTCTGCGATTTATTTCATCATCCGATAATTCAACGCTTGTACATATAATAAAAATAGGCTATTGGGCTGTACTTCCCATTTTTATTGTGAGCTCTTTCTTCATCTGGAAAAAATATTATAGTTCTCAAAAACCAGCTTTTTCGGGCACTATGTTCAAACTGGCGGGAGTGTTCGTATTAATTTACATACCGAAAATTATGCTCGCTGCAACACTGCTCCTTCAGCTTATATTGACCTGGTGTTCTAAGCTTTTCATTTTGATATTTAATACATCGGCAAATGATCATGTTTTATTTTTAAATGAAAACCCGTTCGCTGTTATTCCTGTAATTGGACTATTTCTGTCCGGAATTGTCTTTATGGTTATCCTGTACGGAATTACTCTGGGCCGTTTTCGTTTCAGGATCCGAAGGGTGAATCTCCGCTTTGCAACTCTCCCCGAATCCTTTGATGGTTTAAAAGTTATTCAGATCTCAGACCTCCATACCGGCAGTGCATACGGAAACCAACACCGGTACAGGAAAGCTGTCCGCCTAATCAATAATGAAAAACCTGATATTATATTTTTCACCGGTGATATTGTAAATGAGTTTTCCGGTGAACTGAATGGCTGGGAAGAGATCATTGGGCGGTTAGACGCCAGGTACGGAAAATTTTCGATCCTTGGGAATCATGATTACGGCGACTATTATCCCTGGAAAAATCCTGAAGACCAGAAAGCTAATGTCAGGCAAATAATCGATTTTGAAATACGTATGGGCTTCCGGGTTTTATTGAATGAATCAATTTCAATAACAAAAAATGGGCAGGAGATTAAGATCCTGGGGGTTGAAAACTGGGGAATGTCGATGTTTAAACGGTACGGCAGACTGGATGAAGCAATGAAAGGAATAGAAACCTCAGCTTTTAAAATTCTCCTGTCACACGATCCTTCACACTGGGATGCAGAGATTGCTGGAAAAACAAATATAAACCTGACGCTCTCCGGACATACTCACGGATTTCAATTTGGCGTCAGGATAAAACGGCTTCATTGGAGTCCTGTTAAATGGTTCTATCCGAGATGGGAAGGATTGCATAAACTCGGGGAGCAATACCTGTATGTCAATACAGGTCTCGGATTTATTGGCTTTCCCGGCAGAATAGGAATACCTCCTGAAATCACTGTTCTAAATCTTTTCACAGGGAAGCAAAATTCCTGAGAAAAGCTCTGACAGGAAACTTATTTATCAATTTCATCAAGGGATTCCATGCCCTCTATGTTCAGTGTTTTGGAAAGCTTTCCAATAGACTCAAGGTCGATCTGCCCCTGGATACTTATCAGGACATTATCTGTTGCATCTGCACCTCCTGCAATAAGAAGTAGTTCCACGATGACACCTTTCTCTTCCCTTGCCAGGAAAACCACATCTGATCCCTTGTCCTTTACAACCATGAGTTCATTGTATTTTTCCCTGGGAAGCTCTTTCATGATCTCTTTGTAAAAATTGACTCCGCTTCCGAAAACGGCAGAATCCTCCACTGAGAGGATCTTAATTGAATTTAATTTTCCAAGCACTTTATTTATATCTTCTGCATCCTCCGAATCCTCTCCGTCGACCTCATGGGATCTGAACATGTCAAACATGTACTTGGTGATATAAACTGTTGTAAAGCCATCCCTGCCTGCATATTTATCGAATAACTCGTCTACCGGGGTATTCTGGGCCTTTATTAATGCAGGTATAATAAACAGGGCCATCAATATTAAAATTCTTTTCATTTTATTGTTTTTTGGTAATTAATTCTGTTGCTTCGCTAAATTTTGAAACCATATCCAGCCTTTGAATACTCGGGCCGAATGAAAGTATTGGTTCGAGCATTCCTATACTCTGATTATATGTTTTTAAACGTTGAAGCTCATTCGCTCCTGAATTAAGCTTTTCCGAAACAAGAAGCAATGCTTTTTTAGTCTCAAGGTATGCCAGTTGCGGATCATCGAATGTATCCGCATATTTACTATGATTCCGCTGCAGGATTGTGTCGCGGCCAATACCTATCCAGAGTGAAAGAAGTATCAGGATAGAAGCTGCTATACCGGAAATCCATCTGACTGATCTGACCGGCAGTAGGAACCAGGTTTTTTTACCCTGTTCATCGATGAGCTTTGATAACTTGTCAGATAATTCCGGTGATGCGTCCTCCCTGGAATGTTTATAATTGGATCTGAAAATTTCAGCATCAGGTTTGAGGTGCATCGGGATATCATGGGTCTGAAAATACCAGTTAAGTTTCCTTTCCTCTTCGAGTGTGGTTTCTCCGTTGTAGTATTTCTCAAGCAGATCTTCTATTTGCTTCAGATTTTCCATGGTTCCTGCATTTTAATAAGAGATTCCCTTACGGTCCTTCTGGCCCGTGACAGTGCAACTCTTATAGTATTTATTTCCATGCTCATTATTTCTGAAATCTCTTCATATGAATATCCATCAATATCACGCAGATGAATTATGGCTTTCTGCTGTTCAGGCAGATTGCTGATCAGGTTCCTTACCTGATCTGCCGAATCTCTCATTTCGACCAGGCTCTGAGGATCCGGATCACTCACCTCCGGTTCCGGAATCCCGTGCCCGGTATCGTCATAATATTTAATTCTTCTTCCTTTCAGCTTATCCAGACAAATATTACGCGTCATCCTGTAGGCAAAAGCGTTTAAGTTATTTATCTCTCCTATTTTTTCACGCATGTTCCAGAGCTTAAGGAAAATATCCTGCACCACATCTTCTGCTTCATGACTGTCTTTTAATAAGCCGGCTGCAAACCTGTACAGATTCTGTCCGAGCGGTAAAATCCTTTTTTTGAATTCCTTTGACTCCATGAAACTTGTCTTTCAGCCCCATCAAAATTAGCAACTTTTAAGCGGTTTCTTCTTCAGGAACTTCAGATAACATCATCCAGCGGATTAATTATCTCCAAGATGCTCAAGTTGCTCCAGTCCTTCAAGCTCTGACAGTTCTGACAGATCCTCAAATGTAAAATTACCTTCAATCCATACAAGAACATTCTCTTCACCTCCCACAATAACCAGCAGTTCTGCAATCCTTTCGTTTTGCTCACGGGCGATTATCCACACATCCTGGTCTTTTTCCTTAACAACAACAAGTTCCTTGTATTTGTTGAAATCCATGTTCTTTTTAAGCTCATCGTAGAAATTTAAATCTCCAGTTATTTCTGAATCTTCCTGAGCAAGAATCTTAATCCCTGATATTTTTTCCAGGGTTTGATTCATATCATTCTCAACCTCTTCAGATTTAGAAATCATTTTGAAGACATCCTTATTTACAAAGACCGTTGTAAATCCCTCTTTTCCCTGGTATTTGTTAAATAACTGATCAACAGCCGCATTCTGACCCATTATTATTAATGGGAGTAAAAGGGCACTTGTAAGTAAAAAAAAATTTTTCATAGTGTTGTTTATTAGTTTAACAGTTCTTTAAATAAACCTTTCTGAACAAATGACGATCAGAATAAAATTTCATTACAAAAAATTTTAAAAAATTCCGGAACCTTTTCATAAAACCTTTGTTATTCGGATAATAAACAACCCGTTTCATAAATTTTTATTAAAACCTTTGCAAAACAATTATTACATGTTAAATTTGCACCCCGACTAATAGAGGTTGAATCAGTAGCTCAGTAGGTAGAGCACATCCCTTTTAAGGATGGGGTCCTGGGTTCGAGCCCCAGCTGGTTCACTAAGGGCGGTCTAATTAAAAAGGGGGGCAACCACACCCCCCTTAAATGTCTGATTTTAATATTAACAATTACGAAAACAGAAAATCAGACTTGCAAAGTTAACAAAATGTCCCCAGCGGACAAAAAATTCAAATCCGGTTAAATGCCGGATTTTTGATTCTTGCGACGATATATATTAATCCAATTTCCTTTCAAAATGTATTTCATAACTATACTTTGCGGATTCTGGTGTACTATGTAATAAAAAGATATAAATATTTTTGTCTTGATATATACTGCTTATTGTCTCATTATTAGATTCTTCATCACTTTTTTGCATCCCCGACCTTTGAGCTTCTTTTATGATATTCAAATATTGTTCTGGAGTTTTTGAAAAAATATGTACACCACCAACATTTTTCGGATCAGCTTTATAATAAAAAATTTGGACTATACCTATGATATCCCCCTTAGTATTAGCTTGTTCATAGTTATCTATTATCACATTGCCGTGCACTGCCAGTCCTTCATCCGATAGGCCAACGTAACGCAATCCCTTAACATTACAAATGTAACGAGCCTCTTCCATTGAACGGTTTATTATATTCTCTAAATCATAGAAGCCAAACTCTTGTGAAAAACAAAATAATCCAATGAGAGCCAGGAAAAATCCAAGAATAAGCTTTTTCATAATAGTTGGGATTTAAAATTTGTCCTTTAAGTTATTATTTTTACAAATTTAGACCAATATTTACATGAAGGCATCATGTGATATGATGATTACAGATCTTTTCTGCCAATGCTTTATTAATCCTCTTCACAACTCCGGGCCCTTCATAAATGAATCCGGTATAAATCTGTATCAGGTGAGCTCCGGCATGGATCTTTTCAGCAGCATCTTCAGGAGATAATATTCCCCCTGAACCAATTATAGTTAATTTAGCATGAGTTTTTTCTGAAATATACTTAATGATCTCCGTTGATCTATTTCTGAGAGGCTTCCCACTTAAGCCTCCATTGCCGATTTTTTTTATTAATTCAGGATCTGTAACAAGATTTTCCCGCCTTATTGTTGTGTTGGTTGCCACAACACCATCCATTCCTGTCAAAGCAATCAATTCCAGGACATCATCAATCTGGGCGGAATTCAAATCAGGTGATATTTTGATCAGAATAGGCTTTTTCAGGGCCATAGAGCTTCGGATACCAGAGAGCCGGATCAATATCCCCCTGAGCTGTTCTTTATCCTGTAATTCGCTTAAATCGCATATATTGGGACAACTTACATTAACCACAAAATAATCCACATAGGGATACAGCCCTTCAAAACACTTTGCGTAATCATCCACTGCTTTTTCATTCGGGGTCAGAGTGTTTTTACCAATATTTCCTCCAATTATAATTCCGGCTGGCTTATTTTTCAATTTTATTATGGCTTCATCAAGCCCAAGGTTATTAAATCCCATCCTGTTGATCAAGCCAAGATCCTTAGGTATTCTGAATAGCCTCGGCTTCGGATTTCCGGGCTGACCTATGGGAGTTACGGTTCCAATTTCAATAAAACCAAAACCAAATACCATGAATTCTTTGAAGAAAGCGGCATTTTTGTCAAATCCGGCAGCAAGGCCAACAGGAACGGGAAACTTAAGTCCCCAAAATTCCCGGTTTAAACGACTGTCATCGACAGCATATATTTTCTTTATTAATTGCGGTATTCCCGGAATGCGATAAACAAAGCGTATAAGGATTACGATAAGATGATGGACAGTTTCAGGGTGAATAAGGAAGAGTAGTGGCCGGATAATTCGTCTGTACATTACCAATTTTATGGCAAATATAATCTATAATTGCTCCGGAAAATACTCCTCAAAAGACTTATCAGAATAAAAAACGATAATTTTTTCAATATGCTTACTTCTAATTGCCTTTTGTCCAGTATTGGAATCACTGGCTTTCTTATTTACATGCTTTCCGGATCTTTTCTGTTCCTCAATAGTTTCATTTTCTTCGATTTCTATCTCAGAAAACAGGTCCTGACGGGATATTTTTGACTTTACTATATCACCCTGGCCAGTTATGAGCCATTCTGCAGATATGGAAGGGTAAGCAGCAATTATTTTTTGAATAAAATCAAATCCGGGTTTATTTCTTCCTGACAATACATGCGAAACACTTGCTCTTTGCACACCAATTTGATCAGCAAATTGTGATGCATTTATTTTAAGATGTTTTAATATCTCGTTTAACCTCTCTTTCATTACAGTTACAAATGTATAAAAAGAAGATTATAATTATTTAACTTTTGTTACATTATTGTGTTTACATTTGTAAAATTTTGAAAACATATTCTATCATATTTATTTTTAAATTCAGCAATTTGTACAGTCTGATTTTGATCTGATTTGAAAACAAAAATATTGTTGATTACATCTGTGTCAATAACCAATCTTAACATAATATTTCTCAAGTATAGATACCTGTTATACTTATTTTCATTCCTTAAAAACAATATAATTTCCAATATATGAATTATCAGTTTAAATAAAGTTTATAAAATACTGATTATGTTTATTTTAAACTATCATAATTGGCTAAAAATAAAAAATAGTAAACATATGTTAATGCCAAATTATACTTTTACTTTATATATTATTTCTATACTATTGGTTTATAATAATATAACAAATTTAAACTGAATGTTACATTTTATTTAATTTGATAACCAGAATAAGGTATATTTTAATATGAACATATGTAAAAACCATTGGACAAATTGTCATTTATTGTAACAAATGTAAATTAGTTATAACTTGATTAAAATTGTTTTTTTTCTTGTACTCGGCTATCAATATTTAAATATTCTCCCCCCCTCACACTTTCCCTCCTCTAAATAAATATTTATTGTGCCGTTTGTTTTTACTATTTTAGGAGCCTCAGTAATTAATGAATTGCCTGCACAAGACTATTCTTATGAAAAAAATCCAATTGCACTGGCAAATATTGATCGCTCTTATCCTGGCTGTATTTTATGGGATCCTCTTTCCGACAAATTATTGCCTTACAGAAAAATCTTTTATAGAACTTGAGAAAAGCAAAATACCGGTTGCCTGCATTGAAAATTTAAAGAACCTGGAAGGTCAGCTTTATGAAAACCAGCAGGATTTTCTGAAAGCAGCAGAAAATATCCTTCCTGAAGATCTCCCGGGCGACTTTCAGAATGAAATACTCAGTGCAGCTTATGCCAATAAGCCGGTCAATTATGTAAGCTGGATGGGCGATTTGTTTTTACGGGCATTAAAAATGATTATTATACCTTTAATATTCAGTTCATTAGCAGCCGGAGTGGCAAGTATTGGAAGTTCAGGTAACCTTGGCCGGATTGGACTGAAGACTTTATCTTATTATATTATTACAAGCCTGATTGCTATTCTTACCGGACTGCTTTCTGTGAATATTTTCAAACCCGGGATTGGTGCAGATTTGAATTTTAGTCAGCAGGTGGAAGGACTGATTGCAAACCAGAGAAGCTTTAAAGACACATTACTGTACATTGTGCCTGACAATATCTTTAGTGCGATGAATAACAGTGATATGCTGGCAATTATTTTCTTTTCTGTTCTGTTTGGATTTTTTATAACCCGTGTTCAGAAATCTTATAGCGATGTTCTGACAAAAGCCTTGAATGCCATCTTTGAGGTCATGATGAAGATTACTATGTGGGTCATAAAGTTCGCACCTCTTGGGGTATTCGGAATCGTTGTTAAAGTTGTATCTGACCAGGACGACCTGATCAACCTCTTATCAAAGATGGGCCTGTACATGGGAACAGTTCTGACCGGACTGCTGATTCATGCATTCATTACCTTACCCCTTATAGTATATTTCATTGGGAAGGCCCGACCTTACAAACATTTGAGAAACTTGTCCACGGCATTATTTACAGCTTTTTCCACAGCCTCCTCCAATGCAACCCTGCCCCTTTCCATGAGTGGTTGTGAGAAAAACTCAGGTATATCAAATAAGATTTGCAGTTTCGTATTGCCACTCGGTGCAACAATTAACATGAACGGAACAGCACTTTACGAATGCGTTGCCGCTATCTTTATTGCTCAGGCATATGGAATTGAGATGACATTTATTCAGCAAATGATAATTGTGCTCACTGCATTGCTTGCGTCTATAGGTGCTGCCGGGATCCCAATGGCCGGACTGGTAATGATGACTGTTGTGCTGAATGCAGTGGGACTGCCACTCGAAGGAATAGGGCTGATCCTGGCTGTGGACAGGATACTTGATATGTTCAGAACTGTTATCAATGTCTGGGGCGATTGCTGTGGTACTGTCGTTATAGCAAAATCAGAGGGAGAGAAACTGCTTGTCTGACTAAGCTAGAGCATCATACAGTATTTCTGCAGGATGCAAGGCCTTTTTCCCTGTACCATCCAGGATCTGGTGCCTGCAACTGGTGCCTGAAGCTGAAATGATAGTATCTTCTGAAGCATTCCTGACAGCAGGAAAAAGTATCAATTCCCCTACTTTCTGTGAAAGTTCATAATGCTCTTTTTCAAATCCGAATGAGCCAGCCATACCGCAGCATCCTGAGGGTATTTCTTCAACTTTATAATTCTCAGGAAATGATAAAACAAACCTTGCTGTTTCTGTACCTGACAAAGCTTTTTGCTGGCAATGACCATGATACAAAACCTTTTTAGCTGCCAATGTAAAGCTGGCCTTAGTGATCTTCCCTGCTTTAATCTCCCGCATCAGGAACTCGTCAAGAACAACTGAGTTTTTTCCCAGGGCGATAGCTTCATCTCTTAAAAGCTTATCAGCAAGATCAGGATATTCATCACGGAAAGCCAGAATTGCGGAAGGTTCGATTCCCACCAATGGAATATTTTCACTAACTATGTCCTTGAATGCCATTATATTCATGGTTGCAAGTTTTCTTGCACTGCGTAACAGTCCTTTTGAAAGGAATGTACGTCCGCTGATCTGATGAGGTGATGTCAAAATCTTGTACCCCAGCCTGTTTAACAAATGAACCGTAGTTATTCCAATGGTCGTATCATTATAATCGGTGAATTCATCAATAAACAGATACAGGCTCCCGTTTGATTTTACCAGACTGTCATTAAGAACCTTGAGGTTTCTTCTGCACCATCGCTTAAAAGTTATATGCTGCAATCGGGGTATACTTCGATTGACTGCAAAACCAAGTATTTTTTTAAGGATACCTGATGAAAAACTGTTGGAGACTATAAAGTTATATAATACGGGAAGAAATGATCCGAGTTTCTGCAGAGAAGCGATATATGCTATTGCCCTGGTTCTCAGTGGTATTCCTCTTGAATCATAATAGTGCTGGAGGAATTCCGCTTTCATTTTAGCCATGTCTACATTGGACGGGCATTCTGATTTGCACCCTTTGCATGAAAGGCATAGATCAAGGACATCATAAAGTTCCTTTCTGTCAAACGGATTCTTCCTGTCTGAAATGCCAATCAATTCCCTCAGCATATTAGCCCTGGCTCTGGTAGTGGTATTTTCGTTATGGGTAGCCATAAAACTGGGACACATTGTACCTCCTATCAAGGCTGATTTCCTGCAATCTCCCGATCCATTGCATTTCTCGGCCATACGGATAAAGCCTCCTGCTTCCCCGAAACTGAAAATCGTATGTGGTTCGATGGTTAACTGTCCGGCTGTAAACCTCAGGGATTTATCCATTGCCACAGGATCGGCAATTTTACCGGGATTGAATATGCCTTTGGGATCCCAGGCTGATTTGATGCTCTTCAGCAGTGAATAATTATGATCGCCTATAATTACAGGAATAAACTCAGATCTTGCCCGGCCATCGCCATGCTCGCCGCTCAGTGATCCCCTGTACTTCCTGACAAGTTTTGCATTCTTTTCCCCAAGAATCCTGAACTTCCTTACATGATCAGGATCCTTGAGGTTAAGCACCGGCCTGATATGTATCTCGCCGACAGAAATATGAGCGTAATAAACACTTGAGAGCTGAAGTTCTTTAAAAACCTCCTCAAGATCTTTCAGATAATTCTCCAGGTTCCGGACATTAACTGAAGCATCCTCAATGAAAGCAACCGGTTTTGCATCTCCCGGAATATTTGATAATACGCCAAGGCCTGCCTTACGAAGTGCCCAGACTTTGTTTATATCTTTTCCGAAAATAATGGGAAAACTGAATCCCAGCTTATTTTTCCTTAATTCATTTTCGATTGCCGCTTTTATTTCAAGTATCTCTTCTTTTTTATTCCTGGCAAATTCAATTATCAGGATGGCTCCCGGATCGCCTTCAATGAAGAACCGGTTTTTGCGCTGGGCAATATTTTCCCGGGTGCAGTCCAGGATTGTTTTATCCATCAGCTCAATCGCATCTGGCTTGAACTCCAGGGCAATAAGATTTGCCTGTACAGCTTCCATTACAGAATTAAGATGCACACAGATAAGCGCTTTTTCAGGCGGCGGCAACGGGACCAGATTAAGCCTGATCTCAGTCATAAAAGCCAGCGTTCCTTCAGAACCAGTAAGAATTTTGCAAAAATTGAATGGAACAGGATTATGATCCTTCTTTATGTCACCTGAAAACGGCTCTGAATCAAGTAAAATATCAAGTGCATAGCCAGTGTTCCGCCTTTTAACATCAGGATGGGGGAACTCTGACCTGATGTGCTCCCTGTTATTTTTGTCAGATAGTATATCCCTTATATTTTTGTATAAAGAACCTTCAAATGATACGGTGGTGCATTTGGCATTAAATTCATCCAGGATTAAGGGTCTGAATTCAGCAATACTTGAGTCGGACAGGACGGCCTTGATGGAAATGACATGGTCCCTTGTTGTACCATAGATCAGGGAATGGGAGCCTGCCGAGTTATTTCCCACCATCCCTCCTATCATACACCTGTTTGAAGTGGATGTCTCTGGGCCAAAAAACAGGCCTTGCGGTTCAAGGAATAAGTTAAGCTCATCGAGGACAACACCAGGCTGGATCCTGACCCATCGCTCCTTTCTGTTGAATTCAAGGATTTGATTCATGTACCGGGAGATGTCCACTATCAGGCCATTGCCAACAACCTGACCTGCCAGAGATGTCCCGGCACCTCTGGGGATAAGAGGTATCCCCCTTTCTCCCGCAAAGCTTACCAGCGTCAGTATGTCTTTTTCATTTCGTGGCCGGACCACTGCCATTGGTAATTCACGGTAAACAGATGCATCAGTGGAATACATTAAACGGGAAGGCAGATCAGTATATAAATCACCGTCGATCCGGGAAGCCAACAAAGCAAGGGCTTCCTTGTTTTGCTCAGATATCTCCAGGTTCATGTATTACAGGAACTAAAGTTACCCGGCAAATTTAATAGAAATTACGTATTAAGACATTTTAAGAAACAGCTTAAAATTTCCAATCTCGTAAAAATGATATAAATCATAAATTTAAAAGCTGGGTATGTTCTTTTTTTTTGCTACTTTTAGCCACTAAGGTATTAATTAATATAAATAACTGAAATACAATGGATTTACTGCATGAAATAACTCAAAAAGCCAGGGCTCTTAATCAGAGGATTGTGTTACCTGAAGGGACTGAAGAAAGGACAATTCAGGCTGCGGATCAGGTCATTGCCGAGGGTATAGCCCGGATAATTCTTATTGGCTCACATGATGCCATAATGAAAGAAGGCAAAAAATTCAATTTGAAACATCTGGATAAGGCAACAATTGTGGATCCAGACAAACATGATAAAATGGATCATTATATTGATATGATGGTCGAGCTGAGAAAGCATAAAGGTCTTACAAGAGAAGAAGCATCAAGGTTAATCCGTGATCCGCTTTATCTTGGAACCTTGATGATTAAAAACGGCGATGCTGATGGCGAAGTTGCCGGAGCCATGAATGCCACCGGTGATGTCCTCCGGCCGGCATTTCATTATATTAAAACACTGCCGGGGATCAGTGTTGTTTCCGGAGCATTTATTATGATCCTAAAGGATAAGGAATTCGGGAATGATGGTTTAATGATATTTGCAGATTGTGCTGTACACCCTGATCCGGATGAAAAGGAACTGGCAGAAATAGCTGTAGCAACAGCCAGAACAACAAGGGCAATAGCGGGCTTTGAGCCGAGAATTGCAATGCTCAGCTTTTCAACAAAAGGAAGCGCTAAACATGAACTGGTAGATAAAGTGGTAAATGCCACCAGAATTGCAAAAGAGATGGATCCCTCACTGAAGATTGAGGGTGAATTTCAGGCTGATGCAGCAATTATAGAAAGCATTGGCAAGAAAAAAGCCCCGGGCAGCGAAATTGCAGGTCACGCAAATGTGCTGATCTTTCCTGATCTGGATGCCGGAAATATTGCATACAAACTGGTACAGCGACTGGCGCATGCAGAAGCCATTGGTCCTATACTTCAGGGAATGGCTGCTCCGATTAACGACCTTTCGAGAGGTTGTTCAGTAAGTGATATAGTTCACCTGATTGCAATTACAGCCAATCAGGCCGGTAATAAACAATAAAATTTAAATCATATGGCAGAGTCACTGGCAGATTATGGCCTGAGGAAAAAAGTAAAAGAATCCGGACAAGGTCAGCTAAAGTTAGTTGGAATTATAGGCGGCGGATCCATGGGGCGAGAGATCATTCAGATTGTTAGCCAGCGTGGTATTAATGTCGTTTTCATAGACCTCACACAGGAGCTCATCGAATCGATTCTGAAGGATATCGATGCTGCGCTTAGTGAAATGATTAACAAGTGGGGACTTACCCAGAGTGAAAAAAGGGCTATTATGTCCCGCATCAAAGGTTCCACTGATTATAAAGAAATCAAGGATTGCGAGCTTGTTATTGAATCAATCAATGTCAAGCAGCGTGGTTCTTCAGTAGAAGCACGCAAAGAGGTCTTCAGGAAAATTGAAGAAGTGGTGTCTCCTTCAGCTGTTATTGCTTCCAATAACTCCTCACTTATGATCTCCGATCTGGCATCTTCATTAAAACACCCGGAAAGGACCGTTGGATTAAGTTTCATCACCCCGGCTTCCACTGTAAAGATTGTGGAGGTCGTCAGGGGCCTTGAAACCAATAATATAACCTATGATTTCGCCATACGTTTTGTTAAAATGCTGGACAAAAAACCCATTACATTGTATGAATCGCCGGGGAATATCAGTACAAGACTTATCATAACACTTATAAATGAAGCATGTGAGCTATTAATGGAGGGTGTGGCATCAGTGCAATGCATTGATCAGACAATGAAAATCGGATATGGACTTCAATTTGGGCCTTTTGAACTCGCTGATCGCGTAGGACTTGAAAAAGTCCTTAAAGTGATGAATAACCTGTACCAGGAATTTGGAAATGAAAAATTCAAACCATCCCCGATTATTAAACGTCTTGTCAGGGCAAATTTCCTGGGGAAAAAAGTATTAAAAGGCTTTTATAAATATGAAAATGGTAAAATAATCAGTCAGGCCATTACAGCAACTGAGTTTAATTAATAAATCCCCATACATTTATGAAGATCATTGTTTTTAATTGCGGCAGCTCGTCAATCAAGTACCAGTTATTTGACATGACCAAAAAGGAGGTCCTTGCAAAAGGACTTGTGGATAAAGTAGGGCTTCATGGATCATACATAAAACATGAAAAATGCGGGGAGGATAGTGTCAAGCTGGAAGGTGAGATAATTGATCACCAGGCTGGTATAGAGTATGTGCTGGGTATTCTGACAAGTAAAACACGAGGTAACCTTAAAAGTTTTGATGAACTGGATGCTGTAGGACACCGTGTGGTGCATGGAGGAGAAAAATTCCAGGATAGTGTCCTTATAGACTCTGAGGTAATTGATAAGGTCAAGGAATGCATCGATCTGGCACCTCTTCATAATCCTCCAAACCTCAAGGGAATATATGCTATCCAGGAGGTCCTGCCCAACATACACCAGGTTGCTGTATTTGATACAGCCTTTCATCAGACTATGCCAAAATATGCATATATGTACGCTATTCCATATTCACTTTATGTTAAATACGGTCTTAGAAGATATGGTTTTCATGGCACAAGTCACAGGTATGTTGCGCAAAGAGCCTGTGAAATACTTAAAAAAGATCTATGTGACCTGAAAATAATTACCTGTCATTTAGGAAACGGGGCATCAATGACAGCTGTTCATTGCGGAAACTCGATCGATACATCCATGGGACTTACCCCGGTCGAAGGCCTGATTATGGGGACACGTACGGGTGACCTTGACCTTGGAGTTCTCACTCATATAATGCAGAAAGAGGAGATAGACTTGCAAACCGCAAATACGCTTATCAACAAACACAGCGGAATGCTTGGCATTACAGGAATTTCATCCGATATGAGAGAAATAGAAGAAGCAAGTCAGAAAAACGATGAGCGTGCAATTCTTGGGCTGGAAATGTATAATTACAGGATCCGCAAATATATTGGTTCCTATTCAGCAGTTATGGGTGGAGTTGATGTAATAGTCTTTACTGGAGGTGTTGGTGAAAACTCCCCCAGCACCAGGTTGGAAGTATGTAAGAATTTTGAATACCTGGGTCTGAAGTTTGATGAGAATAAGAATAAAGGCCTCAGGGCTAAAGAGGCAATAATTAGTCAGGATTCATCAAAAGTAACAGTTATGGTTGTTCCTACTAATGAAGAGCTTATGATTGCAGAAGATACCGAAAGAATCATTAGTGCCCTGAAATAAAAGAGAATTCCCGGTCAGCAGTATATTAATTGCGCATAAAATATATGAGATGAGGCTGAAAAAGCTTGATGAACTCATTGTTCTTGCAAGGAAAAGAAAAAAACGCAGGATTGTTGTGGCTGCAGCCAATGATATGCATGTACTCCAGGCTGTCTGTAAAGCCGGTATTGAAAATATTACTGACCCTGTATTAATAGGCGATAAGATTCAGATACAGAAGATCCTTAAGGATCTTGAAACCGGCTCCGGCACATTTGATATTATTGATGAACCGGATCCTGAATTAGCATGCCAGATGGCCGTTTCCTTAATAAAGAAAGGTAATGCTGATATTCTGATGAAAGGCATGGTACCAAGTGCACCCTTTCTCAAGGCTATTCTGAATAAGGAGAACGGCATCAAAAAGCAGGAACTCCTCAGCCATTTTGCTTTTCTTGAGATTCCAACATATCACAAACTGATTGGAATTACCGATGCTGCGATAAATATCAGTCCTGATCTGGATGAAAAGGCCAGCATTATCAGGAATGCGGTTGAAGTCTACCACCGGTTGGGAATGGATGAACCAAAAGTTGCAGTCATCGGTCCCCTTGAGGTGGTAAATCCGAAAATTGAATCGACCTTGCACGCCTCCATGCTGACTCTTATGAATAAGCAGAAACAGATAACCGGATGTATAATTGACGGCCCGCTTGCTCTGGATAATGCTGTTTCAAAGGAGGCAGCCGAACTGAAGGGTATCCAAAGTGAAGTTGCAGGTGATGTCGACATTATCCTGACCCCTGATCTTGACTGTGGAAATATACTTTATAAGTCACTCGTTTTCCTTGGAAACAGCACATCTGCTGCAATAATCATGGGGGCAGTATCTCCGGTTGTACTGACGAGCAGGGCTGACTCTGAAACAAACAAATACATGTCAATAGTCCTTGCTGCCGCATTGGATTAGCATAAAAAACTTAAAAAAATCCCGATATGTCAGACTATCATATCCTGGCAATTAATCCCGGCTCCACTTCAACTAAAATTGCCGTTTATATCAACACTAAAGTCATATTTCTGAAAAGCATTCAGCATACTATCCAGGAACTAAAGAAATTTAACAGAATATCTGACCAGTTTGAGTATCGCCGCGATATTATTATGGATGAATTAAAGACAGCGAAAATAGAAATCGATAAGATACAGATTGTAATTGGAAGAGGCGGCTTATTAAAGCCCATTAAATCAGGTGTTTACAAGATTAATGAGTCGATGAAGAATGACCTTCTTGAAGGAGTGCAGGGCCAACATGCCAGTAATCTCGGCGGTCTGATAGCTGATGATATAGCCGATCTCCTTCCGAAGGCAAAGGCTTATATTGCAGATCCCGTGGTTGTTGATGAATTGGAAGATGTTGCCAGGATTACAGGGGTCCCGAAACTACGCAGGGTTTCAATTTTTCATGCTCTTAATCAAAAGGCAACAGCACGTTCATACTCGCGTCTTCTGAATAAGAGGTATGAAGATCTGAATCTGATTATCGCCCATATGGGTGGAGGTATCTCAGTCGGAGCCCATAAAAATGGACGTGTTATTGATGTGAACCAGGCCCTGGACGGGGAAGGACCATTTACTCCTGAAAGATCAGGAACTTTGCCTGTAGCCCAGCTTGCAAAGCTTTGTTTTGAGAAAGATATGACACTTGAGAAGGTACATAAAATGATAGTTGGAGAGGGAGGTTATGTGGCTTATTTTGGGACTAATAATGCATATGAAATAGAACTCATGGCTATTGAAGGTGATGAGAAAGCCAGGTTGATTCAGGATGCAATGTCGTACCAGATTGCAAAAACAATAGGTGCAACGTCAACAGTACTTCAGGGAAAAGTTGACGGAATAATTCTTACCGGAGGAATTGCCAATAATCCTATGGTTTGTGAGTACATTAAGAAGATGGTCTCATTTATAGCCCCGGTGATCATTTACCCCGGAGAGGATGAAATGCACGCTCTGGCCATGAATGGTTTGATGCTGCTTAAAGGAGAGATTGAGGCCAGGGATTATGATGAAAGCAGTATGGTGATCAGCGATATCTTTTAATAGTCCATTTCAGGGAGTCGAAACAGAAACCGGCAGTATCTTTCCATTGAAATATTTATTTCCATTCAAAGCAAAATCAGCAATAAAAGAAGAAATCTCATGCGGCTGTAACTGAGCAGTGTAATCAGGAAATGCCCTCTTGAACATTTCGGTCTGGACAGATCCCAGCGCAAGACAATTAAAAGAAATATGCTTATCAGCCAGCTCCGCTGCCAGGCATTCTGTAAGAATTCCAAGAGCTCCTTTAGCAGAACTGTAAGCCGACAAGCCCGGGAACTTCAAACTACCCTGAATTCCACCTATGCTTGATATATTGACCACATGTGATTTATCAGATTTTCCAAGAAGGCCTGTAAGTGATTGTATTAAAAGCCATGGGACAATGAAGTTTACTCTTATAGTCATTTCCAGCTCCTGCTCATCGATCTCATTAAATGGCTTATTTACAAGATAACCTGCATTATTGATAAGGATATCAAGCTTATCAAACATACTGCAAATGGAAGGAATTATTTCATTCTTCAATTTATCTGATTGAGAAAGATCTGCTGACATGACCTCTACCTCACCTCCTGATGCCAATTCTGCACAGGATAATTTCAGCTCTCTGAGATCTTTCATGCTGCGTGCAACAGCAAGTATTTTCATACCTGGCTTTCCAGCCAGTGATCTTACAGTTTCATACCCTATCCCCCTGGAAGCACCGGTGACAATAATATTCATTATAAACAGTTTTTAAATTGCTGAACAGGACAATCAAGATGAGGATTTATTAACTAAAAATATGAATTATATTTGTTCTTTGTATATCAAATAAGTATTTATCATATTTCACTGATAATGAATTTAATAATAAACAATTTCATAAGCAGGAAGCTCCTGATGCTGTTACTCGCGTTGATGCCTTTAATTCTCATGGCTCAGCAGGAGGAAGAAGAAAGGGAAAACAGGCCAATAGACAGGTTGTTCTTTGGTGGTAATTTTGGTTTTATGTTCGGGACTGTGACCAATATTGAGATATCTCCACTGGTAGGATATTATATTACTCCAAAATTAGCTGCTGGCACAGGTATCCGGTTTGAATATTTCAGGGAAAAAGGCTATTATGAACCTTATCATACAATTATCTGGGGTGGAAATATTTTTTCAAGGTATACTATAATCAGTAACCTGGGTGATGGGCTGAATATTGGTATGAATATGGGGATTTTCGGACAGGCCGAATATGAAGCCTTAAGCCTTGAAAGGGAGTATTTCGAACCTCCTTATACTGAAGATGGACGTTTTATTTCGCACTCAGTGCTTGTTGGAGGGGGCATAATACAATCTGTTGGCCGAAGATCCGCTTTTTTGGTCACAGTTCTTTACAATCTTAACGAAAACGCGCTCTCACCATACAGCAATCCTATAGTGCGTATCGGTTTTACTTTTTGATCAGTTAATTAACCTGAACTCATCCGCATCCAGATGAACAGGGAATGATGTTCTGAATTGGTTAAGTATTTCCCTGTTTAATGTAAAAGTCCCGGTTGCCTCAATATTTGCAGGAAGTCTGAGTACCTGTTTACCCCTGAAATCAAAAATCATTGATTCACCAGTATGATTTAAGTTGTTTCCATCTTTTCCTATCCTGCTTACTCCGATAACATAAGATTGGTTTTCAATAGCCCTGGCTTTCAGCAGGGCTTCCCATACCTCTACTCTTGTTTCCGGCCAGCTGGCCACATATATAATAATATCATAATCCATTCTGTTTCTGCTCCAAACAGGGAATCTCAGATCATAACAGATCAACGGCTTGATCCTCCACCCTTTTAATTCGATGATAACGCTTTGATTGCCTGGTTTATAATATTCATTTTCCTTTCCCATCCTGAATAAATGCCGTTTGTCATATACACTGAAGTTGCCCGTTGGATACATAAAAACCAGGCGGTTGAAATAGTTGTCTCCTTCTTTGATCATTATGCTCCCGGTAATACAAGTTGAAAGAGAGGAAGCCATTTTCTTCAGCCACTGCACAGAAGGACCGTCCATATCTTCCGCCAGGGATTGAGTGTTCATTGAAAATCCGGTTGGAAACAATTCAGGAAGGATGATAAGATCAGTTGGAGCTTTTATTTCCCGGATCAGATTCTCGAGCCTGGGAAGGTTTTCTTCAGTCCTCTCCCATGCCAGATCAGGCTGTATTAATGACACATTCAGGATCATACAGATATGCTGGATTATTTGATCCTTTATTGTTGAAGTGTTGCCCTGTAGTCTTCAAGTATTTCACTCAGCAGGGGCTGATAGTAAGTCCAGTAAAACTTTGATGGACTACCTGGTTTATCATTGTAAAACAAACCCTTAAAAAGATTAACTCCTGCAAGTTTGGCAGTAAACATCTTTACCGGATATTCTGTAAAATCGCCGGCGAAATAATAGCAGGGAGATCCATTTGCAGATGCAATTATTGCCGGGAATCTTGATGGAAGGTTATATTCATCAAGAAGTGGTTTACCTTCTATATTAATATGGAGTTTAAATTCAGCAACTATATTATTTGTCCCGGAATATGTTATCTCAAACCACTGACAGAAATTCACATTTTCAGGGATTTCAAAATTAGCCTTGCCATATTCCGATGTCTGAACTTCGGGTTGAACAATTTCAAGATGTTTGCCTCCTTCAAGAACAATGACATCTTTTGTAATTTCGTTTATCAGTACGATACCTTCCCCATTGAATTCCCAGTCAGTTTCATTCTTGCTGTTATATAATTCCACTATCCAGATCGGCAGAGTCTTGTTTTTCTCCAAATTAAGATTATTGAAATATTTGCCTATCCATCCACTCCATTGAATTCCAAGAAGTTCTTCTGTCCTCTTTCTGACAAGATCATCAGTAGGATCTGCAAAGAAATTATATTCAGCTATGATGAGTTTCTTAAGTTCGTACATTTTCTTTATCAGCAGGTAATCATTATTGTTTAAACCACCCTCAATAAGAGTGCCCTTATCATTAATATTTCTCCCCCTGTACCACTCATTGAAAAATACACCATATGTATCGGCAAAGTAAGCTATGTCATAATCGTTGGCCAGCTTGTCTATTTCAGTAATTTTTACCCTGTTGACCACATATTTTCTTGATTTTTCAGGCCTTATGGGATGAAATCCAAAATAATCCTTGTTCATATTATATGCCTTGCCATCTGGTTTTGTATACTTCTCATGTATAAGAAACCAGAATAAGGCCCGATGCTCTTTTCTTTCCAGGCTGAGGACAGTCTTATTCAGAACCAAGATATTCAGAGGCTGTCCTGAATTAAGTCCCCAGATAATCCAACTAACAAGAGGAATTAAAACCAATATGACAAGAATGACCAGAATGGTTTTTATTGTCTTCATGGGTTAGGAAATTTAATTACATCATTTGTGCTATCTTTCCTGTGGATTTTATAGTACTCCACAATTAGCATCAATTTGTATAAAAATATAAAAATTAATTCAATAAAGAAATTTTTTCAATCAACAGATGGATTAAAATATAATTAATGAATAAAACTATACTCTTTTCCGGTATATTTCTGACAATCGCCACCTGTAATTTGTACGCTCAAAATAGTACTGAAATTTATCTTAATCCAAAATACGGGGCTGACAGTCTTTCACGAATTGAATGTGCAGAAAATCTTTCCATGATGAGTGAGTTTATGAAAATGGATCTGTTTGATTCGGCACTGCCCTCATGGAGAAAAGTATTTAGTGAATGTCCTGGTTCCAGCAGGAATATTTACCTGTATGGTGCAAGAATTTACCGGACAATTATTGAAAATGAGAAAGATCCTGAACGCCGTCAGGGTCTTATTGATACCTTAATGCTGGTTTATGAAGGGAGGATTAAATATTTCGGACAGGAGGGACTGGTTTTCGGCAGGAAGGGAATCGACTTATTGAAATACAGACCTGAAGCCATTCTGGAAGCTCATAACTATCTTGAGAAATCTGCCAGGTTGGGCGGTAAAAATGCAGAGGAAACAGTCCTGGTTGCATTTATGCAAACATCTGTCATTCTTTTCCAGAGTGGGAAAATTCAGGGACAGGAAGTCGTTGATAATTACTTTTTTATTTCAGATATTCTGAATCCGAGAGTTGCATCAGGAGAAAATGCTCAGTCTGCCACTGCCCTCATGAATGTTGAATCATTTTTTTCAAAAAGCGGGAC
>Ga0105095_10000141_pt1 | contig 29737 bp, 20 predicted proteins | sample PPLLak2March2015_2_FD_79180 | JGI IMG/M metagenome (GOLD analysis project Ga0105095, IMG submission 79180) | Freshwater sediment microbial communities from Prairie Pothole Lake near Jamestown, North Dakota, USA - PPLs Lake P8 Core (3) Depth... | ecosystem: Environmental > Aquatic > Freshwater >...
ACGACCGGCGCTGCCTACATCGGCTGGAACGGCACCTACTCGTTCAACGCCGACGCGCGCGGGATGGCCGTCGAGACGCTGGCGGTCGCGGCGATGTCGAGCGGCCCGGGGTTCACCGGGCTCCTCGACTTCTCGGCCAGCGGCAGCGGCACGTTCGACCAGCCGCGCTATGACGTGAAGGTGGGCGTGCGCGACCTGTTCTACGGGGACGAAGGCGTGGGCGAGATCTCGGGTCGCCTGTCGGTGCGCGACACGGTGCTGACCTACGAGGTCGAGGTCGCCTCGAACCGCCTGGCCGCGTCGGGGACCGGCCGCATCGCGCTCACCGACGAGATGGACGCGGAGCTCTCGTTCCGCGTCACCGACACGTCGCTCGATCCGTATCTCCGCGCGTTCCAGCCCCAGCTCTCGCCGTTCACCTCGGCGGTTGCCAGCGGCGCCATCCGCATCGTCGGCGAGCTCTACAATCCGGACGCGCTGCGCGTGGACGTCGAGGTGGACGATGTCGACTTGCGGTTCTTCGACTACCAGCTTCAGAACGCCGGCGCCATCCGGATGAGCGTGGATCGGCAGGTCCTGCAGGTGACGGCCCTGCGGTTGGTCGGCGAGGACACCGAGCTCGAGCTGGCAGGGTCGGTGGATCTGCCGAAGCAGGCGCTCGCGCTGACGGCCAACGGCGCGGCCAACCTCGCGGTGCTGCAAGGCTTCGTGCCCGACGTGCGCAGCTCCGGCCGCGCGGAGGTCTCGGCTCGCATCGGCGGCACCGTCGAGACGCCGGCCGTGTCCGGCACGGCGCTGCTGAGCGACGGCCGCCTCCGGCATTTCGGCTTCCCTCACGCGCTCGAGGCCCTGAACGGCATCGTCACCTTCAACGCCGCGGGCCTCAGGCTCGACGGGGTCAGCGGCCGCGTGGGCGGCGGGCTCGTGCGGTTCGGCGGGCGTCTGGGGCAATCGGGCTACGTGTTGAGCGAGTACGACGTCACGGCGGTGGGTAGCGACATGCGGCTGCGCTATCCAGAGGGCATGCGCTCGCTGGTCGATGCCGAGCTCGCGCTTCGCGGGCCGGCCAGCGCGCCGGTGCTGACCGGCGTCGTCACCGTGAAGAGCGCCACATGGGCGCGGCCCATCGATACCTCGACGGGGCTGTTCGACCTCGCCGGCGGGCCCGACGCGATACCGGCCATCGAGGGCGCGCTTGCCGCAGAGGCCAGCAACGCCCTGCGCTTCGACGTGCGCCTCATCGCCCCGTCGAGCCTGCGCATCGAGAACGATCAGGCCCGCATCGTGGCCAGCGCGGACCTGACCCTGCGAGGCACGCTGGACCGACCCCAGGTGCTGGGACGCGCCGACATCGAGCGCGGTGAGGCGCGCTTCGAAGGACGGCGCTACCTGGTCACGCGCGGCAGCATCGACTTCACCGATCCGAATCGCATCCAGCCGTTCTTCGACGTCGAGGCCGAGACGCGCGTGCGCGTGCCCGGCCAGACCTACCGCGTGACCCTGCGCATGGCCGGCACGACCGAGCGGCTGCAGCCGGAGTTCACTTCCGATCCGCCGCTGCCCCCGCTCGAGATCCTGACGATGCTCTTCAGCGACACCACGCCAAGCGGCGACGTCGAGCTGGCGGCGCAGCAGCGGCCCAACGAGCGCGAGCAGCGCCTGCTCGAGGCGCGGGCCACGCGCGCGCTCACGGGCACGCTGTCGGCCGAAGTGGGCCGCGTGGTGCAGGAAACCTTCGGGGTGGATTCATTCCAGATCACGCCGCTGCTCGTGGACCCCTACCAGCAGTCCGCGCGCCTCAATGTCAACCCCTCGGCGCGCGTGACCATCGGCAAGCGGATCTCGGAGCGCATCTACCTGACCTACGCGCGCAGCCTGTCGTCGTCCACGCGCGACGAGATCATCCTCCTCGAGTTCGACCAGAGCGACACGCTGGCCTGGGTCCTGTCGCAGAACGAGGATCGCACCTACGCGCTCGAAGTGCGGAAGAGGCACACGTTCTGATGCGCGTGCTGCTGCTCGCGGCCCTTGCGCTCGCCGCCGAGCGCCCCATCCAGGCCTCTCCCGAGGCGTTCATCGGCCAGCTCATCGCGGACGTGCGCGTGGACACGGCGGACGGCCCCGTGCTCGAGCCCGGCGTGCTGGAGCTGGTCGAGACACGGCTCGGCGAGCTGCTGGCCATGGAGCGCGTGCGGGACACCATCGATCACCTGGTCGGCCTCGGCCGTTACGACGACGTCCGCCTGTTCGCGACGGCGGCGCCGGGAGGCGCCGGGGTGTCGCTGCGCTGGCTGCTGAGACCCATCCAGCTCGTGACCCGCGTGTCGATCGAGGGCGGCGGCGGCCTGTCGTCCACGGCCCTGCAGGCGGTGGTGCGCGAGCGCTTCGGCGCGCGGCCCTCGGCCTCGCGCGCGGCCGACATCGGGGCCGCGGTCACGGACTTCTATCGCGACCACGGCTACCGCGCGGCGTCGGTCGCCACGCGGCTGGTGCCGGAGCGGACGGCCGGCGCGGTATGGCTGGTCCTCGAGGTCGAGCCGGGCCCGCGGACCACCGTCCTCACCGCGTCGGTGACCGGCAGTCCTCGCGAGGCGCCCAATCGCATCCTCGATGCTCTGCGCATCGAACCGGGCGCGCCTTTCGACCGCCTGGACCTGGAGGCGCGCATCGCCGCCTACGAGAACCGCCTCCGCTCCGACGGCTTCTACGAGGCCTCGGTCCGCGAGACCACGACGTTCGACGATGCGGGGCACACGGCCACCATCGCCGTGGAGGTGATCGCGGGACCGCGCGTGCGCGTCGTCTACGCGGGCGATCCCGTGCCGGGCGGGGACCTGGAGTCGCTCGTGCCGATCCGCGAGGAGCGCTCGGTGGACGAGGACCTGCTCGAGGACGCGAGCCGCAACATCGAGGCCTACCTGCGCGAGCGCGGGTACCGTGACGCGCGCGCCACCTACGGACGGGCAGACCAGAGTGGCGACCTCGTGCTGACGTTCACGGTCGAACGCGGCCCGCTGCATCGCGTGGGCGCCGTGGCCCTCGAGGAGAACCGCTCGCTGCCGGCCGCCGAGATCGAGCCGCTGCTGAAACTGACGCGTGGCGACCCCTTTGTGGACGCCCGTGTCGCCGCCATCGGGGTGGCGATCGAGGAGCTCTACCGGGTGCGCGGGTACGAAGGCGTGGCCGTGAAGCCGTCGGCCGAGGTGCTGCCCGAAGAGGCGGAGGGTGACGTGCGGTTCCGGCCCGTCGACGTCCGCTTCACGATCTACGAGGGGGTGAGGACCACGGTGTCGACGGTCACACTGGAGGGCACGACCGGGGTCCCCGAGCCCTATCTACGCACCCTCCTGGGCCTGATCACAGGGCGCCCCTTCTATCGCCCGCAGCTGGCCGCCGATCGCGATGCGCTCGAGCGCGCCTATCGCAACCTCGGATACCTCTCGGCTCGGGTGACGTCGAGGCTGGTCTTCAGCGATGACAGCCAGCAGGTGGCGGTCACCTGGGCCATCGACGCCGGCGAGCAAGCCGTGGTCGACCACGTGCTCATCACCGGGAACTCGCGTACCAGCGCCGACGTGATCAGGCGCGAGCTGCGCATCCGACCCGGCGTGCCGCTTGGCGCCGATGCACTGGCTGAGAGCCAGCAGCGCCTCAGCCAGCTCGGCCTGTTCCGCCGGGTGCGGATCGTCGACCTCCCGCGCTCGGGCACACCTCTGCGAGACGTGCTGGTGACGGTGGAGGAGGCCCCCGCGACGGCCATCACCTACGGTGGCGGTCTCGAGGCGGGACGCCGCCTGCGCCAGAGCGCCGACGGCAGCCCCCCGGTCGAGCGGATCGAGGTGGCGCCGCGCGCGTTCTTCGAGGTGAGCCGCCGCAACCTGTGGGGCAAGAACCGCACGCTCAGCTTCTTTTCCCGCGTCTCGCTGCGCCCGCGCGATCCTGCGGTGGACAGCACCGATCCGACCGACACGGGCGGGTACGGCCTGAACGACTACCGCGTGGTCGGCACCTTCCGCGAGCCCCGGGCCTTTGGCCGCCCCGGTGACGCACAGGTCGCGGCCTTCGTGGAACAGGGCATCCGCTCGAGCTTCAATTTCAACCGCCGCGGCGTGGGCGCCGACTACGCGCGACGCTTCGGCACGGGCCTGACGACGACGGCCCGCTACTCCTACGACTACACCCAGTTGTTCGACGAGCAGATCGCGCCGGAAGACCGCCTGCTGATCGATCGCCTGTTCCCGCAAGTACACCTGTCGAGCTTCTTCGGCGCCGTGCTCCGCGACTCGCGCGACGATGTCCTCGACCCCGCGAGGGGGGCAGTCATCGGCCTCGACGGCAAGGTGGCCGCCCGGTGGTACGGATCGGAAGTGGGGTTTGCCAAGACGTTCCTCCAGGGCTTCCTGTACCGGCGCCTGCCGGGGCGCGGGTTCGTGGTCGCCGGCGGCCTGCGCGTGGGCCTGGCTGCCGGGTTTCCCAGGGAGGTGCCGCGCGTGGACGAAGACGGCAACCCCGTCCTCGGTGAAGACGGCCAGCAGGTCGTCGATGTCGTGGAGGACTTGCCCGCGAGCGAGCGGTTCTATGCGGGCGGTGACACGACGGTTCGCGGCTTCGCGCTGGATCGGCTCGGGACCGACGAGACGCTCGACCCGCAGGGATATCCGCAGGGGGGTAACGGACTGCTGCTGGTCAATGCCGAATTGCGGGCGCCGTACTGGAAGGGCGTGGGCCTGGTGGGCTTCGTCGATGCCGGTAACGTGTTCAAGCAGGCCGGCGACATCGAGCTGGGCGATGTACGGGTGGCCGCCGGGTTCGGCGCGCGCTATCGTTCTCCCATCGGCCCGCTGCGCGTGGACTTCGGGTTCAAGGTCAACCCGCGCGTCCTCGCCAGCGGCAGCCGGGAGCGCGGGATGATCGTTCACATCTCCCTGGGACAGGCCTTCTGATGTCGTACCTGCTGGCGGTGTGTCTCGTGATCGCCCAGGCGCCCGAGCTCGTGGACCGCACGCTCGCGATCGTCTCGGGCCACACCATCACCCTGTCGGATGCGCGGACCGCGATGGCACTTGGGCTCGTCGAGGGCGACGAGGTGGACGCGGCGCTGGTGCAGCGCCTCGTGGACCGTGAGCTGATGCTGCGCGAGGCCGATCGCTACGAGCCGCCGCCGCCGTCCGCCGAACGCGTCGAGGCACGGCTGGCCGACGTGCGGGCGCGCGCCGGCGGTGACGAGGTGCTGTCGCGAATGCTGGCGCTGGGCGGGTTCTCCGAGGGCCGCCTGCGGGCCTGGGTGCGCGACGACATGCGGATCGCGACCTACCTGCAGCAGCGGTTCGTGTCCGACGAGCGTCGCGACGACCTGATCGCCGACTGGGTGAGCGACCTCAGGCGCCGCGCGCAGGTGGTGATGCTGCCCCCGTAGGTGCTCGGGCTCTGAGGTTCTGAGGTCTAGCGCACGTGCGCGATGATCACCTGTGCGGCGTTGGCCACGGCGTGGCTGACCATGCCGGCCGTGAGGCTGGCGCGCGCGAAATAGAGGGCGCCCCACAACGCGCCGAGCAGCGTCGTCACCACCACCGCATCCCATCCCTGCACGACGTGCCCGAGGCCGAAGGCGAGGGAGGTCGCGAGCAGTCCCCGCCCGGCGCCGCCGAGATCCTCGCGGAAGCGGTGCAGCAGGAAGGCGCGCTGGATCTCCTCGCGCACGCCGCCCGCGATGATGGCCAGCAGGAGGACGACGAGGGCGCCCTCCCGCGAGGCCGCGAGCGTCTCGAACGGGTTGCTGGGGACGGTCCTGAGCGCCGGTGCCACGACTTGAACCAGCCACAAGGTGAACCAGATGAGGAAGAGGACGGCGGGGGCGAGCAGTACGCCGAGGCCGGCCTCGATTCCCTGGCGCCGATGGCCGAGGAACACCTGGCCCGGCGACTCGCCGCGCCGGTGGAGCAGCCACAGGATCAGGCCCACCAGCACGACCGTATCCGCGGCTGAGACCACGGCCACGAAGGTCAGCGACAGGGTTCCGTCCGGGGACTGAGGAGCGAGGCCGGCCAGTCGGGCGGCCCCGGCGAGCGCCAGCTGCGTGGGGTACCCCGAGCACAGCAGGACTTCCCACAGGGATTGCCACGGACGCCGCGGGGTCATGGCTCGACAGGGATGGTACACTCGATCTCGTGAGTCAGGGGACGCGGACCAGCGCCGAGCGCGTGCTGATTGTGGAAGACGAGGCGGTGACCCGCAGCGGCCTGGCCGAGCTCGTCCGCTCGTGGGGCTATTCCGCGGACGAGGCGGGCGACGGCGTCGAGGCTCTCGAGCGGATCACCGAGTTCCGGCCCACGATCATCGTGTCCGACCTGGTCATGCCGCGCATGAACGGGCTCGAGCTGCTGAAGGCCATCCGCGACGACACCGAGAACGTGAAAGTGATCCTGCTCACCGCGCAGGGCACCGTGGACACGGCGGTCGAAGCGGTGAAGGCCGGGGCCGAGGATTACCTGAGCAAGCCGGTCGATCCGCAGAAGCTGAGGCGGCTGCTCGATCGGCTGAGCGAGCTCAACGCGCAGAAGCGCGAGAACCAGGCGCTCCGGCGCCAGCTCACCGACCGCGGGCGGTTCGGCCGCATCATCGGGCACAGCCAGGCGATGCGGGCCATCTACCGCGTCATCGAACAGGCCGCGCCCACGCCAGCGTCCATTCTCATCCTCGGCGAGTCGGGCACGGGCAAGGAGCTGGTGGCCCAGACCATCCACCAGTTGAGCCCGCGCGCCGACCTGCCGTTCGTGGGCCTCAACTGCGCGGCGATTCCGGAAACCCTGCTCGAGAGCGAGATCTTCGGCCATGAGAAGGGCGCGTTCACGGGCGCGCTCGATCGGCGGGCGGGCTGCTTCGAGCTCGCGGACCGAGGCACGTTGTTCCTGGACGAGATTGCCGAGATGGCGCCGGGGACGCAGGTGAAGCTGCTGCGCGTCCTGCAGGAGCGGCGATTCCGCCGGCTGGGCGGGCGCGTCGAGCAGGACGTGGACGTGCGCGTCATCGCGGCGACCAACGTCAACCCGCAGCAGGCGCTGCGGGACGGCCGCCTGCGCGAGGACCTCTACTATCGCCTCAACGTGTTCTCGATCGAGCTGCCGCCGCTCCGCGACCGCAAGCAGGACCTGCCGCTGCTCATCCAGGCCTTCATCGACGAGTTCAATGTCCGCGACAACAAGTCGGTCCGGGCGCTGACGCCCGAGGCGATGAAGATGCTGTCCGACTACGACTGGCCCGGCAATGTGCGCGAGCTGCGCAACGTCATCGAGCGGGCCACCATCCTGGCGCGCGGTGAGTACATCGAGCCCGAGCACCTGCCGCCCCTGGGCGCCGCGCGCGCCGTGGCGAGGCCGGCCGCCGCGGGCGTGGCGCTCGTGCCAGGTATGACCGTGGACGAGGCCGAGCAGAAGCTGATCGTGGCCACGCTCGAGGCATCGGGCGGCAACAAGACGCGTGCGGCCGAGATGCTGGGCATCAGCCTGAAGACCCTGCACAACAAGCTGAACCGGATGAAGGGCGAAGGGCATGTGGCGCAGAGCGGCTAGGGCGCCGCACGCGCGCACGAGCATGACCTTCGTCACCGGCGCGCTCGCCGCGTGCCTGCTGGCGGGGTTGGCGGGGCTGGCCACGCCTGCCGCTCAGGCGCCGGTCCGCCAGGGCGCCGTCGCGGCCCCGAGCGCCGTCGATGTCGTGGACCGCTCCATTGCGGAGTTGCAGGACGAGATGCGCGCGGGACGCGCCACCTCGCGCGACATCACGGCCGCGCACCTGGCGCGCATCGCCGCCTACGACAAGCAGGGCCCGGCGTTGAACGCGATGATTGCGCTCAACCCGCGCGCGCTGGACGAAGCCGATACGCTGGACCGCGAGCGCCGCGAGCGCGGGCCGCGTGGTCCGCTCCATGGGATCCCGGTTGTCATCAAGGACAACTACGAGACCGCCGACATGCCGACGACCGGCGGGTCGGTGGCACTGGCGGGGTTCGCCCCCGGCCGCGACGCGTTCCAGGTGAAGAAGCTGCGTGACGCCGGGGTGGTGATTCTCGGCAAGACGAACCTGCACGAGCTGGCGGCCGGCATCATCACCATCAGCTCGCTGGGCGGACAGACGCGCAACCCGTACGACCCCGCGCGCACCCCTGGTGGATCGAGCGGCGGCACCGCCGCCGCGGTGGCTGCGAGCTTTGCCGTGGGCGGCATGGCCAGCGACACGTGCGGATCCATCCGCATTCCCGCCGCGAACAACAACCTGTTCGGCCTCCGGGGCACCCTGGGCCTGTCGAGCCGTACCGGCATCATCCCGCTCTCGCACACGCAGGACATCGGTGGGCCGCTGGCGCGCACCGTGGCGGACCTGGCGCTGCTGCTCGACGCCACGGTGGGCGAGGACCCGGCGGATCCCACCACGGTGGCCAGCCGCGGCCGGTTGCCGACGAGCTTCGCTGAAGGCCTCGCTCCCGGGGCATTGCAGGGCGCGCGCATCGGCGTGCTGAAGAATTCCTTCGGCGCAGCGCCCGAAGACGAAGAGGTGTCGGCCATCGTGCGCCGGGCCCTGGACCAGATGAAGGCCCAGGGCGCCGAGATCGTCGAGGTCACCATCCCCGGACTGGACGACGTGGTCGGCGCGTCGAGCCTGATCAACCTCGAGTTCAAGACCGACCTGATTCACTACCTCGCGCAGTTCCCCAACGCCCCCGTGAAGTCGCTGCAGGACATCCTTGATCGCGGCGCGTTTCATGCCGCGCTCGAGACCACGTTCAAGCTGCGCAACACCGCCGTGGCCGACCCGGAGGAGATACGCAAGGTGCACGCGCGGCGCGCGCTTGCCGCAGCGCTGGTGGAGGCGGCGTTCGACGAGCACCGCATCGAGGCGCTGGCCTATCCGACCCTGCGGCGACGCCCGGTGGTCGTGGAGGAGCCGCAGCGCGGCACCAACTGCCAGTTGAGCGCGTCCACCGGATTCCCCGCGATGGCGATGCCCGCCGGCTTCACCACCGACGGCGTGCCGATCGGCTTCGAGTTGCTCGGCCCGGCCTGGAGTGATGCGCGGCTGCTGGCGCTGGCGTATGCGTACGAACAGGCGGTCCACCCGCGGCGCCCGTCGCCGACCACGCCACGGCTGGTGAACGGGCAGGCGCCGCGCCCGGTGGCCTTCACGGCGGCGGCCGACGCCCCCTCGTCGTCTTCGACACGCGCGCGATTCGAGTTCGATCCGGTGTCGGGCCGGCTGTCGTTCGAGTTCCCGGCCGACGTCGCGGCGGCGTCGCTGCACCGGGCCGGGCCGGGCCCCGACGGTCCCGTGCTGCACCGCCTGATCGATCCCGCGGCGCCGTCTCCACGTGGCGCCGTGGTCCTGCCGCCATGGCAGCGTGCGATGCTGCTGGAGGGGGCGCTGCGAGCAGTCGTCCGCACGCCCGGAGGCGCCACCACCCTGCGCCTGGAACCGCCAGCGCGGTGACCGCCATGCGTGTCGTGCACCTGCCCGCACCCGCCCGCACCCACCCGCACCGGTCCGCACCCGCCCGCACCTGACCATGCCGCTCTCGATCAAGCAGAAGCAGGTCCTCGGCGTGACCACCATCGTGGTCCTCGTCGTCATCGGGCTGTCGGTGCTCCAGGTGGGGACGCTGGTGCGCGTGCTGCTGGAGCAGGGGGCCGCGCGCGCGGAGCTCGTGGCGGCCAGCGTGATTCACCAGACCGGCGGCGCGGTGCTGAGCCGCGAGACGGCCTACCAGGACATCCGGTCCAGCCCGCAGGTGCGCCTGGCGCTCGAGACCGCCATCTATTCGCCCGAGGTGCTGTACGCGGCCATCGTGGACCGGACGCGCACCGTGATCGCGGCCAATGATCCCGCGCAGGTGGGGAAGACCCTCCCACGCGGCGAGGACCTGATGGCGCTGGTCAGCGCGTCGGGCTACCAGCAGGTGCGGGCCGTCTACGCCGAGGGGCGGACCTTCGAGTGGCGCCAGCCGCTGGCGCTCGACGACGAACCGTTCGGAGAGATCTGCATCGGGCTCTCGACGATTTTCGTCCAGCAGGAGCTTCGAACCCCTTTGCTGTCTGCGGGCGTGGCCGTCAGCCTGGCGCTCCTCATCGCGGTGGCGGTGGCGATGGCGTTGGCACAGCTGGTCCTCCGTCCCATCCATGTCATCACCAGCGGGTTGTCGCGCCTCGGCCGCGGCGAGATCGGCACCCGCCTCGATCTGCGCGACGAGGAGTTCCGCGATCTGGGCGACGTGTTCGACCAGGTGTCCGCGCAGCTGCAGTCGGCGATTGGCGACGGTCCCAAGCGGGCGCAACTGAAGGACCTCACCCGGCGGGTGGCCTCGCTGGGACGCCTGACCGCCGGTGTCGCCCACGAGGTGAAGAACCCGCTGAACGCGATGACCATCCACCTGGAGCTGCTCAAGCAGAAGCTCGCTTCCCCGGACCCTTCGTCGGCCTCGCGCCACGCCGAGGTGATCGGCGCCGAGATCCGCCGCCTGGACGACGTGGTGCAGGGCTTCCTGAAGTTCGTCCGGCCCGAGGACGTCACGCTGGCGCCCGTGAAGACCAAGCCCCTCATCACGAGCGTGCTGGACGCGGTGCGCGTCGAGGCCGAGAAGGCGGGCGTCACCTGCGAGCACGCGTGCCAGGACGCCGACCTGGCCATCGAGGGCGACGAGCCGCTGCTGCGGCAGGCGCTGCTGAACCTGGCGCAGAACGCGGTACAGGCGATGCCGCGCGGCGGCAAGCTCCGGATGGCCTGCGCGGTCGGACGGGACGGGCGAATTGAGATCCGCGTGCAGGACAGCGGCGAGGGCATCGCGCCCGAGCACCTGGCGCGCATCTTCGACCTCTACTTCACGACCAAGAAGCGCGGCAGCGGCATCGGCCTGTCGCTGGTGTTCCGCACCATCCAGCTCCACAATGGCGACATCGATGTGGAGTCCACGGTCGGCACCGGGACAACATTCGTGATCAAATTTCCCCGGGCGCGTTAGGATCGAATCGATGCGATCGGCCTCCCTCGCCGTCGTGGCGGTTCTGCTCGCGGGCGGAGCCGGCTGTGCCACGCGCGCCGCCGCCCCGGTGCCCGAGCCCGAGCTGCCGGTCATGGCGCCGCCGCCAGCGCCGCCCCGGATCGTGGCTATTTACACCGAGCCGGCCGAGCCATTGCTGGTGGCGACCCCGCCCCCCGCCGAGCCGGCCACGCCCGAGCCCCCCCCGCCGAAGCCAGCCGTCCCGGCGCCGGAGCCGGAGCCGCCCGCGCAGGAGGGGCGTCCGGCCACGCCGCCCCCGGCGCTCACGCTGACGCCCGCACCGGGCGTGGAGGCCAAGACCGAGGCGTCGATTCGGGTGCTGCTGGCCCGCGCGTCCTCCGACCTCGAACGGGTGAACGCCCAGGCCCTGTCGGCCGACGGTCGGACGCAGTTCGAGGCGGCGCGGCGTTTCGTCCAGCAGGCGGAAGAGGCGCTGAAGGCGCGCAACCTGGTCTATGCGGGGAAGCTCGCCGACAAGGCCGCGGTGATGGCCGCCGTGCTCGTACGGTAGCGCTGGCGTCGATATATTGCGGTCACACGGCCGTTATGCGAAAATAAGGCGAAACAAGAATTTACCGCCAGAACCTGCCACATTTTGCGTTCGACCTAAAACAAAAACGCAACATCTTGTGGTTGGACGCTTGACAACGGTTTGTTACGGGCGCATATTGGGCGTCGCGCGCGAGAACGAAGTCGGTGATGTTTGCCCATCCCAGGGGCCGGGGTCACAGACACGATCGAGCCGGAAGCCATGAGCAGGACTGCACGGAACAACACACGCGCGCGACAAGCTTTCTAAAGGTTTAGCGATTCCCGAGGGAGACAGCCCCCCAGGGGCGGGGTGTCCTCTCGTGTTTGGAGGGAGCATGCAGGATGGTGCTCAGAAGCTGACGGCGGCCGCCGCCGGACAGCAGGCAGAGTCGTCGGCATTGAACGAGCAGGTGGACACGCGCCCGGGCGTGCGGGCGGCCACGGTGCCCGGCCTGGAGTTCCCGCGGTTCTTCACCGTCGCGGGGCAGGATCCGTTCGACCAGGTCGAATGGGAACTGCGCGACGCCGTCATCGGCAACGAGAAGGGCTCGATCGTCTTCGAGCAGCGCGGGGTCGAGATGCCGAAGGCCTGGTCGCAGCAGGCCACCAACATCGTCGTCTCCAAGTATTTCCGCGGCCACATCGGCTCGCCCGATCGCGAGCGGTCGGTCAAGCAGCTCATTGGCCGCGTGGTCGACACGATCACCGGGTGGGCGCGCAAGCAGAAGTACTTCGCCTCCGACGAGGCCCTGTCGGCGTTCAGCGACGACCTGAAGCACCTGCTCGTGGAGCAGAAGGCCGCCTTCAACAGCCCGGTCTGGTTCAACTGCGGCTTCGAGAAGGCGCCGCAGTGCTCGGCGTGCTTCATCAACTCCGTGGACGACACCATGGAGTCGATCCTCACGCTGGCCAAGACCGAGGGCATGCTGTTCAAGTACGGCTCGGGCACGGGCAGCAACCTGTCGTCCATCCGGTCGGCGAAGGAACTGCTGGCCGGCGGCGGCACGGCCTCGGGGCCGGTGTCGTTCATGAAGGGCTTCGACGCGTTCGCGGGCGTCATCAAGTCGGGCGGCAAGACGCGCCGCGCGGCCAAGATGGTCATCCTGAATGCCGACCACCCAGACATCGTCGAGTTCATCAACTGCAAAGTCGAGGAAGAGAAGAAGGCCTGGGCGCTCATCGACGCCGGCTACGACGGCTCGTTCACGGGCACGGCGTACGGGTCGGTGTTCTTCCAGAACTCGAACAATTCGGTCCGCGCGAGCGACGAGTTCATGCGCGCGGTGCTCGACGACGGGCTGTGGCAGACCAAGGCCGTGACGAACGGCGAGGTGATGGACACCTACCGCGCCCGCGACCTCATGCGCCTCATTGCGGAGGGCACCTGGGTGTGCGGCGATCCGGGCATGCAGTTCGACACCACCGTCAACGAGTGGCACCCGTGCCCGAACACGGCGCGCATCAACGCCAGCAACCCGTGCTCCGAGTACATGTTCCTGGACGACTCGGCGTGCAACCTGTCGTCCATCAACCTGATGAAGTTCGTGGGCGCCGACGGCGAGTTCGACGTCGAGTCGTTCCGCGCCGCCTGCCGCACGATGATCACCGCGCAGGAGATCGTCGTCGACAACTCGAGCTACCCCACCAAGGCCATCGAGAAGAACAGCCACGCGTTCCGGCCGCTCGGCCTGGGCTACGCCAACCTGGGCGCGCTGCTCATGTCGCGCGGGCTGCCCTACGACAGCGACGGGGGGCGCGACTTCGCCGGCGCCATTACCGCGGTGATGACGGGCGAGGCCTACGCCCAGTCGGCGCGCGTGGCGCGCGACCACGGCGGCCCGTTCGCAGGCTACCCCGCGAACCGCGAGCCGTTCCTGCGCGTGATGCGCAAGCATCGCGACGCCATCAAGGACATCAACGCGAAGCACGTCCCGTCGGACCTCTACAACGCCGCCCGGCAGGCGTGGGACGACGCGGTGGAACTGGGGGAGGACTTCGGCTACCGCAACGCCCAGTCCACCGTGCTGGCCCCGACCGGCACCATCGGCTTCATGATGGACTGCGACACGACGGGCGTCGAACCGGACATCGCTCTGGTGAAGTACAAGAAGCTCGTCGGCGGCGGCATGATGAAGATCGTCAACCAGACGGTCCCCATGGCGCTGAAGCGGCTGGGCTACACCGCCGCGCAGATCGACGACATCGTCAAGCACATCGACGAGCAGGAGACCATCGAGGGCGCGCCGCACCTGCTCGAGCGCGACCTGCCCGTGTTCGACTGCGCCTTCAAGGCGTCGAAGGGCGAGCGGTCCATTCACTACATGGGCCACATCAAGATGATGGGCGCCACGCAGCCCTTCATCTCGGGCGCCATCAGCAAGACGGTCAACGTGCCGAAGGAAGCCACGGTCGAGGACATCGAGCAGGCGTACCTCGAGACCTGGCGCCTCGGCGCCAAGGCGGTCTCGATCTACCGCGACGGCAGCAAGCGCACGCAGCCGCTGAACACGTCGCGGGACGCGAAGGCCAGCGTGACGGCGCCGAAGGAAGCGGTGGAGGCGGCCGTCGCCGCCGCCCTGGCCAGCCGCGCGCCGATGCGCCGGAAGCTCCCCGACGAGCGCCAGGCCATCACGCACAAGTTCGACATCTCGGGCCACGAGGGCTACATCACCGTGGGCCTCTTCGAGGACGGGATGCCGGGCGAGATCTTCCTGGTGATGGCCAAGGAAGGCTCCACCATCTCGGGCTTCGCCGACGCGTTTGCCCAGGCCATCAGCTACGCGCTGCAGTACGGCGTGCCGTTGCAGGCGCTGGTGGACAAGTTCAGCCATGTCCGCTTCGAGCCGTCGGGCATGACGAAGAACCCCGACGTGCGCTTCGCGAAGTCGATCGTCGACTACATCTTCCGCTGGATGGCGTCGAAGTTCCTCTCCCCCGAGGCGCAGTTCCGCGCGGGCGTCAACAACCGCGACGATGCCGCCGAGGGCAAGGCGCAGGTCCCTGTGGTGGTGCCGGCGCCCAAGGCCGCGCCGTCGCCGACGGCCGCGGTGAGCGCCACCGGCGCCATCGTGCCGAACCCGTCGTCGTTTGCCGCGATGCAGAACCAGGAGGATGCGCCGCCGTGCACGACCTGCGGGTCGATCATGGTGCGCAGCGGGTCGTGCTACAAGTGCAGCAATTGCGGCACGACGAGCGGGTGCGCCTAGCGTGTCCACGAAACCACGACGTCACGAAGGACACGACGAACGCACGAAGAACGATTAGGAACACTCACGATGGAGCGCCGGGACGTCAGTCCCGGCGTCGCCACGCAGGTTCAGGGCCGGGGCCATGTGCTCCGGCCCTTTTTCGTCCCCGGCAAAACGCGCTCGCCGTGGCACGTTATACCGTAAGACGGTATAGTGCCTGCATGGCGGCGCCGCCCGTCGATCAGCTGCCGCTCTCCGTCCCTGTCTTCCAGATTCTGCTGTCGCTCGTGAACCAGGACCTGCACGGCTACGCACTGATCCAGGACATCGAGGCGCGCACCGACGGCGAGGTCCGGCTCACCGCCAGCACGCTCTACGGTGCCATCGCCCGCCTGCTGGAGGGGGGGCTGCTGGAAGAGCTCGACCCCGATCCCGATCACGAGCGCCGACGATGCTATCGGCTCACGCGCGGAGGACGACGGCTGCTGGAGCGCGAAGCCGAACGCCTGGCGCGCGCGACGCGCTGGGCCGCGGCCAAGCGCCTACTGCCGCAGACGCGAGGGGCACGCTCATGAATGGTCTCCTCCGCTGGCTCGTGCGCGTCTCGTCAGGCCTGCTGCCCGCCAGGCATCGCGACCGCGTCGGCGCCGATCTCGCCAGCACGGTGGACGCCCTCGCGGACGACGCGCGCGAGGCCGGCGGGAGCGCGGCCGAGCGGGCGTATCTGATGCGCGAGCTCGTCGACCTCGCGCGGCAGGCCGCGATGCTTCGTCAGGCAGATCGCCTGCCGGTTCGCTCGGCCACCGCCCCGCTCTGGGATGCGGTTCGTGACGATTTCAGGGCGAGCCTCCGGCAGGGCCGGCGGCGTCCGGTGGCCACGCTCGGTGTGATCGGCACGCTCGCCATGGCCGTAGCGGCCGTCACCACGACTTTTGGCCTGGCGACGGCGGTGCTGTGGCGGCCCCTGCCATTTCCAGGGGCCGATCGGCTCGTCTTCGTGTGGGAATCGGACGCCGACCAGACGGACCCATTCCGCGTGACCAGCGGCCGCTTCGCCGAATGGCAGCGCGAGACCCGGGCCTTCAGCTCGATGTCATTGTTCGGCGCGGCAGGATTCTCCCTCGACGGGCCAGACGGCGGCCGCCCGGTCCGCGGCGTCAGGGTCTCCGCATCGTTCTTCGACACGCTGGGGTTGCGCCCGATGATCGGGCGAGCTCTTCAAGCGGCCGATGAGGTGCCCGGGCAGCACCGGGTGGTCGTGCTGTCGGAATGGACGTGGCGGAACCGGTTCGGCGGAGCGCCCGCGGTCATCGGCCGGACCGTGCGCCTGAGCGGTGAGTCGTACGAGGTCGTCGGCGTCATGCCCGAGACCGTCACGCCTGGCTGGCCCACGAATCCGGCGCGCGTGGCGGTGGATCGCGAGCTCAGGGAATTCTGGGTGCCCATTCCGCGCACGCCGGAACTCGACGCCAACTCACGGGCACACGTGTTCGGCGTGCTGGGCCGACTGCGTGACGATGTGTCGCGGGCGCAGGCCGATGCCGAGCTGCAGGCCTTGCGCTCGGCGACCAGCGCCGACATCCACGGCGGTGTCAGCACCTCGTTCCGCGACCAGTTCGTCCGCGACGTACGTGCGCCCTTGCTCGTGTTGTTCGCGGCTGCCCTCGCGGTCCTGCTGGTGGCGTGCGCCAACCTGGCGGCCCTCCAGGTGTCGCTCTTCGAGCAACGCCGAAGCGAGCTCGCCATGCGCCTCGCGCTGGGCGCCGGGCGCGTGCGCCTGGCGGGCCTGCTGGCGATGGATGCCGGAATCCTGTCGCTCCTTGGCGGAGCGCTCGGGATCTGGCTCTCGAGGGTCGCGCTCGCCTGGATTCCGGGACAGCTTCCGGCCTCCATGCCCTTCGTCACCCCGCCGCGGCTCGACGGGCCCGCCGTGCTCTTCGCTTGCGGCGTGGCAGCGCTGGTCACTCTGGGGCTGTCGATCTGGCCAATGGCGCGCCTGTTGGGAGTGTCGCCTTCGCCACGCGGGACCGCGCTTCCCAGCCGAACGCACGCGTATCGATGGCTGGTGGCCGCGCAGGTGGCGGCCGGCGTGGCCCTCGCCGTCCCGGCCTCACTGCTTGGCCAGTCCCTGTCGTCTCTTCGCGCGCACGAACCGGGATTCGTCGTCGATGGTGTGCTCGTTGCCGATGTGTCGCCGAGAGCCGACGAATCGGCGCTGCTCGGCCGGGTGGCCGGATTCGAGCGTACCCTCCGCGAGTCCCTCGGCGCGCTGCCCGGGGTGCGCGGAGTGGCGATGGCCTACGACCATCCGCTCGAGGCCAACTGGACGCAGATCGTGACCCTGCAGGGTGAGCTCGGCACACGTGCGGGCGCCGAGCTCCAGGCGCAGCTGCGCATCGTCAGCCCGAGTTACTTCGAGACGCTCGGTGTGGCGATTGTCGACGGCCGTTCGTTCGAGGAGCGGGAAGGCACCGATGCCCCCGGCGTTGTCCTGGTCAACGAGGCGTTCGCAGCCGCCCACGGCGATCGCCTCATCGGCCGGCGCCTGGGCACCAGTGCTGCGGCCTATGCCTGGGGCGCCAGGGTTCCGGCCGACTACCAGATCGTGGGGGTCGTCGAGAACGAGCGCTTCCAGGGGCTGGACCTGCCGTCGGCTCCAGCCGTGTACCTGAGCACGCGCCAGTTCCCTCTGGCCGACGCCACCCTGCTGGTGCGCGCAGATGCTGACCAGGGCGGAGTTGCGGGGCAGCTGCGGCAGGCGATCCGTCGTGCGGAGCCCGACGCCACCGTCGGCCAGGTGAGGGCGCTCGACGACATCCTGGCCGAGCAACTGGCGTCGCGGCGTGTTACGGCCGACGTCGTCGGTGGATTTGCGGTCGCCGCGGTGGCCCTGGCCGTGCTCGGTCTGTACGGCCTGATGGCCGTCACGGTGGCCGGCCGCGTACGCGAGGTTGGCGTGCGGCTCGCCCTTGGTGCATCCCCGGGGCAGGTCGCCCGGGTGGTCATCGTCGAGAGCCTTGGCTACGCCGCGGTGGGGGTCGGCGCTGGCGTGATCCTCGCGCTCGGGGTTGGCCGGCTCGTGGAGCACCTGCTCGTGGACGTGTCGGCCTCCGATCCCGGGACGCTGGCGGCCGTCGCGCTGGTCCTGCTTGTCGCTGCGGTCGCGGCGGCGGTTGTTCCGGCTCTCCGGGCGGCCCGCATCGACCCGGTGATCGCCCTGAGGTCCGACGCCTGACCTCCGGCATCTCGTGCATCCTGGTCTGAATCGCACACCGCACTCGCGTGCTGTGTCACGATGTTGGACCGAGCCTTTGATGCCCGCTCCCGTCGCACCCACCGAAAGCCTGCTCGCCGTCCTCGAACGCTACTGGGGCTACACCAGCTTCCGCCCGCTCCAGCACGAGGCCATGGACGCCGTCGTGCAGGGCCGCGACTCGCTGCTGGTGCTGCCCACAGGGGGAGGCAAGTCGCTGTGCTTCCAGGCGCCGGCGCTGGTGCGCGAAGGGCTGGCGCTGGTCATCTCGCCGCTCATCTCGCTGATGAAGGACCAGGTGGACACGCTCGTCGCCAACGGTGTGCCGGCCGCGTGCCTGAATAGCGCGATGGCCGCGGACGAGCGCGCGGCAGTGACCGCGGGGCTCCGCGAAGGGCGGTACCGGCTGCTCTACGTCGCACCCGAGCGTATCGCGGGCGAGGGAGGCGGGTGGTTCTCGTGGCTGCAGGCCACATGCCCCTTGAGCTTCGTCGCGATCGACGAGGCACACTGCATCAGCCACTGGGGCCATGACTTCCGGCCCGAGTACCGCCAGCTCGGCGCGCTGCGCGCGGCGCTGCCGCACGTCAGCTTCCACGGCTACACGGCCACGGCCACCGCCCGGGTACGGCAGGACATCGTCCAGCAGCTGGGCCTGAAGGACGCGCTGACGCTGGTCGGATCGTTCGATCGGCCCAACCTGCTGTACCGCGTGCTGCCGCGCGCCACCATCAAGGCGCAGATCCTCCAGGTGCTCTCCCGCCACCAGGGCGAGGCGGGCATCGTGTACTGTCCGACCCGCCGCGAGGTGGACGACACGGCCGCGTGGCTGCGGGAGGAAGGCTTCCGCGCGCGGCCCTATCACGCGGGCTTGAGCGACCAGGAACGCCACGCCAACCAGGATGCGTTCCTCAACGAGTCCATCGACATCGTGGCCGCCACCGTGGCGTTCGGCATGGGCATCGACCGCTCGGACGTGCGGTTCGTGATTCACGCGGGCGCGCCGCAGTCGCTGGAGCACTACCAGCAGGAGGCCGGGCGCGCTGGCCGTGATGGGCTGGAAGCCGAGTGCGTGCTCATCGTGTCGTCCGCCGACTTCCTGCGGTGGCGCGAGATCCTCAACAAGAACGGCGAGCTGACCGACGCGCGCCAGGCGCTGCTGCGCGACATGGAGCGCTACGCCGCCAGCGTCGGGTGCCGGCACAAGCGCCTGGTGGGCTACTTCGGCGAGGTCTACGCCCGCGACGACTGCGGCGCGTGCGACTACTGCCTGGGCGAGCTCGAAACGGTGGCCGATCCGGCGACGCTGGCGCGGAAGATCCTGTCGGCGGTGGCGCGGGTGGGGCAGCGGTTCGGCGCCGCGCACGTGGGCAGCGTCCTGCGCGGCCATGCCAGCGAGCAGGTGCGGACGCGCGGCCACGACACGCTCTCGGTCTTCGGGCTGTTGAAGGACGCCTCGGTGGACGAGATCCGCGGCTACATCGACCAGCTCATCGCGCATGGGTTCCTGCAGCAGGCGGGCGATCAGTACCCGGTGCTGCACCTCACGCCCGACGGCGCGGCGCTGCTGCGCGACGCCGCGGCGGCCGGGACCCTGTCGCTGGCACGCCAGCGGAAGCCCGAGAAGGGCCGTGCTCCACGCCGGTCGCGGGTGGAAGCCGAGTCGTGGGAGGGCGTCGACCGCGCGCTGTTCGAGGAACTGCGGGCCCTGCGCCTGCGCATCGCCCGCGAGCGCGGCGTGCCGCCGTACGTGGTGTTCCACGACACCACCTTGCGCGAGCTGGCGCGCATCAAGCCGACGACCGCCGAGGCCTTACGGCACGTGTACGGTGTCGGGGCGCGCAAGGCGGAGGATCTCGGGGCGGCGGTCCTGGCAGTGATCGCGTCGGGAGTCGAGAGTCGGGACTCGGGAGTCGAGCCACAACGGGATTGACGTGCGGCGCGACCGCGTTGCGACCGGACAGAGGGGCGCCCGGATCGCTGCCCCCGACGGTCCTGTGTTTTCCCGACGCGGTTCCTGCGACTCCCGACTCCCGACGGCCGACTCCCGGCAGTACACTTAATGCCATGCCCGCTCCCCTCGCCTCCCTCGACGGATTCGATTGGACGACCCCGTTCATCGCGGACGCCTGCGTGCTCCTGCAGCTTCCCGTTCGGCTGGGTCCGCCGGGACTGAAGCCGCTGATCCCGCTCTCGCGCGTGGCCGGGCGCGTGGCGCCGGCGGTGCACGCGGGCAGCACCGACGTCTTCCTCGAGGCCATCGCGCTGGCCGAGCGGGGTGACGTGCTGGTCGTCGACAACAACGGCCGCCTGGATGAGGGGTGCATCGGAGACCTGGTGGCGGGCGAGGCGTTCGTCAGCGGCCTGGCGGCGCTGGTGATCGACGGCGCGCATCGCGACAGCGCGGCGATTCGCGCGATGGGCATTCCCGTCTGGTCGCGTGGCACCTCGCCGACTGGTCCGCTCGAGTTGCGGCGGCGCCATGCCACCGCGCTCGAGGCCGCGACCTGCGGCAAGACCACGGTGACGCGCGAGGACGCGGTGTTTGCGGACGAAGACGGCGTGGTGTTCGTGGCGCTGGCCGACTGCGAGCGCGTGATTGCCTCCGCGCGCGACATCGCCCAGCGGGAACAGGCGCAGGCCGCACGACTGTTGGCCGGGGAGCCCCTCCGCGCTCAGCTGCGCCTGGCCGAGTACCTCCGGAAGCGGGAGGAGGACCCGGAGTTCACCTTTCGCGCCCATCTGAAGAGCATGGGGGCCGCCATCGAGATCTGATGATCTCCTGACGTCAGATTCACCGTGCCGGGTATCCCTTGTCCGCCTTGACTTCCCGAATCTGAAGAATGTGGCGCTGCGCGTGGGACGAGATCATCAGGAACCACTGGTAGAGATCCATGTTCCCGTCGATCAGCTTGCGTCCCCGGAAGTCGTCCTGCGATCCGCGGGCCTTCTCGAGCATCGTCGACCGCAGCGTCCGGAACGATGCCAGCGCCTCGGCGGCGCTCTTGAACCGGCCATCGGGCACGCGGGCCTCGCCGGTGGTCGCGCGGTTCGTGCGGTCGATGCCGTACCACAGGATGCCGGCGTCGGTGGTTTCGGGCTTGTAACCGGTCACGGGCGTCTTCAGTGAGTCCTCCACCTGTTTCCAGTATTGCGGCTCGGCAATCCCCAGGTGCTCGACCACGTCCTTGATCGACCAGGTGTTGGGCGAGGGCTTGAAGGCGAGCTGCGCCTCCGAGAGCCCGGCCAGCTCGCTCACGAGCCAGCGCTCCGTCATCTCGAGGTGGGCGACCAGCCGCTGTCGGTCGCCGGCCGTCATCGGATCGGCGCCGGCCGGGACGGCGTTCAGGGTGAGGGCCAGGGCCAGGGACAGGGCAGAGAGCAGACAGGTTCGCATGCGCCCACGATGAGGCGCGCGATGCAAGGCGTCAACCTGGATGGGACGAACGGTGCGCGGCCCACCGTAGATTCACCGGCGGCCGGGACCAAACCCGCGCCAGCCGAGGGCGCGCGGACGCGCCAACCCTTTTCGGCCCCGCCTCGTCTCAGAGGCTATGTAGTATTGCTACTCAGGGAGGGCGGCTGCGCCGCCACGACAGGCCATGCGACGACCCAGCATCACCGCGTCGAGCGTGCTCCAGGCGCTCGCCGACGGAGCGCAGTACGGTTTCGACGTCATCGATCGGACGGGCCTCCCCAGCGGGACCGTCTATCCGGCCTTGAGCCGGCTGGAACGTGACGGCTACGTCCGCTCCACGTGGGAGGACGAGGACGAGGCCCATGCCGAGGGCCGGCCCGCACGGCGCTACTACCGGCTGACCGCGCCCGGCGTGCGCGCGTTGGCGGAGGCGACCAGTCACTACCGCTCGTTGCTGCCCGCGCTCGGGATCAAGCCCGTCCGGGGCCGGACCTGACCCATGGCACGCTTCGATCTGGCCATCGTTCGCCTGGCCGCGCCGGTCGTGCCCGACGACATCAGGCGCGACTGGCGGCGGGAGTGGGAGGCCGAACTGGCCTTCGAGCATCAGCGTGGCCGGGGCGCGGCCGCCCTCGCGGTGAGGGCACTGGGCGCGGTGGCCCATGCCTGCTGGCTGCGACAGGACCGATGGAGGTGGGATGTGCTCTGGCATGACATCAAATACGCGGCCCGCACCTTGCTGAAGCGTCCGAGCTTCATGATCGTCGCGGTCCTCAGCCTGGCCATCGGCATCGGCGCCAACGCCGCCATCTTCGGCGCGGTGCGCGCGGTGCTGTTGCGCCCCCTGCCGTTTCCCGCGCCAGATGCGCTCGTGGCCGTGTCCACCACGACGCTCGAGCGGCCGGACGTCCCCGGCGGGTCCAGCACGCCGCCCGACTTCACCGACTGGCGGCGCGACCTCCGCGGGTTCGTCGAGATGGCCGCCGTCGTCGCGGGCGCGAGCGCGCTGACGGGGGACGGTCCCGCCGAGCAGGTCCCGAGCGCGAATGTCACGGGTGGGTTTTTCGGCGTGCTCGGTGTCCCGGCGCTCTACGGCCGCGCGCTGGAGCCGGGGGACGATCCCGTGGGCGCGCCCGATGTCGCGGTGCTGGGGCACGCCCTCTGGCAGCGTCGCTACGGTGGCCGTCGCGAGGTGGTCGGGTCCACCATCACCATCGACAGCCAGCCGTATCGGGTGGTCGGCGTCATGCCCGCGGGATTCGCCTATCCGCTTGGGGCGGATCTCTGGGTGCCCCAGCGCTTCTCCGAGGAGGACCTTCGCACTCAGCGTGGCGCCCAGTACCTCGACGTCATTGCCCGCCTGGCGCCCGGCGCCACGGTGGCGCAGGCGCGGGACGAGATGCGCGCGTACGCCCGCCGGCTGGCGGAGCAGTACCCTCGCACCAACCACGACCGGACCATTGCCCTGCATCCGATGCGCGAGGCGCTGGTGGGCGACGTGCGGCCCGCCCTGCTCCTCCTGCTGGGGGCCGTCGGCCTCGTGCTGCTCATCGTCTGCGTGAACGTGGCCAACCTCGTGCTGACACGCGCGCTCGGGCGCCGGCGCGAGTGGGCCGTGCGCACCGCGCTCGGCGCGGGGCGGGCGCGGCTGGTGCGCGGCCTGCTCGTCGAGAGCGGACTGATCGCCGTCGTGGGTGGGCTCGCCGGGCTGGTGGTGGCGATGTGGATCGCGAGGCTCCTCGCGGCGCTCGAAGGCAGCGTCGACATCCCGCTGCTCGATCAGACGCGCGTGGACGGCCCCGTGGCCCTCTTCACCATCGCGGTCTCCGGCCTGGCCGCCGCGGCGTTCGGGACGCTCCCGGCCTGGCAGGCATCGAAGAACATGGATGTCGCTCGTGGCATTCGGGAGGAGGGCAGCGCGACCACGGGCGACCACCGGCGGCAGCGCCTGCGCGGCGCGCTGATCGTGGCGGAGGCCGCCCTTGCCGTGGTGCTGCTGGTGGGCGCGGGCCTCCTGATGCGCAGCTTCATCGGACTGGTCGCCGTGGATCTCGGGTTCACCCGCGAGCGCGTGCAGACCTTCAACCTCTCGCTGCCAGAGCCGGCCTATCCGACCACGGCCGCCCGCTCGGCCGGGGTGGAGACGCTGCTGTCCCGCGTGCGCGCGCATCCACAGGTGGAAGCCGCTGGCGCCATCTTCGGGCTGCCGCTCACCAACTTCGGCTACGTCATCTCGATGTCCACGCTCGACGACCGCACGCTGGACGACGAGGAATCGATGGAGCGCTCCGTCCAGGTGAGGGTGGTCACGCCGGAGTACTTCCGCGCGATGGGGATTCCGATCCGCCGTGGCCGGACGTTCGGTGAGGAAGACCGCCTGGGTGCGCCGCCGGTGGTGCTGGTCAACGAGACAGCCGCCGCGCGCCTGTGGCCTGATCAGGACCCGCTGGGGCACTCGTTCACGATTGGCACCCGCATGGGCCAGGGAGACACGCGGGCCGGCGGGGTCGTCATCGGGGTGGCAGGCGACGTGCGAGACGGCGGGCCCGCCCGCGTGGTTCGCCCCACGGTGTACCTGGCGCACGCGCAGCGGCCGGTCAACTTCCTCACCATCGTCGTCAAGACGCGCACGGATCCGGGCCCGCTCGTGCCGACGTTGAACGGCATCGTGACGGCGCTGGACCCCAACCTGCCCATCTACCGGGTGCGTACCATGGAGCAGCTGGCCATGGACGCCGTCGCACAGCCACGGCTGTTCCTGATGCTGCTGGCGGTCTTCGCGGCCGCGGCCGTGATGCTGGCGGCGGTGGGCATCTACGGCGTGATGGCGCATGCGGTCAGCCAGCGCACGCGCGAGATTGGCCTGAGGCTGGCGCTCGGCGCGGGGCGCGGCACGGTGCTCCGCATGGTCGTTGGCCAGGCGATGACGCTGGCCGTCGTCGGGCTGGCCCTGGGCATGGTGGGGGCGATGGCGAGCGGGCGGCTGATGCGGGGGCTGCTCTTCGGCGTGGAGCCCTTCGATCTGCCCACGTTTCTCGCGGCTGGCGCGGCCTTCGGGGGTGTCGCGCTGGTGGCGAGCGCCTTGCCGGCCCTGCGCGCCTCGCGTGTCGATCCCGTCGAGGCGCTGCGGGAACCGTAGCCCGACAGGCGGCGGGGACGGCAGCGGCGATATACAATTGCCGCACTCACCCCATGACCAGGCAGTACTGCCATGTTGGCTCGCGCACCATCGCGTATCTCGATTCGGTTCCCGGCGCCTCGGACCTCCGCACCATCGTCCTGCTGCACGCGTTCCCGTTGGGCGCGAACATGTGGGAGCCGCAGATTCGCAGCATCCCGAAGGGGTGGCGCCTGATCACGCCAGACCTCCGCGGATTCGGCGGCACGTCCGAGGCCGATGGCGGCACGCCGTCGATGGACGACTATGCCCGGGACGTCATCGACCTGCTGGCTGCGCTCGGCATCACGCGCGCGGTGGTCGGCGGCTGTTCGATGGGCGGCTACGCGACGTTCGCCGTGATCCGGAGGGCGCCCGAGATCGTCGAGGGCGTGGTCCTGGCCGACACGCGCGCGGGCGCCGACTCGCTCGAGGGCCGGGCGAACCGGCGAAGCATGCTGGCGCTGGTGGATCGGGAGGGACCATCGGGCGTGGCGCGCGACATGATGCCGAAGCTGCTGGGCCGCACCACGCGCGAGACCGACACGACGGTGGAGTCCACTGTGCGGCGGCTCATCAAGCAGCAGTCGCCCGAAGGCATCCGCGGCGCGATCCTGCGGATGATGGATCGGCCCGACTCGATGTCCCTCCTGCCGACCATGACGGTGCCCGTGCTCGTCCTCGTCGGCGAGGAGGACGAGCTGACGCCCGTCGAGGAGTCACGAAAGATCGCGGCCGCCATCCCCGGCGCCCGTCTCGAGATCATCCCCTCCGCCGGTCACCTGGCCAACCTCGAACAGCCCGGGCCGTTCAATGCCGCCCTCGAGTCGTTCCTGACTGCGCTTTCATGACACAGGTTCTCCGCTCGGCGCTCGTGGTTCTCGCCTTGGTGGGCGGTCTGGCGGCCTGGCCTGGCGCGCAGGACGCACCGCCGCCCGCCGTCGATCCGCTCCACCGGGCGCTCGACGGGATTCTCGACATCTACGTGCGCGACGGGCTCGTCTACTACCAGGCGCTGAAGCAGGAGCGCCCGCGCTTCGATCGCTACGTGAGCACCATCGCCGAGACCGAGGTCCCCGACACCTGGGACCAGAAGCGCCGGCTCGCGTTCTGGATCAACGCCTACAACGCCCTCGTCTTGCGGACGGTGATCGATCACTATCCCATCCGCGGCCGAGCCGCGGCCTATCCACCCAACAGCATCCGCCAGGTGCCCGGCTCGTTCGAGAAGCGTCAGTTCCGTGCCGCCCGGCGGATGGTGACCCTGGACCAGATCGAGAAGGACATCATCGTCCCGATGGACGCCCGGGCGGTGCTCGCGCTCGGGCGTGGTGCGCTCGGCGGCGGCCGGCTGAAGAGCGAGGCCTACACGGCCGAGCGGCTGGACGCCCAGCTCGACTCGATGGTTCGCGAGGTGGTGGACCGTCGCGAGATGGTGTTCGTGGACACGCAGAACGCGGTCCTCAGCGTCAACCCGATGTTCTCGTGGCGCGAGGGCGCCTTCGTCGACGCGTTTGCGGGCAGGGCGGCCCCCGAGTTCTCGGTCCGCAGCCCGCTCGAGCGCGCCGTGCTGGGGCTGATCACGCCGGTCGTGGTCCGCTCGGAGGCCGAGTTCCTGAAGAACAACCGCTTCCGGATGCAATTCCACGAGTTCGACTGGCGGCTCAACGATCTCACGCGGCGATAGGTCGAGGCACGAGGGTTCACAGCACGAAGGTTCACAGCACGAAGGGTTCACAGCATCGATGGATCTTGGGTTGAGCGGGAAGGTGGCCGTCGTCACGGGCGGCAGCCGGGGGTTGGGGCTGGCGGCGGCGCAGGCGTTGGCGGGTGAGGGGTGCCGGGTCGTGATCGGCGCTCGGGGCCTGACGCAGTTGAACCAGGCCGCGGACCAGATTCGTGCGCGCCATGGGCGAGGGACGACGGTGGTGGCGGTCACCTGCGACGTGTCGACGCCCGAGGGCGTGGATCACCTCATCGAGACGGCCGTGGTGGAATGCGGCGGCGTGGACGTGCTGGTGAACAATGTCGGCCTGGGCCGCGGCAGCACCCTCGAGCACACCACCGACGCCGACTGGCGCGAGGCCTTCGACCACACGTTGTTCCCGGCCATCCGCTGCTCGCAGCTGGCCGTGCCGCACATGCGCCATCGCGGCGGCGGCGTCATCGTCATCATCTCGTCCATTTTCGGACGCGAGGCGGGCGGCCGCATGACCTACAACCTGGTGAAGGCCGCCGAGATCAGCCTCACCAAGTCGCTGGCCCAGCAGCTGGCGCGCGACGAGATCCGCGTCGTGGGCCTGGCGCCCGGGTCCATCCTGTTCGAAGGCGGATCGTGGTGGAAGCGCCAGCAGGAGGATCCGAAGGCGATTGCCGACTTCATCGCGCGCGAGCTGCCCTTCGGGCGCTTCGGCACCCCTGAGGAGGTCGGCAGCGTCGTCGCCTTCCTTTCGTCCGCGCGCGCCAGCTGGATCAGCGGCACCACCGTCGTCGTGGACGGCTGCCAGTCGCGCATGTTCTAGGTGCGGCCAGGTGCGCACGGGTGCGGAAAGGTGCGCCCAGGTGCGAACTATAATGGACATGTGCCTGATGGCGCCGACCTTCAGGGAATCTCCATCCTCCAGTACCGCGTCATGGACCGCCTCGGAGGCGGGGGCATGGGGCAGGTGTACCTGGCGGAAGACACCCGCCTCGGGCGGCGGGTGGCGCTGAAATTCCTCGCCTCGGCCCTCGACACCAATCCCGAAGCGCGTGCGCGGCTCGTGCGCGAAGCCCAGGTGGCCGCACGACTCCGCTCGCCCCACATCGCGGTGGCGTACGACCTGGTCGAGCACGACCGGGGCCTCTTCATCGCCATGGAGTACGTCGAGGGCGAGCTGCTCTCCGCTCGCATCGCCCGCGGCCCGCTCGCGGTGGCCGACAGCCTCGACATCGCGATGCAGGTGGCCGACGCGCTCGACGAGGCCCACGGCCTCGGCATCGTCCATCGCGACATCAAGAGCGCCAACCTGATGCTCACCGCGCGGCAACTGGTGAAGGTCCTCGACTTCGGCCTCGCCAAGTCGGTGCCGTCACGCGACGCTCACGTCACCGAGGCGTCCCTGACGATGGTGGGGATGGTGGTGGGCACCCTCAACTACATGCCCCCGGAGCAATTGAGGGGAAGCGCCATCGATCATCGGGCGGACCTCTTCTCGCTGGGGGTGGTGCTCTACGAGATGCTCACCGGGCACCTGCCGTTTGCCGGCGAGTCGATGGCCGACGTGGCCGATCGCATCCTGAACCGCGAGCCCGAGGCCCTCGGGCGCTACACCTACAGCGTTCCGGCAGACGTCGAGACGATCGTCCGCAAGGCCCTCGAGAAGGATCCGGACTTCCGGTACCAGTCCGCCCGCGAGCTCTACGTCGACCTGGCGAACGCACGGCGCCGGCAACGCGATCAGCCGTTCGCGGCCTCGTCTGCATGGCGCGGGCCCATCGACTTCTCGGATCCGGCGTCGGCCTTGCCCATCCCGCAGGTGAGCGCGGAGCGTTCGGTGGCGGTGCTCGCGTTCACGAACATCACGGGCGACGCCGCGGACGAGTGGATCGGCCAGGGCATTGCCGAGTCGCTGACGGCCGACTTCGCGAAGATCGGCGGGTTGACGGTGATTCCGCGCGAGCACGTGTTCGACCTGCAGCGGAACCTCGGCGCAGGTGGCCGAGGCGCCGACGAACGGCAGTCGCTGGAACTGGGCCGCCGGCTCGAGGCGACCTTCGTGGTGACCGGCGCCTATCAGCGCCAGCGCGACCGGGTGCGCATCACGGGCCAGGTCATCGAGGTCCCGACTGGCCGGTCAGCGGCCACCGTCAAGCTGGATGGCACGATCGACCAGATCTTCGACCTTCAGGATCAGCTGGTGCAGGAACTGGCGCGCACGGGCATGGAGCGCGATATTGGCACCACCGAGCGCGAGGCCATCGAGGGCGACACGGACGTCTCGGTCGAGGCCTTCGAGGCCTTCTCGCGCGGGATGCTCAACCTGCGCCTGGCCAGCCGCGACTCGGTGGACCGGGCCATCGGCCTGTTCGAGCGGGCGCTCGAGCTGTCACCCGCGTACGTGGACGCGATGATGGCGCTCGGGAGCGCCCTGGACCTGAAGGGGGCGTTCCTGTCGATGCCCGACCTGGTCCAGCGAAGCCTGGGCCTGCTGAGGACCGCCGTGCGGCTTCGTCCCGATTCGGCCGAGGCTCACATCCGCCTCGGCGAGACGCTGGCGGACCTCGGCCAGATGGACGAGAGCATCGCGGAGATGCACGAGGGGCTTCGCCTGTCCCCTGACAACCCCGAGGCGCATTCCAGCCTGGCGCGGAACTACTGGATGGGGAAGGGCGACATCGACCGGGCCATCTCGCACTTCCGGCGCGCTCTTGAGCTCAACCCCGATGCGGGCTATACGCACCTGCAACTGGCCCTGCTCTACGTGCTGCGCGGCGACCTGGACGATGCCGAGCGCGAGGCGCGCGCGGCGGTGGTACTGCAGGAGCAGGCGATGTCGGGTACCCGTGGCCTGCTGATCGTCGGCGCGAGGTCGCGCCTCGGCTACGTGTTCTATCGGCGCGGCCAGTACGACGAAGCCATCCGCGAGTACCGGCGCGAGCTCGATTTCGTGTCGATGAGCGACCACGCGCTGCGCGAGCGGACGGTGATTGAAATCTCCCAGAAGCTGGCCGCGGCCTACCAGCGGAAGGGCGACGCGGAGACGTCGCAGATGTACTTCGACCGCGCCGTGAAGGGGTTCGATCAGCGCCTGGCCGGCGGCGCCGACGATCCGTACACGCGCTACTACATGGCCACCCTCCACGCGATGCGCGGCGACGCCGAGACCGCGATGAAGCACCTCGAGCGGCCGCTGGCCGAGATGGGCCCGTACACGCGCTGGCGGGTGCAGCGGGACCCGGACTTCGACGCAGTGCGCCCGCTGCTCGACGGGACCATTGATGATTGAGCGATTGCAGATTGGCGATTGATTGACGATTGGAGATTGAGCAATCGCTGATTGATTGGTGATGGGCGATTGAGCCATGGATGATTCGGTGCGCCGCCCGCGCCACCGAATCCCAATCACCCAATCACCCAATCACCCAATCACCCAATCACCCAATC
>Ga0105095_10000143_pt1 | contig 29731 bp, 22 predicted proteins | sample PPLLak2March2015_2_FD_79180 | JGI IMG/M metagenome (GOLD analysis project Ga0105095, IMG submission 79180) | Freshwater sediment microbial communities from Prairie Pothole Lake near Jamestown, North Dakota, USA - PPLs Lake P8 Core (3) Depth... | ecosystem: Environmental > Aquatic > Freshwater >...
AAGAGCAGGAGTGATTTCTGGCTTGTTTTCGCATTCTTTGCAATGACAGGCCTGGCGATTATTTTCTATCTCAATCAATATCCAAACCAGCCAAGGGAAAGGGATTATGCATATGCGGGATCGTTTTATGCATTTGCGGTCTGGATTGGGCTGGGATTCATGTACGTTTATGAAAACCTTGGAAAGCTGCTTAAGGGAAAAGTCGCTGCGCCCGTTACTTTTATCCTCCTGCTTCTGGCAGTACCGGTGCTCCTGGCTTCTCAGAACTGGGACGATCACGACAGGTCGGGTCGTTACACGGCCAGGGACATAGGTGCCAACTATCTTAAATCGTGCGCCCCCAACAGTGTGCTCTTTACTTACGGCGACAATGATTCCTTCCCTGTATGGTATGTCCAGGATGTCGAACAGGTCAGACCTGATGTAAGGGTTGCAAACCTTAGTTATATCCAGGCAGGATGGTATATTGATATGATGAGGCAGAAGGCATTTGAATCGGACCCTCTTCCCCTGACCCTGCCTCGTGAAAAATATATGGAAGGATTAAGGGTACAGCTGCCTGTTGACAGCAGGATCGGGAAGCCTGTTGACCTGAGCCAGGTTGTTGATTTTGCAGGTCAGGACGACAGGAAATACATGGTCGACGTTACCGGCAGAGGTGATTTTATGAATTTTCTGCCGGCTAATAAATTTATAATCCCGGTAGACGCAGAAAAGGTGGTCGCAAACGGGACTGTAAAGGAGTACTATAAGGATAGTATAGTCTCGCCGATGATATGGGAATATACCGAAACAGATGCGTTCAAGGGCGATCTGGCAATTATGGACCTTCTGGCAACAAATAAGTGGGAGAGGCCCATCTATTTTTCGACAACGGTCCCTTCGAGCCAGTACAAGGGGCTTGAAAAGTATTTTGTTCAGGAAGGCATGGCTTACCGCATTGTTCCGATAAAAACCAGGGTATCGGAGGAGGGAGAAATCGGGATGATCGATCCAGTTGTGATGTACGACAATATGATGAATAAATTTGAGTGGGGAAATGCTGCTGATCCTTCGGTCTATCTTGACGAAAATAACAGGAGGATGCTAAGCAACTTCAGAAGGATCTTCGGAACTCTCGGCAAGGCGCTGCTTGAAGCCGGTGATACTGTTAAAGCCGTTGAGGCGGTTCACAGGGGAATGGAGATTGTACCTGCCGCAAAGATGCCCGATGATTTCTTTTCGATAGGAATTGCTGAGGTGCTGATAATGGCAGGTCGCAGTGAAGAGGGGAACAAGATCCTGAACGACATTCTCGGATATGCCAGGAGCTATCTCGATTATGTGTCAGGTTTGGCTCCTGAATCGCGGTTTGGCCTTGATTACACCATTGGCATAAACATGCAGGCCCTGCTCGATATTTTCAATATGTCGGTTGCCCGGAAGCTCGATTCACTTACCAGGGCTGTCGAGCCTGACGTCAATAAATATTATAGCTTATTCTATTCAAACCGGTAACGCTTCATGCGGCATTTCAGGCCATTTGTTTTAACCAGGCTCCTCTTTCCGGGGGCTCTTTTCAGGATGAGGACAAATGAAAAGGAAATCTGCCTGACTTTTGACGATGGTCCTGATCCGGTTTCTACCCCACGGATCATTGAAATACTCGATGATCATAAGATCAGGTCGGTGTTTTTTTGCACAGGACCGGGAGCTGGTGAACATCCTGAACTAATGAGGCTTATCGTTTCGCACGGGCACGTAACAGGAAACCACGGATTCAGCCACATCAGGGGATTGAATACCTCCACCGGGAATTATCTTGAAGATGTATCACGGGCGTCGCTGGTCACTTCCTCCTGCCTTTTCAGACCGCCCTACGGAAGCCTTCGGCCGGCCCAGTTCAGAAGACTGAAAAAAACCTTTATCGTCATGTTCTGGGATCTGATGCCCTATGATTTTGACGGCGGGTTCGGAAGCGGAAGGTCACTTCAGGTGATGAAAAAGAAAACAAGACCGGGATCAATCATTGTTTTGCATGATAAAGCTTCTTCAACGGTGCTGTCATTTCTTGAAGAATACGTGGAATTTGCTGAAAGGGAAGGATATAAGTTTGTGATCCCCGGAGCGATCATGCAAGAAAAACAGAAGCTTCCTTAATAAGGCGCTTAAAGTTCCGGTCAACGTCGTTTTTATAATTGTTGCCAAAAACCGGGAAGGGGTTTTCGTGGGTATATGGATAAGGGAAATCCCAAACCTCAACTTTTTTGTCATTGTTCCTGACAATACCGTTCAGGGTTTTTAAGATACCTTCTGCCGGTATTACAGTATCCCTGAGAAGGGCAATTGACCTGATCTGTTCCTTCAGCTTCAGTAATATATTTTCACGAAAAGTTTTAAACCTGGCAAAATCGATCATTGAGCGGAATGCCATCCCGAGCTGGCTTGAACGTGTGAATTCGGATAAGTAAGTCTCCTTTGTGATCTCTTTCTCAAAATCGTCAAGATAAAAATTGTAGACCCTTTCAAATGCAAGGCTATCCATAATATATTTTGATGTTCCCCGCATGCTGCTGAATACTGATCCGCCGCATAGCATGAATAGCCGGGAATCGGCAAACAGGTTTTCCGGATTACCTAACATAAGGATCTGGGCAAGGAAGGCACCTATTGAATACGCGAATATATTCACCCCGCAGCCACCGGGGATTATTTCGTGATTTCCATCTCTCAGATCCGACATCAGTTTCACAATGTCGGATGCAGACTGGTAGCCCGAGCTGAAAAACCGCATTGGATCCTTTGTCAGCCTGTTGCTCAGGGCAAGATTCGCATAGCTCGACATTTTGACATCATTGTAATTGCTTCTCCGTTCGCTTAATGGTTGCATCATTGCCCTGGGATCGATCCATGAGCCGGGTGACCGGTTAATATGAAACGACAGAGGAAAAAGTATGACAAAGCTGCCGGTATTCTGCGACAGCCAGTAAGCCCATACGAGATATTTCTCCCAGCTGCGCTCATTCAGGCCATGAAGCAGGAGGATCACTTTCCTGCTGGCGCTGCCCGGTGGAATAAAGACGGGGTACGAAAAGGACATGTTTTCGCAGATTGAACCATCACTCACCGTTGAGAAGCACTCTTTCCCGAAATCGGAGCTGAAATTCAGATTGGAAATCCTGATATCGGATCCCGGGATGTTGATTTCACTCATTGCCGGATCAAAAACCGATTTTAGTTCATGATAGTTCTTTGTGTATTCGGGGTCCATAAAAGAGAATTTCTTCTTATACAAAGTAAGCAGGTACCTGCACGGCCGGCAAATTAAAGTGCCGGATCCGGGTCGACGCGGGGCGAAATCCAATATTGTGTGACGAAATTTTAAGATCAGGGACGAAATTTATTGAACGACACGGAACATAATTTTCCTGGCAGCCTGATCGCAGGAAAAATACTACCTTTGTATTTATCATTAGTTTAGCCGATGATAGACCTTCAAAAACCTGTTCCCAGCTACCTGAACGAAAAGCGTAATATCATAAGGCTAATTGTCTTTACTTCGCTTTTTGCACTGGTTTTCATCAACATTTATTCCCCCTTCGGAGCCGATAAGTGGTTAGACCTGACAAAACCTGAATTCATTACTTACTCGAGCCTTGTGATACTGACAGGAGTTTTGGTGGTAGTCATAAGCCGGATAATAATGTATCATTATGTTCAAAAAATCGATTTAACGATCTGGCAATACCTGTTATGGGTCTTCGGTGAGGTTTTGCTGATGTCGATGGTTTATGCAGTCTTCAGCAAATATATACTCAACGATCCGCGCTACTTTACCGAGCTTGCCAGAGGATCGGCCCGTAACACGGCTCTCGTCCTGCTGCTTCCTTATTCGATAATGTGGCTTTACCTTTCGTGGGCCGATAAAAAGGAACAGATTGAAAGGATGGCCGAAATGCAGGCATATTCGGGAGGCGTCATGGAAATGGTGCCGTTTTACGATGATAAGTCAATGCTCAGGTTCTCGGTGAAAAGGGAGAATCTGCTTTATCTTGAATCAGCTGAAAACTATGTGACAATATGTTATCTGAATAACGGGAAGGTTTCGAAATACCTTTTACGCGAAACGCTTAAAAAGCTGGAGGAAAATTTTGCAGGGACCGAGATTATCCGTTGTCACAGATCGTACATGGTTAATTTTGACAAAGTTAAAGTGATAAGAAAAGATAAAGACGGATTAAAGCTTGAACTTGATATTCCTGTCACAATCGATATTCCCGTCTCAAAGACCTATGTGGACAATGTAATGCATACCTTCTCGAAATACGGTGGGATAACGGATGCCGGCTGATATGATTTTAGGGATCCGGGATTTTGTTTATCGGATTGAAATACTACTTTTGAAAAGCTTTTTAATAACGTTTTGATGAATATTCTGATTCTTGGATCCGGTGGACGGGAGCATGCGTTGACCTGGAAGCTTTCACAGAGTAAGAAAATTGACAGGATTTTCATTGCTCCCGGTAATGCAGGTACAAACTCAATTGGTACAAACCTTAAGATAGATCCTGAAGATTTTATTGAAGTCAGGAAGGCTGTGGCTGATAACAGGATCGGGATCGTCATTGTTGGTCCGGAAGCTCCCCTGGTGGCCGGGATCCATGACTTTTTCCTTCAGGATGACTCCCTGAAGGGTATTCCTGTTGTCGGACCCCGGCGATCTGCCGCCCTTCTTGAAGGGAGCAAGGATTTTGCAAAGGGATTTCTTACCCGGCACCTGATTCCGACTTCACGTTACAGGAGTTTTGATAAATCGACCCTTGGTGAGGCTGGTGATTTTTTACAAACACTCGAACCTCCTTATGTGATCAAAGCGGATGGCCTTGCCGCCGGAAAGGGTGTCCTTATCATTGAAAGCATCAGTGAAGCTGAAAGGGAGCTGAAAGCTATCATCGCAGGTAAATTCGGTGCAGCCGGGCAGAAGGTGGTGATTGAACAGTTCCTGAAAGGCATCGAGCTGTCAGTATTTATAATAACCGACGGTAAGTCATATAAGCTTCTTCCCGAGGCAAAAGATTATAAAAGAGAAGGGGATGGCGATAAAGGACTCAACACTGGAGGTATGGGATCCGTTTCCCCTGTGCCGTTTGCCACAAAAGCCTTTATGGATAAGGTCAGGGAGAGGATTATAGATCCTACGATAACGGGTCTGCAGGAAGAGGGTATCGATTATAAGGGCTTTATTTTTTTCGGACTGATTAACGTCAACGGTGATCCTTATGTAATTGAATACAATGCAAGGCTCGGCGATCCGGAAACGGAAGCGATCATACCAAGGATAAAATCGGACCTTTTCGAGCTGATTGAAGGCGTTGCAATGGGTGACTTGTCTGAAAGAAGCATCGAAATAGATGACCGGTCAGTCGCCTCCGTTATGCTCGTGTCAGGAGGATATCCCCGTAGCTATGGGAAAGGGTATGAGGTGTCAGGTCTTAACAGTACGGATGATTGTGTTGTATTTCATGCGGGGACAAGGAACGATGATGGGAAGGTGGTCACTTCGGGGGGGAGGGTACTTGCGGTAAGCTCGTGGGGAAATACCCTGAAAGAAGCACTGGAGGGCTCATACAGGAATGCCGCAAAAATTAAGTTTAAGGATATTTATTACAGGAAAGATATAGGATTTGATCTATAGGTTTTATGTTTTTACGAAGATTCAAAAGTACCGGTCCTGACATAATTGTCTTGATCTTCATTATAATGGTGCTTCTCTGGATAGGTCCCATCCTCCATCCGGAACTGCCATCATCCATGAATTTTGATGAAAGACCGATGCCGTTCTTCAGCCTGCTTTTGAATATCTCGGGTCAGAGTGCGCTCTCAGGCGTACTTATTACATTTGTGCTCGTGCTGCTCGTTGCTTTTCTTCTTGTTAATTTTAATACTTCAGACATCTTTATCAGTGAGAGGACATTTCTTCCTGCATTGATCTATGTTCTGTTCAGCGGCTTCTTCCCGGAGCAGCAGATTTTGAACCCTGCTCTTCCGACAGCAGTTTTTCTTATTCTTGCGATCAGGAAGATAATGGATTCGTACAAAATGCAATACACTGCATATTCTTTTTTCGATGCAGGATTGCTTTTTGGCTGTGGCGGACTTTTCTATGCAAACTTCTTATGGTTCAGCCTCCTGCTGTTAATTGGCATAATTTTGATCAGGGCAGTAAAGATCAGGGAGATCATTATTTCATTACTGGGTCTGGCCACACCATGGTTTATCACTTTCGGATTTTACTATGTGGCCGGGAATGATCTGTCTGTTTTACTTTCAGACATTAAATTCAATCTTTTTGCAGATATTGAAAATTTCAGACAACCTGCCCTCACCATTGTCGCCCTGGTAATTTTAGGTGCAATAACCCTGATGTGCGTGGTGTACCTATTTTCAGTTATCAATACCAAGAAGATAAAGTCGCGCAAAACATTTCGTCTTCTGATCTGGTCATTTCTGATAGCATCAGGTGTTTCATTGCTGATCCATCCACGGTCGGGAGAAATATTCTGGCTTGCAGGCGTGACGGTGGCTTACCTGATTTCGCACTATCTTGTTTTTGCCAGGAAGAGAATGATAACTGAAACAGTATTTTTACTCATAATTGTTATGGCCGCGGCCCTGCAGATTGCCGCCCGGGTATAAAAAGGCTATTTCTTTGCTTTAACAGGTTTAACAAATTTCTTCTGGATCCAGCCAGGTACGATCGAGGCGCCTATGATCAGGTATGGATAATAACTGATTATTCTCCAGATTATAGCAATGGCGAGAGCAATGCTTGTCGCATCTGCAGGATTTCCGGGAATGGTATCGGAGATATAGCGCCCGAGAATGATTTCTGCAAATCCGCTTCCTCCCGGAGTCGGGCTGATTATCATCATTATCCAGGTGACGAGCTGCCTGGCGAAAATCAGGAAATGGCCGCTTATTGCGAAGAAAGCGACAAGGATAGCATTTACCACCCAATACCTTGATGTCCAGGAAAGAAAGGTAGCGGTGAAAGCCTTGAACCAGAAGGAGAATGGTTTTTTATTTAGCTCACGCGAGCTCGCTACAAGGTCATCTCCAGCCTTGATAGCAGACTCCTTCCATCGCCTCAGCAGCGGAAGCCGGAAGAAATATACCAGAGTATTTTTAATCTTCACCGGATCAATGAAAAGTCCATACCCGACAAAGAGAACCCAGAGTAAGATGATTGAATAGCCGGCAACCGCCACAAAAAAGAGATTATTGAGCAATGCCGAACCGGTTCCCTGCAGCGAGGTTGTGAAAAGAATATCACTTCCTACGATCAGAAGGATCAGGGGAAACATTATTACAAAATAAAGTTCATCAAGAAAAGAGGTGGCAAGTACAATGGAAGTACTCCTCCCGACCGATAATCCCTCCTTGTGAATAAAAACCACGGCGACTGCAGTGCCTCCAACCGTTGAGGGTGTAATGGCCGAGGTGAACTCCCAAAGCATTATCACCCTGAAAGCCTGCCGCCAGGTAAGGTCGTTCTCCGACAGGATCCTTATTCTGATCATATACCCCATATCACGCCCGATCATGCAGAGCCATGCAACAAGAAGCCAGAAGGCAGATTTCCAGGTGAAATTCAGATTACTGAGTGCAGCCGAATCGATCTCCCCGACAATAAACCAGCCGACAACTGCCAGACCGATAAGTATCGGAATTATAATCCTGACGGGCTTAAGCCTGCTGACAAGTTTATATTGGCTATCTTGTGTCATTATGTATCGCTCAGAAGCTTATTGGCAAAGGAAAATATTTAAATATCTGCCAAATATAGATTATTTTCGAAATCAAATATTATATCAAAAAACCGTAATTATGAACATGGGGATTATTAATCGCCTGACTTTACTGGCAATGCTGGTGCTTTTCTGCGGAACCGTGGAAGCACAACCTGCGGGCAGGAATATTCAGAACTTTAATTTCGACTGGAAATTCTTCAGTGGAGATGTGGCTGAAGGAAAGAATCCTGCCCTTGACGATAAGGGCTGGCGTAATCTTGATCTTCCGCACGACTGGAGCATAGAGGGGCCGTTCAGCAGGGATAACTCAAGCTGTACGGGTTACCTGCCCGGCGGCATAGGCTGGTACAGAAAAACCTTTACCATGCCGGCTTATGAAAGAGGCCGGAAGGTGTTCATATATTTTGGAGGTGTTTACAATAACAGTGAGGTCTGGATCAACGGGAAATACCTGGGGAAACGTCCGAATGGCTACATCTCTTTTCAGTACGACCTTACGCCTTACCTGAATTTCGGAAAGGAAAACCTTATTGCAGTGAAAGTGGACCATACACTCGACGCCGATTCGAGATGGTATACGGGTTCAGGTATCTACCGGGATGTAAAACTTATAAGTACTGAGCCTGTCCATCTTAAAGAATGGGGAATATTTTGCAGAACCAGCGATGTTTCAGCTTCAGGTGCCCGGCTTCAGGCCGACATAACTGTCATGAACGAAACCGGGCGCAATGCTAATATTAAGGTTACGAGTACTCTCATGTATGGGAATGAGGTTATCGGACAGGTAACTGATAAGATTTCCTTTAAATCATCGCCTGAGAAAACCGTAACCCAGGCTTTCACCGTGAGTGATCCGGAGCTCTGGGATGTGGAAAATCCGAACCTCTATTCTCTGGTCACTGAGGTGAAGGGAAGGGAATTGCTTGACAAAATCGTTACGCATGTCGGATTCCGCGATCTGAAGTTTGACCCTGACAGGGGATTCTTCCTTAACGGAAAGAGTATGAAGCTCAAGGGCATCTGCATGCATCACGATGCAGGAACGCTCGGCTCGGCTGTCCCGGCAGAGGAGTTTGCCCGCCGGCTCGATATACTCAAAGAGATGGGATGCAACGCGATCCGCACGAGTCATAATCCTTTTTCTGTCGATTTCCTCGATCTGTGCGACGGAAAAGGATTCCTTGTAATTGATGAGGCATTTGACGAGTGGGAGCTTCCGAAGAAGAAATGGCTCGCAGGGTGGAATGCAGGAGAACCGGGCAGGGAAGGTTATGCCGTCAATTTCAGGGAATGGGCTAAGACCGATCTCCGGGACCTGGTGTTGAGGGACCGGAATCATCCTTCGGTAATTATGTGGAGTATCGGCAATGAAGTTGACTATCCGAATGATCCTTACTCACATCCCATTCTGAATACCGAAGCCAACCCCCAGACCTGGGCAAAATACAGCGATGACCTTCCGCATGCCGACAGGCTGGGTGAGGTGGCCAGGGAACTGGTTGCTGTCATTAAGGAGCTTGACAGAACAAGGCCTGTTACGGCTGGGCTGGCTTCTGCCCTCATGTCGAATGAAACAGGTTATGCCGATGCGCTTGATGTTGCAGGCTACAATTACCAGGAGTTCAGGTATGAGCCCGACCATAAAAGATATCCAAAAAGGCCGCTCTATGGCAGCGAGAACGGAATGACGCTCGAAATGTGGAACTATGTTGCCGAAAATGAATATGTGATGGGTCAGTTCCTTTGGACCGGGTTTGAATACCTCGGTGAAGCAGGGCGTTTCCCGACGCGTTCAAACACTGCAGGCGTAATAGACCTTGCAGGAAACAGGAAGCCTGAGTTTTTCTTCAGACAGTCGCTCTGGAGCGACAAGCCCATGGTTTTCATAGGAACATCTGACCGGATGACGAAAAACGAACGTGATAACCTCTGGGCGCATAAAAGGGTTGACCCGCTCTGGAACTGGACTGACGGAAAAACGATCAGCGTCAATGTCTTTTCGAATTGCCAGGAGGTGGAACTCTTTCTTAACAACAGATCGCTCGGGACCAAAAAAGCCGCAGATTTTATAAACCGGACAATCTCATGGGAGGTACCGTTTGAGAAGGGGACTTTAAGAGCCGAAGGCAGGAATAACGGGAAGAATGCTGCAAGCCATGAACTTAAAACAACAGGGGATCCGGTGAAAGTTATTGCTGTTTGCGAAGAACGGTCGCTGAAGGCGGACAGGCAGGATATTTCCCATATTTTTGTTACCCTTTGCGACCAGGCCGGTAATACGGTATACCAGGCTGACAATGAAATAACCTGTGAGATCACGGGACCGGTACGGTTGCTGGGAATGGAAGATTCAAACCCGGCAAATGTTGAGGATTATAAAGACAACCGGCAGCATGCTTATCACGGCAGGTTGCTGATCTATCTTCAATCGGCCGATAAACCCGGAAAGGTGACTGTAAGACTGACTTCTCCGGGTCTGGAGAGTGTAACTTTGGATTTGGAGGTAGTAAAATAAGAGTGCCTTGCTTTCGCTACCACCCTTGCCAAATTACACCGCCTCAATTGTTGATGGTGGCTTCGTGGTTATGTTATATGTGACGCTGACAACTCCCGGCACCTCCGCAACGATCTCATCAGCAAGCTGGCGGAGCAATTCAAACGGCAGGTTTGTCGGGGTTGCTTTTCGTGCATCGGTACTTTCCCAGCACCTGATCTCGATCTGCTGCCCGAAGTCGCGCTTCCCCTCACGCATGCCGGTAACCCGGTCTTCATGAAGTATTGCAAGGTACTGGAAAGCCCCGGTCTGTTTTAGCAGGCGTTCGACCACAGTGGTTGCCCTGCGGACTGTTTCGATCCGTTCAGGTGTAGCTTCTCCGATCACGCGGGCCGACAATGCCGGACCTGGGAAGGGAATTCTTGCGAACAGGTCCGGCGGCAGGCCAAGTGCTTTACCCACTGTCCGGACTCCGTCTTTCCTTAACTGAATCAGAGGTTCAAGTATCTTATATCCAAAGGTTTCCTGGGGATCTATTCCCAGCTGCTCAAAAACATTATGCTGCCTTTTTATGCCGGCAACCGTTTCATCAACATCGGTAAGGATAGTTCCCTGAAGAAGGATTTTCGCCCTGCTTTCCCTGACGATCTTCCCGAATACGTCCCTGTAAAATGTCTGAGTGATCGCTTCGCGTTTTTCCTCCGGATTGGTGATCCCCTTCAGCGCTTCAAAAAACTCCCTGCGGGCATCTATGACCTCAACAGTCACCCCCATTTTGGCAAACAGAGCTACAACCTGCTCCGGTTCCCCCTGGCGCATAAGGCCGTTATCGATGAAAACACTTCTCAGCCGGAGCCCGAGAGCCCTGTGACCAAGAATGGTAACGACAGATGAATCAACACCACCCGACAGTGCGTTGATGGCGGTTCCTTCGCCTACGGCGTTGCGGATCTCAGTGACCTTTTCGCTGATAAATTGAGCAGGATCAAGTTCCTGCATGGTGATTTCCTTAAGCATTTGTTTTTTCTTAAATGGTTTAAAATTTTTTTATGCCCGATCTGATGGATTTTAACACCTGATATTATCTCTCAAAATAAGGAAAAATTCGTAATTTTAAGATGTCTCGCGATAAATTTAAATGGGGAAAAAATTCACGAACACAATTAACAACGCATTTTTTATTCCAATCCCGGTCCAACCACCAAATTCACCCGTTCTGCAACGTGAATCTACTGCCCCGCATAATTTATTTTTAATAAGGTATTTCTTGAATTTCCTTTGATACGGAATTTATTGTTGAACCTTATTATTAACGAAAATGAAAATGAATTTTATTTTAAGATTTACGGGAATTCTGATCTTCACAGGAATGATTACACCCGCTGTCGGTTTCGGCCAGATCCCGAAGTCGTTTATTAAGAAATATATGAACGGATTACCCTCAGGAAAGCCAGCAAGCGACGGGACTTTGCAGAAATACCGGATGACCGCCCTTTACACTGATATGGATATTTTCGGGAACTTTAAAGGTAAAACACTGGTCACCGGGGATTATACGAGGGGGTTTAAGGATGGCCTGGTTATGTGGAACAATGTCATGGTTTCAACTTCAAACAACGAAACGGAACCATTTCCCGCCGGTAAAAAAAAGGATTATATGGAGGGCATCAAATACGTTCCATCAGGCGATATGGTCAAGAAAGAGGCATTCAGCGACTTTCCCACAACGCCTGATAATATCTTTGCGAGGAATGTGATCTGGGACATGTTGTCATTTGAGATTTTTGCCTGGCAGTATTCCGACTCATTAAAGCTGAACCGGACTTATTTAATACCCGATATCCACGGGCAGTTTGACATGGGTGGGATAGGAGAATATTCACACAACAAGATTCTCTTAACATGGGTGGGAATTTCTGAAATAAATGGTGAACTTTATGCAGTTATAGATTTCAATGCTGTTGATAATAAGATCGAACTGAACATCGACATGATCAAATCCAAAGGTACCGAACAATATTGGGGGACACTAATGGTTTCAATGAAAACAAAACTAATCTCACATGGCAAAATGTATAGCGGAACGATACAGGAAATCGAAGTTAAAGGGATGAAGGACAAGTTTTATATAAAAACAATCAGGGAACTTGAAATATCCAGAATTCAGTAAATGATATTTGCCTCAGGTAATATGAAAGCTTTTGCCAGATATGAATTTTTAAACCAGAAAAGATCACTCTCACATTTTTCGATTGCAGGTTTTTCACTGGTTGTGGTATTGATAATGAGATTTTCGGGTAAGCTTGATGAATCATTCTCTTCATTGTTACAAGCCTTTGTGATGCTGGTAGCCCAGTTGGAGCTATTCATCTTCTTTGGCACCATCTTATTCTCGCGTGTTAAGTTCGATAAAAGCCCCGGAGAGATAACACGAAATGTCATTTTCCGCCTGATTGTATTCCTCGCATCATGTCTTTTGGTCTCCCTAATCCTTTTTATCATAATGGAATATGCATTCTCCTATGCAATCAGGGGAGATGTATCGAAGGTACTTTACTATTTCTTTCATGATGAACTGAGCGGCTGGATAAAATCGACACTGACCGGACTATCGGGGGGAGCCCTGATTTTTATTATTTTTCAATGGCAGGATTCGCTGCACCGCGAACAGAGGCTCAGGGAAGAAAACCTTATCTTTCAGAACGAAACACTTAAAAGCCAGGTGAATCCTCACTTCCTGTTTAACAGCCTGAACACCGTGTCATCATTGATCCAGTCCGATCCATTAAAGGCGGAACAATTTATTAACGACCTTTCATCGGTTTACAGGTACATGCTTGAAAACGGGCAGAAAGACAGGGTGCCGCTGCAATCAGAACTTGATCTTATAAAGCGGTATTTTGACCTCCACAGGGTAAGGGATGAAGAAAAAATTACCCTGGATGTTGAGTGCAGCGAGGCCGGCAATTATCAGATCATACCGGTTTCGCTTCAGATACTCATAGAGAACGCGATAAAGCACAATATGGCAACCAGGGAGAATCCCCTGCAGATCTCGGTTTACCTGGAAGATCAGTACATCGTGGTCAGAAATAACCTGCAGAGAAAAGCTGTTCAGCTGAAATCGACGGGAATTGGCCTGAAAAACCTGATGGAGCGGATCAGGCTCATGTCAGGAAAGGATCTGATCATTGAGGAGTCGGATAACTATTTCACAGTAAAATTACCCTTGTTAAAATGAATATTCTGGTCATCGAGAATGAGCTGCCGGCTGCAGACAAGATCGTAAGGCTTTTAAAAAAGATTGACAGGTCAATTACAGTAGTGGGTGTAATTGAGACTGTCGAAGAGGCCATCAACCGTCTCCGGGAAAAACCTCAGCCTGACCTGGTGCTTATGGATATTCAACTCGACGACGGCCTCTGTTTTGAAATATTTGAAACAATCAATGTTGATATCCCGGTTATCTTCACAACAGCCTACGATGAGTATACCCTGAAAGCCTTCAAGGTGAACAGCGTAGATTACCTCCTGAAGCCCATCGGGGAACAGCAGCTTAAGCTGGCAATTGATAAGTTTAAAAAGCTTTATGGGGATAAAGATCCGTTTAAAAGAGATTTTAAACAACTTCTGTACGAATTCAGGAACCAGTACAAATCAAGGTTCCTTATAAAAACAGGTGAAAAGTACAGGTCGATACCGGCCGGTGAAATAAGTCATTTCCATATTTCAGAACGAAGCGTATTCCTCAATGATATGCCGGGTAAGGATTATGGAGTCGATTACTCGCTCGAGCAGCTGCAGGGTATGCTCGATCCGCGCAAATTCTTCAGGATAAACCGTGACTGTATTGTCAATATTGAAGCCATATCATTAATGTACAGCTTCTCGGCCAGCAGACTTCAGCTGACTCTTAAAAACAGGGAAAAAAGCGATCTTTTCGTTGTCAGCCGTGACAAGGTGGCTGAATTCAAGAAGTGGGTTGACAAATGATTGCAGGGTAATAATTTATTTTTTTACATTTGTCTTTGTTGTCAAAACTCCCTGGTGTCCCCTGGTGATAACCTTTGTGTCCTTTGTGGTAAAAAAAGAGATCCCTAAGCCATTAAAAAACACTGAGGTTAAAACAAAGGTATCCAAAGTCGAAAGTCAATTTAAGTACCTTCTAACAACTTCAGACATAAATAGTTGAACCTTTTAACCCTGTAAACATGAAAAAGACTCTCTTAATCATCCTGTCAGCAATGCTTGTTTTTTCATCGTGCAACAAGACAAAAAAAAGTATGGAAAATCCATTCTTCAGCGAGTACAACACTCCCTTCCAGATACCGCCGTTCGATCTTATCGACACCAGTCACTACCTGCCTGCCATCATCAAAGGAATTGAAGAACAGCAGGCCGAGATCGATGCCATTGTTAGTAACGCAGAACCGGCAACTTTTGAGAATACCATTCTTACATATGACAAGTCGGGAAGGCTCCTGAGGAAGGTAAGCTCGGTCTTTGGCAGCCTGAATTCGGCAAATACAAATCCCGTTATGCAGGGACTGAACAGGAAGATTTCTCCGATGACCACGAAGCACAGGGATAATATATCGTTGAATGATAATCTTTTCCAGAGGATCAAGGCTGTATATGAAGCCCGTTTGACAAGCGGCCTCGACTCGCAGCAGATAAGGGTGGTTGAAAAGTATTATACCGATTTTATCCGCAACGGCGCCAACCTCAGTGATCAGGATAAAGAGAAACTTCGGAGGATCAACAACGAACTTTCGGTAAACCAGATAAAATTCAACGAGAATCATCTTGCGGAGACAAATACCAATTTCAAGCTGGTGGTCGACAAGCCCGAAGATCTCGACGGCCTTTCAAAAGAGGTTATTGATGCTGCTGCTGAAACAGCCAAAACCGCCGGCCTGGAGGGAAAATGGGTGTTCACGCTTCAAAAGCCAAGCCTTCTCCCGTTCCTCACATATGCAACCAACAGGGACCTCAGGGAGAAGTTATACCGCGGCTATTTTATGAGGGGTGATAATAACAATGAATTTGATAATAAGGCTACCATCCTGAAAATACTGAACCTCAGGGTTGAAAAAGCAAACCTCCTGGGATATGACACTTATGCCGATTACATTATTGAAAACAATATGGCCAAGACACCCGGAGCCGTTTCGGAATTCCTCAATGAGTTAATGGTCCCTGCCCTTGCCATAGCTGCAAAGGATTGTGATGAAATGCAGAAGATAATCGACAGGGAAGGAGGGAAGTTTAAGCTTGAATCATGGGATTGGTGGTACTTTTCCGAAAAGCTTAAAAAGGAAAAATATGACCTCGATGAGACAGAGATGAAGCCCTATTTTTCACTTACAAACGTCAGGGATGGAATGTTCTATGTGGCAAACATGCTTTACGGAATCACATTTACGGAGATACCTGATGCACCTGTTTATCATCCTGAGGTTGAAGTGTTCGAGGTAAAGGAGGCAGATGGATCGCATGCAGCTGTTCTCTTCCTTGACTATCACCCGCGTCCCGGGAAGAATGCCGGCGCATGGTGCGGAAGATTCAGGAGCCAGACGTATGAAAATGGAAAGAAGATCTATCCTGTTGTAACAATAGTCACAAATTTTACCAGGCCATCAGGCGATTCTCCCGCACTTCTCTCATGGGATGAGACGCAGACCTTGTTTCATGAATTCGGGCATGCTCTTGCCGGACTTTTTACCGACGGAGTATATGACCGGACAGCCGGCAGCCTTCCGAGGGATATGGTTGAATTGCCCTCACAGATAATGGAGAATTGGGCAGGTGAACCGACGGTGCTGAAAGTATATGCCAAGCATTTTCAGACTCGCGACGTAATTCCTGACGATCTTATACAGAGGATGGAGAAGGCTTCGGTATTTAACCAGGGATTTATAACTGTAGAATATATCGCTGCGTCGGTCCTTGATATAGACTGGCACAGCATCAAGGAACCGGTACAGGTTGATGTCAATGAGTTTGAGAAGAAATCGATGGAGAGGATAAACCTGATGGATGAAATAATTCCCAGGTACAGGACAACCTATTTCAGTCATATAAACGGGGGCTATGCCGCAGGTTATTATGTATACCTGTGGGCAGCTGTTCTTGATTCCGATGCATTCCAGGCATTTGTCGATTCAGGGGATATCTATAATAAAGATATCGCTGCAAAGTTCAGAAAATACATTCTGACCGAGGGCGGAACAGATGAGGGGATGGTGCAATACAGGAAATTCAGGGGCCAGGATCCATCAAAGGAACCGTTGCTCAGGAAGCGGGGTTTAATCTGATTCTAAAATGAAAAGGCTCTCATGAAAACACTAAAAGCGCTGTTCGTCATTATCCTGCTTTTTACCGGAATTCAGTCTGTAACTTCGCAGCAGAAGGGCTATTACAGGTACCCTGCCATCCATGGCAATGATATTATATTCACTGCGGAAGGCGATCTGTGGAGATTCAACCTTCTTACAGAGGATGCTGTCAGGCTTACCACCAACCATGGCGTGGAATCGCAGGCAAGCATCTCGCCCGATGGCAGTTGGATTGCTTTCATCGGTCAGTATGAAGGCCCTTCGGAGGTGTATGTGATGCCATTTTCGGGAGGCACCCCCAAACGCCTGACTTTCGAGGAGGGGAGTCCGGCTGTATATCAATGGACGACCGATGGCAGGATATTATATTCAACGAACTGTTATTCGACAATCCCCAACGCCCAGCTGGTGAAGATCAATCCCTCTGATCTTACCCTGGAGATGGTCCCGCTTTCGCAGGCTGACCAGGGAACCTATTCCCCTGACGGGGAACTTTTTTTCACCAGATTGAGGGATCAGGGCAGCCATACAAAGCGCTACAGGGGAGGCACCGCCCAGTCGATCTGGAAATTCGACGGCACGGGCGAGGCACGCAATCTGACATCCGATTACCCCGGAACAAGCAAGAATCCGATGTATTACAATAACAGGATCTACTTTCTGTCCGACCGCGACGGGACAATGAATATATGGTCGATGAGCACCGAAGGCACCGATTTAAGGCAGCATACTGAAGAAATAAGGTTTGACCTGGAGGATGCTGACCTGTACGACGGGAAGATAGTTTGCCAGCAGGGTGCTGACATTCTTCTGCATGACATCGCTTCCGGCAAAACCGGGAAGACCGATATTAAGCTTGTCTCCGATTTTGACCAGCGAAGGGTGCAATGGATCAATGATCCCAAATCGAAGATCACTTCCGTTGATCTTTCACAAAAGGGCGACCAGGTGGTAATCACTTCCCGGGGCCGCGTCTTTTCTGTTCCGGCTGAGGGTGACAGATGGTCGGAAGTGACCCGTAAATACGGCATAAGATACAAAAACGCAGCATATGCAAATGCAGAGAATGAGATAATGATGTTGTCGGATGAATCTGGTGAGTTTGAGATCTGGAAAGCTGATAACTATGGCTTTAATGTTCCGCAGCAGGTAACTAAGGGCTCGAAGAACCTCATTGAAAATTTCCTGCCTTCGCCTGATGGTAATTATATCGTTTACAATGAGAAGGATAACAGGCTTCTGCTCTTTTCGAAAAGCACCGGGACGTCGATTCTCATTGAAGAGAATAATTTTGGCTTTCAGCCTCCGTTTGCATGGTCACCCGACAGCCGCTGGATGGCCTATACCGATTTTGCCGACAATCAGACCGCGTACATTAAAATATATGATGTAAAATCCGGGAAATCATACAATATCACAACCGACCGGCAGGAAAATTATTTGCCGCGTTTCAGCAACGATGGTAAATGGCTCTATTTCATTTCGGAGCGCACTTTCAACACAGCAGTCAGAAGTCCGTGGGGAAGCAGGCAGCCTGAACCGTACTATGAAAAAACTGCCAGGATATATGCGGTTGCACTTAACACGTCGGCCGTATTCCCCTTCCGCGAAGCTGATGAACTGACTGCGGAAAAGACAGATACTGCAAAAGCTGCAGCGGTAAAGACCGATAAAAAGAAGGCAGATAAAACAAAAGCGGAACCAGTGAGCAATGTTGTTGACCTCAATGAGATAACCAAACGTCTTTACCTGGTTCCAATGAAAGCCGCCAATCTGGCCGGCTTCGACCTGAACGATGAATGGATCTACTGGACCGAGCTAAATCCTGCTGATTACACTTCGAACCTGAATGCCCTTAAGATCACGAACAAAAAAGACAATGAAGTGGTGAGCATCGCTACCTCGATTAATAACTTTTCACTTTCAGGCGATGGGAAAAAGCTTCTGATCAGGGACAAAAACGGGATTGTCGTAATCGGAGCAGATGGTAAAAAGCCTGAACCTAAAAAGAATATTGTCGACCTTACAAAATGGGCTTTTACAATTGATCCGGCAGAAGACTGGAAGCAGATGGTCCGTGACGCATGGCGCATGGAGCGCGACTATTTCTATGACCGCGATATGCATGGAGTCGACTGGCAGAAAATTTACGATGTGTACAGCCCGCTGGTTGACAGGGTAACCGACCGTAATGAACTCGACGACCTGCTGGCTCAGATGATCTCCGAACTGTCAGCTCTCCACATGTTCGTTTACGGAGGCGACAAGCGAACACCCGGCGACAATATCTCAAATGGTTACCTGGGAGCCGTGCTCAGACGCAATATAGAGAAGGGAGGTTATACCATTGAACATATTTATCAGGCCGATCCTGATTTTCCTGCTGAACTGTCACCACTTGGCAGGCCGGGAGTGAAGGTGCATGAAGGGGATGTAATAACGGCAGTGAATGGAATGAGTGTTCTCGACTTCCCGCATATAAACCAGCTGTTTGTAAACAGGGCCGATGTGCAGGTCAGGCTGAAACTGAAGGATGCAAAGGGAGCCGTTTATGAGGAGGTTGTCAAGCCTCTTGCTGCTTCGGCCGTTTCAAACCTTCGTTACAGTGAATGGGAGTACACCCGGCGCCTTGAGGTTGAAAAATCATCCTCTGGCAGGCTGGGTTACCTGCATCTCAGGGCAATGGGCGGCGGCGATTATGATGACTTCGTGGAGAATTTCTATCCTGCAATCGCAAAGGAGGGCCTTATAATCGATGTCAGGCACAACCGCGGAGGAAACATCGACAGCTGGCTGCTTGAGAAGCTGATGCGCAAGGCATGGTTTTACTGGGCGCCAAGGGTCGGGAAATCTACTCCCAATATGCAATATGCATTCACAGGCCATCTCGTGGTTTTAATGGATGAAAACACGGCATCGGACGGGGAAGCTTTTTCAGAAGGATTCAGGCGGCTGGGACTCGGTAAGCTGATTGGAGTCAGGACATGGGGTGGCGAGATCTGGCTCTCATCAGGCAACAGGCTTGTGGATAACGGGATAGCCACGGCAGCTGAAACGGGTGTTTACTCTCCTGAAGGAGAGTGGCTTATCGAAGGCTGGGGTGTCGAACCCGACATTCCTGTTGACAACCTGCCCCATGAAGCGTATAATGGCAGGGATAAGCAGCTTGAAACGGCAGTTGAGCACCTGCTGAAACTCATTAAGGAAAAGCCGGTGATAACACCTCCGGTGCCTCCTTATCCTGATAAATCGTTCGACTACAAGGGAAAATAAATCCGGGACCGGGATCGCGATCAGCTTTCTTCTTTCCCGGCCCTTTTCTCAACAATTATTTCGCAGTCGGTCACCAGTGCGGCTATTGCACCGACCGCGGCAAAAACCGGGGCCAGGAGTATGCCTACCGCCCCGATAGTCAGCGGGAATTCCATTATGACATCCCCTTTCTCGTTCTTTATAATGATCTTTCGTGCATTTCCCTCTTTGATTATCTGCTTTACCTTGTCCATCAGATCTTCACCTGATACTTTAAAGGATTCCCGGTTTGTTTCTTTGTTGTCTGTCATGACTGCATTATTTAATTATTAAATCAATCAATAGCCTGTTTAAAATTAGATCATTTCCGGATAATGATGCGTTCTGTCCGGTACTAAAATTAACAACCGGCAGCATAAAAAGTAATAAGGCGGATAACTTTTCGGTACAGAAGGTTGTTACTTAGTTGTTACCAGGGGGGGAGGGGGTTGCATATTGCGGATTGCGGATTGCCGATTGCGGATTGAGGATTGCGGATTGAGGATTGAGGATTGCGGATCGAGGATTATTTAGTATGAACCTGCAACGTGCAACCTGCAGCCTGCAACGTGCAACCTGCAACTACTGATTTTTAATTAAGTACCAGACAACCATAACAGAAATGGATCCGTTTTCAGAAATAATAGTCACGGCTGTTGACAAAGTCAAGAATGCTGTTGTAAAGATCGACAATTACGGAATTGTCAGCGGCAGGGAAAGAATTGCCGGATCGGGCTCCGGATTCGTATTTTCAAGCGACGGACTTATCCTGACCAATGCCCATGTGGTCGCAAATTCAGCCAGGCTGAATGTTACCTTGCTCGACGGGGATGAGTTTTCAGGTGAGGTAACCGGCATTGACAGGGATACGGATATTGCAATAATTAAAATATTCGGATCAGGATACACTTCCGCCAGGCTGGGTTCTTCAAATGACCTTAAGATAGGACAGTTCGTGATCGCAATAGGGAATCCCTACGGATATCAGCATTCGGTATCGGTGGGCGTTCTGAGCGGTGTGGGACGGACCATGCGATCGCCTGATGGCCATCTTATTGATGATATTCTTCAGTCGGATGCCGCTATGAACCCTGGAAATTCCGGGGGTCCGATGATAGCCACTAATGGTGAAGTGATCGGGATTAACACAGCAATTATCCCAAGTGCACAGGGACTTAGTTTTTCAATCGGTATTGATACCGTAAAGGAAATCGCCAGATATCTGATCAGGGATGGAAAGGTGATAAAGGCTTATCTGGGACTGGTGATCCATGAGGTTGAAATAAATCCAAGGATAAAGAATTTTCACAAGCTTAATTCAAAGAAAGGGCTTCTGATCGCGGGAGTTGAAAATTCATCGCCTGCAGCGCTTGCAAACCTCCTTGAAGGGGATATAGTGATTGAATTTGACGGCGGAACCATGGCAGGATCGGGCGATCTGACCAGACATCTTATAGGAGGCGGTCTTATAAGAAAGCCGACAGGGATGAAGGTCCTGCGTCAGACCCGGCTTATCGAGGTTGAAATAGTTCCGGTTGAGAGGCCCGCAGCGTAAAAATAAAATACGTATTATAATACGTATTTCTTTAAATTAAAATACGTATTATAATACGTATTTCTTACAACTCTCCCAGGAACCTGGCCAGCCGGAGAAGATCATCCACCGATTTGAAGTCAACTTTATTCGATTTCAGGTATTCCTTTACGGCTTTCTTCTTCTGAGGAAAGATCTGCATGACATTATTTTTGGTGAAGAGGACAAAATCAGTCCCTGCTGCCGACACATAATAATCCGTTTCCTTCTGTAGTATCCAGTCCTCATTTGGGGTCAGTTCATATAAGTTACCGCGGGAAGGAACTGAGCTGTATGTGTCAATTGACGAATTTCTCTCAGTCATACCGAAAGCTCCTTTTCTTTCAATGTCCTTCAATTTCACATACCTGGTTTTGCCGACTTTTAATGGGCCGCCAGCTATAAGTTCGATGTAGCCATCCTTATAATAAAAAGTGTCCTGTGCAATGGCAATATAGCTGATATCCTTCTTGTTGACGATTGAAAGGGTATCCCCCGACTTAAGAAAGTCCATTTCACCCGACAGAATATTGTAATTGAATCTGGCAGGACTGGCCAGTCCGTTTTTAAACACAAGCATTCCTTCGATAAAGTCCGGAAATCGGTATCTTTCGCCGGGAGGAAAGTAATCGCTCACCTTTGTACCTGCCTTTACTCTGATTAACTCATCATCCTGTGCGAGGAGAGCCGTATTGAATAACATAAACAGCCAGATAAACGGAAGCAGGTTCTTCATCCTCTTGGAATATAAAAATCATTTTTTGAAAGGCTGCATTTTTCAGCTATCATTTTACAATAGTTAAGGCGGCCGGCAATCTGATTTCTTGCATCTGAGCCAAAACAAAGATATGCCTTGTTTTGGTTGATGTCAATTTTGTTTTAAGGTTTTTTCAGATCATTATTTACAGTATATCTTTTGTGGCTGGTGGGGATTTTATGACGTTGGGGCTTTGAAAATTCCCTGTTTTTCCAGTCAGCTATTGCAGTCTTTGCAATTTTTAATCCTGAAAAATCATGCTTTCGTCAAATTCAGGCCTGGTTGATAAATTGCATTACAGATCAATTTAAATATCAGTATATCAGAATTATAACTAATAAATCGGATTATTAAAAGAACCTGTTTACACTAAAGTCTATAAAGTAAATCGGGATTTTGACGAGTGGTTATTTTCCAGTTATCAATTGACTTATGAATGTTGACAATATTGTATTTCTTTTTGAATAGCATATCATAAAAGCCATTCATTTTCCCATTGACCGGACTTATGACCCTTGATTGCATCAGTGTGTAAGGTTAATTTTATCTGGCACCTAAATTCATTTTAATGGTGCAAAAAAAGAAAAAATTAATATTTGAATAACCTGACAAATAATCTTTAAAAGATGAAAATGAAAAAATTGTTTTTTACCATTGCAATTGTTCTGGCAGTTTTTGTGAGCTGCTCAAAACCGGAAGCTGATGAAGAGCTCAGCTTTGTAAACGACCTTACTATAGATGATCAGTCAGTCTTTTTCTCCACCGCGAAATCGGCCGTGCTGACAAGTGACGAATTTCCTGTTAAGGAAGACCTTTGTAACCTTGTGAAGTATGATTTTATTGCCGGTCAGAGTATCGATGCAGGCGATGTATTCGTAGGGAATGATAAGGATTCCCTGTATATTGAAATTACCTCCACGGAAGGTTTTAAAGATGATGATGATAACATTAAAATGTGGATCGGCGCCACCATGCCTTTCACCAGCAGGCCCCCCACGGGACAATTCCCTTTTAAGTATCGTGTTGCAAAGGGGGATAAGGTTATTTACTTAAGCTTTACCCTGGCTGAGCTTGGTCTGAAATGTGATGCACCCGCATTTTACATTATTATTCACGGCGATGTCTTAGCTCCATCTGAAGAAACCGCATTTGCAGGGAATATTGAAGGGCCCGGAAGCGGATGGTGGTTCTATCTGACCTATTCACCCGAATGCTGCGAACCTCCTGAGGAGTGTGAAATAAGCGCAACAGCTTCAATAACAGACGTTAAATGCTTCGGAGCCTCAACAGGTGAAATTGACATTACAGTATCGGATGGCACTGCTCCGTATGTATACCTTTGGAATACTGGTGCTGTAAGTGAAGATCTGGACGGGATTCCCGCAGGTACGTATTCTGTGACAGTAACCGACGCCAATGAATGTGTTGCAACCGTTGCTGACATTGTTGTTGCACAGCCTGAATCAGCGATTTCGGCATCAGGTGAAGTGACCGGTATTTCGGTCTTTGGGGCTGCTGATGGCGCTATTGATGTGACTGTTTCGGGTGGTACGGCTCCATATACTTATTTATGGAGTAACGGCGCAACCTCCGAAGACCTGCAGGAACTCGGCCCGGGAACCTACAGTGTTGTAATAACTGATGCAAATGGCTGCATTACAACCTTGCGGGAGTTACTTGTTCAGGAGCCTGACGAGGAAAAGCCCGAGGGTTTAGTCGCCTTTGCACGTAAAACATACACCCTGATGGTACATAGTTTTTCAAGTCTTGATATGAACGATGATGGTATTATGGACTTTGATGAATGGGGATGGACAAACGGCGCTATTTCAGAGAATGAAACATTTATTTCAAGATATGAGTTATTCATAAACGCCGGCCAGAGCAATGGGACCGAAGGTACAAAGGTAGGTGATATGGCCGTTCATTATTTTGGCGGAACAGCAACGGCAACAATTACTTTACTTCCGGGCTTTGCGATGAGTGAAACCGCCCTGTACATAGGCAATGAAATGCTGCCGGAAGCCGGCGGAGTTTATACAATTGATCCTGCAGATTATCCTTACATACACGTTGGTTTGGGTGAAGCAACATCGGACACGTTTACAGTTTCTGCCTCAGGCAGTGTATACGTGATCGGTTATGCACTCATTTTACCTGAATCGTCAGAGGAGTGATAATTCTTAATAAATTGATGATTAGATCCCGGGCTGGTTGCCCGGGATTTTTTTTACCCGGGTATTAGCTATTATTAAGATGGATTATTTTAAGGATTTCCCGGGACAAAATCATCCGTCTGGCAGACCTTATGCAACGCACGAAGTGTCAAAAACCTTGTCAGGTACCTGCGTTTGAATTTTTCTGGTCCAGTAGACTCCTTCAATCAGGTGATATCTGTTATACCTTGCCTTACTGATTGGTTTACCCTCCATTACACCCATGAGAATGCAACTTGAATCGGGCTCAATTTCATATTCATCCCGGCCATAATGTTTTGCGAAGTATTTTCCCTGCCTGCCTGTATCACCGGGGATGTACCTTATCGCAATCTCCTCAAGGGGATTTTCGAAGCAGACTCTTTTGCCCAACCCTATCCTGTTCAGGATGATACCTGACCTGATATTTCTCAAAATTCTTTTAAAACATCTGACTGACGCTGCTATCATTTGCTATGATCTAACTTAAGATTGAACACACAACTGATTATCAAACGTAAGTAATAATCCGGTTATTGTCCGGATGTGACACATAGCATCTTTTTAAAAACAAAAGCCCCCGTGGTGGAGAACCGGGGTCTGGATTGTCAGATCAGGTTGTCATTTATCGTGCACTAAAAAGCCCGGATTGCACGGGTTCTGATCGAATTTTCAATTCTCCCGTGATTACTCCTGCTTCCATAAAAGAAGCTCACAACCCATGCCCCGTGCCTGTCCTGAGTGGAACTCCAATAGTAGGTATCTTCAAAACCGCCTAGTCCTTTTTCATGTAAATTTTCGTACATAAAAAACAATTCATCAATTGATGGTAAAAACCAGTCATTATATCCATCCAGTTCCAGATCATAACATAATTTGGCCGCGATTCCTTCTGCCTGACAGCCAAGTACAATATCGGTTGTATTTTTATTACCTGTACCGACAGCTTTGCCAGCCGCTCCCGCCGGATTACAGTTGCCCCATAAAGCACTTCTGTCCTGGTCGGATGGTGCACATACCAGCCCATGTTCTCCTGTTTCGTCAACATAAAATATGTAACCGCCATTCAGTTGTTCTCCTATCACATATTCCGATTTAAAAGATTTGTCATCACCATAAGTCGTTCCCTGGTCGTTTGTTGCAACAATTCTGTAATGGTAAGTTGTACCGGCTTTAAGGTCAGTAACATATGCGCTAACCATGCCGGAGGTATTTCCGGCTACCGGACTTTGAGCGGCAGCAATTGCAGCGCCGTAATTTACAGAGGTGCCATATTCAAAAGTCACCACAGTTGGCAAATGACCGGCATTGACCGTACCATTTAATTGTGCCGTCCGGGGTGAGGTTTTTGTTGCTTCATGAGTTTCAGTTGATGGAACTTCACCCAGGACTGTAAAGGGAATATCGATACCTATTGTTGCTCCAAGAGAATTTGTTGCAACTACTCTGTAGTGATAGGTGATTCCGGGTTTAAGTTCCGAAATCCTTCCGGTAACACTGGTAGATGTGTTCCCTGTAACAGGACTTTGATCAGCCATTATTGCATTTCCATAGCCGGGAGTTGTACCATATTCAAATGTTACTGAAGTCGGAAGATTATTGGCACTAACCGTGCCGTTCAGGGTAGCACCATTCACCTGAATATTTGTAGCAGGCTGGGTCGTTGCAAATGGCACTTTCCCGGGAAATGTTACCGGCAAAGGGTCTCTCATGGGAGGGCCTTTCAGATCTATAAGGATTGCACCATTTGAACCTCTTGATCCATAAATCGCACCGGATGAGCCTTTGAGTACCTCGATCGATTTTACCATCTGAGGCGGTATATCTGCTATTGAGCTGACAGGTATGCCGTCAACCACAAACAAAGGTTCATTGCTCAGCCTGAACGAGGAAATTCCCCTTATTCGTACATTTCCTTTATTTACTGAAACTCCGGGTACTGAACCTTGCAGCATATCATAAATTGAGTTGTATGATGCAAATCTCTGGTCTGAACCGTCAATTTTACTGACTGATGTTGTAAGGTTCTTCCTCTTGACAGTGCCATAGCCAATATTTATTTCTTCCTCATCCTGTGAGAGTTTCTTAATAAGATATTGATCAGGAACCGGTGGATTTGAATTTTGGAAGGCAAAATTTATCCTTCTCCTCCCATTGATAGCTTCCTGGATTATCCCGTTTTTTATTGAAATAACGCCTATCGATTCTGCATAAGGATTGGCTCTTACTTTATAATAGCCCCTCACATCAGTAACAACACTTGTTTTTTCATTGTTAATTATTATAATGGCTCCAACTACAGGGTATTGATCAACATCAACCACATAACCGGTAATCACATGCTTTTTGGATTCCTTCTGACCGTAGGAAGGTGCAGTGGACACAACTGCCAGAAATATAAATAAAATTATTCTCATCAGTGTCTTAATTTTATTCAGTAACAGCATAAAAGCATATTAAATCTGCTGTGCATGTAGCCAGTCTTCTTTGCAAAGTTCGGCTAACTATCCATTAAAGTCAAACAGTTTTGTGTTAAAAATGTTTGAATTATCACATTTAGGGGTGAAAGCAGGATATCAGAGAACAATAAGGTCTCAAATCCCTGAAAATGTGATAAATCTGTCATCATTTGTTACAGAAGCGGCAGATTTTTTTGTTCAGGAAACCGGATATTATTCCTTGCGGGTTAAAATTGGAACACTATATTATTATTTATAGCTTTAATGAGAAGTTCAGTCGTTTAAGGAGAATGGGGAGAAATACCCCCATTATTATTGCCCAAACCAGCGACCCGGCTATGACGACCAAAGGTATATCAGAATTTTTATAGAAGAGTACCGGGAGCCCCAGTCCCCAGATAATGTAATAGAACATATCAGGAACCAGGTATACTGTAAGAGAGTTTTCTCCTGCAGGTTTTAAAAAGAGTGCCCATGTGATCTTCTTCTTAATATCTATTATCCAGAAGAGGAATGCAAATAGTATAGTGGTTATCCCGTTACAGATCAATCCCCAGCTTGGGGTAGCCTGAATTTTTGAGATGATGAACCAGTTTCGAAGAATAAAACCTAAAATAAGACTTAAAACACCGATAGAAAGAACAGAAAGAAATGTTTTTCTGATATCATCTTTTGAAAGCTTTTTCAGGACCAGGGTTATAAATAAGCCTGAAAGGACAATAAAAGGAGCATTCCCATTTATAATGACTCCAAAGGCTGGTTTGACAGGATTTAGAAATTCCAGGAGATGCAGTTTTGAAAGCATATTCATTACAAGGAAAAAGAGCAAAGCAGCTGCAGTTTTTAAAAGATTGTCGCGGGCCCCCATGTAAACAATGGAAGCCATAAGGTAACCCCAGCCTATTGTCCCGAGGATACCCCACGATCTGAATGAAAAACCGGCATTTCCGTCCGACCGGAAAATATAGACCATAACCACAATCATCAGTGCTCCTGACAGTCTGAGCCCGTTAATCAGATAGAAATTTTTATTGGCTTTATATCTATTCCATATGAGAAAGACTCCTGAGTACATTATGAATGACCAGAGACTTTTGCTCATACCTGTAAATTCAGCATTCACATTTCTTGAATTGCTCATCAGCACCCCTATGATAAGGAGGCTGATAGTTCTTACCAGTATATGTTTCCAGATTGAAAGGGTGTTCTCACCACCTGCTCTCCTGTTACCTATGGAATAGGGGATGGACATTCCCACCATGAACATGAATCCGGGGAAAACCCAATCGGCGAGTCCCATTCCGTCAAAATTTGCTTCTGAGTGGCCAAGCCATGCCGGTACTCCCGGCATATGGAGGTCATTTACAAAAAGCATCAGAACAAGTGTAAGTCCCCGCAATATATCGATTGAAATGATCCGGTTCTGTTTATTCATTTATTCTGGCTGATTATGAGGTTTACTGGCAATGATCATTATCAGGTTGAATAGTATTATTAACGAGGCCGCCGGGGAGTTGACCCGGGGTTCGTGATGATTTCAGTTTCACTGTGGGACGTACTGGATTCGAACCAGTGACCTCTTGCGTGTGAAGCAAGCGCTCTAAACCGACTGAGCTAACGTCCCGTGTATAGCAATAAAGGTATACATTAACTTTTCATATCCAACCAAAAGGGAGAAGTTCTGCGGATTAGAATTGAAATTGAACTTTGTTGGGATAGAACTGTTTATACAGCATTAAGCAAATTTGATTTTAACAAAATTATGAATGGATGAAATATGGCTCACTCCACTATCGGGTGATTTTGGCAAAAGTTAAGCTTTCCTGCTAACCCTTTAATACACATTGAGCCTGTAATAAATCAAAACAAATACAATCCTTAATTAGATTTCTTGTTAATTTAAATTCTTTAGACTATGAAAAAACCAATTTTTCTTCTTGTTATTGTAGCATTTATGCTTCAAAGCTGTGCAAAGATATTCTATTCACCTGACGCACGATATCTTGCTCAGAATCAAAAAATTATTGCAATTGTTCCACCTAAAGTTTCAATTGCAGCTAAAAAGAATGTAGACGGAACTGCCCTTATTGAACAGCAAAAAACTGAGTCGGTTAATTTTCAACGTGAAATGTATAGCTGGATGCTAAAAAGAAAAATGCAAGGTACTATCTCGGTTGAGATTCAGGATGTGGAGACAACTACTGCTCTTCTAACAAAAGCAGGAGTTTATGGAGGTAAAATATTAACTCCTGATGAAATGTGCCAGTACCTTGGAGTGGACGGAATTTTATCATCAAATTATTCCTTATCCAAGCCAATGTCGGAGGGTGCAGCAATAGCTGTTGGTTTGCTTATTGGTGCAACAGGAGCCACAAACGAAGCTTCTGTGTCATTATCTATACATGATTCAAGCACAAAGAAAATGATCTGGAATTATGATCACAAACTTTCATCTTCATTGGGTACTCCAGCCAGACTTGTCGATGATTTAATGAGGCAGGCCAGCAGAAAAATGCCCTACTTTACTGGCAACTGAAAGGGAACAAAGCATGTATAGGGCCATTACTTCAATAATTGCCCGGATAGCCCGAAAGTGGCGTAACCCTGAAAGCTTTCATTATAATGTAAAGCTTGCTGAAGGTCATAATATATAAATACTTATGAAAGCAATTGTATACACCAGGTATGGATCACCAGATGTTTTGCAACTTAAAGAGGTAGCAAAGCCAGCTCCCAAAGACGATGAGGTGCTGATAAAAATATATGCGACAACTGTAACATCAGGAGACTGTCGTATGCGAAAGGCTGACCCATTTGCAGTAAGGTTTTTCAAC
>Ga0105095_10000146_pt1 | contig 29511 bp, 28 predicted proteins | sample PPLLak2March2015_2_FD_79180 | JGI IMG/M metagenome (GOLD analysis project Ga0105095, IMG submission 79180) | Freshwater sediment microbial communities from Prairie Pothole Lake near Jamestown, North Dakota, USA - PPLs Lake P8 Core (3) Depth... | ecosystem: Environmental > Aquatic > Freshwater >...
AATAATAATTTTAATACCGGGACCGTAACGACTAAAAAGGCAGGTCTCTTAAGTAATCCGGCCATAGTCTTTGTAAACTCTTTATTAGTAGTATAATTTGGGGTTGTGATGTTGATTATCCCGGTTAGTTCATTTCTTATTATAAAATGCATTGCAGATACAAGATCACTGATATGTATAAATGACATCCATTGCTTACCACTTCCAATCCTTCCCCCCAGTCCTGATTTAAACATCGGCATTATTCTTTTTATCAGACCGGAATCTTTTGCCAGCACAATACCTATTCTGAGAATTGTTACTTTATTTACAATATTGGCAGCCTTCATTGCCTCATATTCCCAATCCGTTAAAAACTTAAGGATAAAACCTTCCGAATAAGATTTGCTTTCTTCAGTGTGGATTTCCTGTTCGCCGTAGATCCCAATAGCTGAGGTATTTATGAAATGAATATTTTTATTAAGCAATGAAATGGATTCCACCAGTTTTCGGGTTGTGTTGATTCTGCTGTCATAGATTTTCTTTCTGTTGGATTTTGTCCACCTCTTAATAATCGGATAACCTGCAAGATTAATTATAACATCAGCATCTTTAATTTTTTCAGCCAATTTTTCCTTTATAAGAAACAAGTCATTTCTGGCCAGTTTAATAATTTCATAGTTATGTAACTCCCGTATTAATTCTCCTGCTATAAATCCCGTAGATCCTGCAATAGCAATTTTCATTGGATTCATTTCTTTTTTTTAGTTTTGTCTTTGCATTATTACCTATTACAGGGTAATAATAAATTTTAGTACAAAATTGATTACGAAACGCAAATATCATATTATTTCTGTTATCTTTTTTCTGCTAATTGCCAGCAGTTATTATCCGTTATATTCACAAACTCCTATGTATACTATACTTATCAGCACTTCCCTAGGTGATATGAAAGCTGTTCTTTTTGCTGAAACGCCAATTCATTCTGAAAACTTTATAGACCTTGTAAAGAAGGGATTTTATAATGGCCAGTCGTTTCATCGCGTAATCAACAATTTTATGGTTCAGGCAGGAGATCCCCGGACAAGGAAATCTGATGATTCTGATTTACAGAAAATTGAAGATATTGATTATACTCTGCCTGCTGAGTTTAATCCTGCTCTTTATCATAAAAAGGCAGTTATTGCAGCTGCACGGATGGATGATAATATTAATCCTCAACGTGCTTCATCAGGTTCACAGTTTTATATAGTTCAGGGACGCATATTCACTGATAAAGACCTGGATCTTATGGTCAATAAGCAGGTTCACATTAAATTTACTGAAGAGCAAAGGAATATATACAAATCAATAGGGGGGGCTCCTCATCTTGACTACGCTTATACTGTGTTTGGTGAAGTAATAAGCGGCATTGAAGTCATTGATAAAATAGCAGCAGTTCCTGTTGATAAAAATAAACGTCCCCTGGAAGATGTTCCTTTCAGCATAAAGATTCTTGAGTAATACTGATTTTTGAAAAATATTTATATTGATATAATATGATTGATCAGATTAATGATCTAATAGAAGAAATAAAATCATATTCGGCTCTTTCTGAGGCTGATATAGAAGAATTCAGGATAAGATATCTTAGCAAAAAGGGTAAGGTTTCCATACTTTTCTATGATTTTAGAACAGTTCCATCTGATCAGAAAAAAGTTATCGGTGAAAAATTAAATGAAGTCAAGAAGCTTGCACTGGAGAAGCTGACTGAAATAAGCCTTAAATTTGAATCTAAATCTTACAGGACTTCTGAAATTGACTATACACTTCCCGGTGATCCTTTACCAGTTGGTTCAAGGCATCCTGTTTCAATAGTAAGGAATGAGATTATTGATATATTTTCCAGGCTTGGATTTACAGTGTCAGAAGGTCCTGAAATTGAAGATGACTGGCATAATTTCACTGCCCTTAATTTTCCTGAAGCTCATCCGGCAAGAGACATGCAGGATACCTTTTTTATCAGGAAAGATCCTGATATATTGTTGCGGACACAAACTTCCTCAGCACAGGTGAGGGTTATGGAACGCCAGAAGCCTCCTATCAGAATAATATCCCCCGGCAGGGTGTTCAGAAATGAAGCGATCTCGGCCAGGCATCATTGTATTTTTCACCAGGTTGAAGGCCTGTATATCAATGGGAATGTATCATTTGCAGACATGAAGCAGGCTTTATATTATTTCGCAATTGAAATGTTCGGTCCCGAAACCAGGATTCGTCTGAGGCCATCTTTCTTCCCTTTTACCGAGCCCTCCGGTGAAATGGATATTTCATGCAGTCTTTGTTCCGGACGCGGCTGTAATGTTTGTAAAAACACAGGCTGGCTTGAAATAATGGGCTGTGGTATGGTTGATCCCAACGTACTTGAATTCTGTGGAATTGATCCTGTAAAATATACAGGTTATGCCTTTGGAATGGGAATCGAAAGAGTATGTATGTTAAAATACCGTGTTAATGATCTTCGACTTTATTTCGAAAACGACAAAAGATTCCTTGAACAGTTTGTTTCTTCCGTTATTTAAGTCCTGATATCTATCAGATAATCAATTTTAACTGATTCCCTTAATGTGGCGGATACGCTGCAGTATTTCTCCTGGCTCATTATTATTGCCTTTTCAACTTTATTTCTGTCAATATTTTTACCAATCAGTTCATAGGTAATTGTCATATTTGTAAACTTTTTTGGATGTTCATCAACAGTGTTTCCTTCTATTTTAATATTAAATGCACTGAATTCAACTCTCATTTTATTTAATAAAGAAACTACGTCCATCCCCGTACATCCGGCTAAAGCAACCAGTAAAAGCAGTTTTGGCATTGGACCCTTTTTCTTCCCTCCAATCTCAGGATCGGCATCCATGGTTATTTTATAATCCATTACTTCTGCCTCGAAAGACAAACCATCAACCCATTTAACATTTATTGCTTCTTTCATCTCTTATTTCAATTATTGATTATTTTTACAAAATTAGGTTTTAAAAGTATATTAATATAATTTTCTTACCTGGCCGATTTATAATATATGCGAACACATGTATCAATTAATTGCGGTGATGATTGCAGGATCAGGTCAGAATCAATCTTTAAGCACCTGACCAGGGAAGAATTAAATAAGCTGAATATTGAAAAAACTGCTGAGGTATATAAAAGGGGCACAATAATTTATAATGAAGGAAGCCGCATCACAGGTTGTTATTGCATTGAAGGAGGCATCATTAAAATTTATAAAACGGGTGTTGACGGGAAGGAACAGATTATCCGTTTTGCCAGGAAAGGTGATATAATAGGTTTTCGTTCTGTTTTAAGCAAAGAACTGGCATGTACAACTGCAAAAGTTATTGAAGATGCAATAACCTGTTTTATTAATGCTGATACTTTTATTGATCTGATTAGAAGCAACGGCAATTTTTCACTTGAACTCCTGCAACTAACCTGCCGGGAACTTGGTGAGGCTAATGAATATATAACAGATATCGCCCAAAAGACAGTACGTGAGCGCCTTGCTGAAATTCTTATCCGTCTTCAAAACGATTTTGGTCTGGATAAAAACCAGGTACTTCAGATATTACTAACCCGTGAAGAGCTTGCCAATATCGTTGGAACAGCTACTGAATCTGTGATAAGACTGCTTTCTGAATTTAAACAGGATAAATTGATTGATCTTAACGGCAGGAAGATCATTATTCTGAACAAACCGGGATTAAACAGGATTGCAAATATGTATGAGTGATCATTTCAGAATTGCAACTCGGAGGTATCATTCAGATTTTTTCCAAGGTTTTTATATGCCAGCGAAGTTACCTGTCTTCCTCTTGGTGTTCGTTTAATATATCCTTCCTTTATAAGAAATGGTTCATATACTTCCTCAATGGTACCTTCATCTTCACCAACAGCGGTTGCTATTGTAGATATTCCAACCGGGCCTCCTTTAAATTTTTCAATTATGGTTCTGAGGATCTTATTATCCATTTCATCCAGACCATGCCTGTCTATATTCATAGCTTCCAGGGCAAATTTTGTTATATCAACGTTGATCTTTCCATCTCCCTTAACCTGTGCAAAATCCCTTACTCTTCTAAGTAATGCATTTGCTATTCTAGGAGTTCCTCTGCTTCTCGATGCAAGCTCTTCAGCAGCAACTTCTTCAATTTTAATATCCATAATACCCGCCGAGCGCTTTATAATGGATTTAAGAGTATCTGCATCATAATATTCCAGAAGAAATTTAATACCGAATCTTGATCTGAGAGGACTGGTTAAAAGGCCTGATCTGGTCGTTGCACCGATTAAAGTAAAAGGATTTATTTTTAACTGAACAGATCTCGCTCCAGGCCCTTTATCAATTAATATATCTATTCTGTAGTCCTCCATTGCAGAATAAAGATATTCTTCTATAACGGGGGAGAGGCGGTGTATTTCATCAATAAACAATACATCTCTTTCTTCAAGCCCGGTTAAAATTCCTGCCAGGTCTCCGGGCTTATCCAGAACAGGTCCTGATGTTATTTTCAGGTTAACCTTTATTTCATTAGCTATTATATGCGCCAGAGTTGTTTTTCCCAAACCAGGAGGACCATGCAACAGAACATGGTCAAGAGCTTCCTTTCTTTGCTTTGCGGCAGTTACAAATACTTTAAGGTTATCGATTACTTTTTTCTGACCTTTAAAATCAACAAAATCCAGCGGTCTTAATTTCTTTTCAAACTCACCATCTGTGACACTGATTTGATCCGAATTGAATTGAAAATTCTCCTCCATTCAAGATTCTTATTATTGAATTAACTTGGTTTCCCTGTCCGGAACATCAATTTTTATACCATTTATTCGTGTTTCCTCATCATTCTTGTAAGTAATTGTCATAACCACATTTCCTTCCAGGTCATATCTTTTCCAGCTTCTTTCACGAATTCCCGATGAATAGTACCGTTCTTCTTTAATATTGCCATTTTCATAGTACAATTTATGTTTTCCATCGGCATTTCCCTGGTAATAATTACCTTCGTATTTTAAAGTGCTGTCGTTATAAAAATACTTCCATTGTCCATCCCTGAGTCCGGTAATATAATTTCCCACCTCGATATGATCTCCGACTCTATAATACCATTCGCCCTCTCTTTCTCCGTCAACCCAGTCACCTCTGGTTATTATCCTTCCATCTTCTAAATATTCAACCATATCACCATCCTCTTTTCCGCTAAAATAGGATTCTTCCCTCCATATATTACCATTTTCATAATACCAGGTCCATATTCCATTTTCCTTTCCTTTTATATATTCTCCCTTTTGTTCAATATTATTATTATTGAAATAAAATGTCCATTTCCCGGATCTAAGATTATCAGTATAACTACCGATAGCTCTTAAATTTCCATCAGGGTAATAATCTTTCCATTCTCCCCATCTTTTACCTTCAACATCAATAATTCCTTCCGAGATAATCCTGCCAATATCATTATAAATTCTTGCGGCAGTTACGCTTCCATCAGGACCATATTCACGGTGGATCCCCACGGGTATATTATTTCTGTAAGCTCCACTTGAAATAAGCCTGTTCTGGCTGTCATAATTATTTCTGATTTCAACATTTATATCTTCCTGTTCTTTTTCATCTTTATCAGTAACCAGAATGCCATTATTATAATTCAGTAATAAAATCATATCGCCTCTTTCATTGTATTCTTTATAGAATCCTTCAAAAACATCATTTACATAAATCTCTTCTTTTTTTATCCTTCCGTCAGGATAAAATTCTCTCCAGATACCCTGTTTTAATCCATTCTTATCCCGTCTGTTTATGTCTTCTCTTTCTGTTATATAGCCGTTGTGATAATAGATCAGTGAAATAATCATTCCAGACTCATCAAATTCTTTTGTCATTCCCTGTTTCCTGCCATCAACATAGGATACTTCACTTTTCAGTTTTCCATCAGGATAATAGTAATAAGATTTCCCTTCTTTCTTATCATCAATATAAAGCTCTTTTGATATTATAGTACCCCTGCCGGTACCATCGGCAATATCGCTATAGTCATATGTCAGAAGATATCCATTTTTTTTCCCATACATATAACTTATCTTTTGTATGGTATCTCCTTTATTATCAAAGAATAACCATATACTATCAAGCATATGGTTTGTCCGCTTTCCTTCAGATTTAATTATTCCTGTTACATAGAAGGTTTTCCAGTATCCGTCAGGTTTTCCGTTTATCATTAGTCCTTCGCTTGAAACCTGCCCGTTAGGATAATAGAACTTCATGTATCCATCAGTCACATCATTCTGCTGTCCTGATATAATCTGTAAACCTAATATTAAGAATCCTATAATAATCCCGACTTTCATATTAAAATTCTTTCTACAAGCCAAGCTTTTCTGAAATGTCCAGCATATTCTGAATTGATCTCACTGCTTTTATTCTGATTTCTTCCCGGACCATAACTTCTGGCATTTCGTATTTCAGGCAATTATATATTTTTTTCAAGGTAATCAATTTCATGAAATAACAATCACTGCAGGCACAAGTTGAATCCTTTGGTGGTGCTGGTATAAACTCCTTATCCGGACTGGTTTTTTTCATCTGGTGTATAATTCCTGATTCTGTGGCAACTATATAAACCTTAGAATTATCTTCTGAAGTGAATTTCAAAAGTGAAGATGTTGATCCAATATGATCAGCAATAAGCAAAACAGGTTTTTCACATTCAGGATGTGCCAGAATCTTTGCCTGGGGATATAGTTTTTTCAGTTCTATTATTCTTTCAAGTGAAAATTCTTCATGAACATGGCATGCTCCCTGCCAAATGATCATATCTCTTCCCGTAATATTTTTTATATAGTTGCCAAGATTTTTATCTGGTGCGAAAATTATTTTCTCATCTTCAGGAAGACTCTGAATAATTTGCATCGCATTTGATGATGTACAGGTTATATCGGTTAAAGCTTTTATTTCAGCTGAAGTATTAACGTATGAAATTACAGTATATCCCGGATATTGTTCTAAAAATTTCTTAAAATCTTCTTGTTTGCATGATTCCGCCAAAGAGCATCCTGCATTTAAGTCAGGTATCAGCACCTTCTTTTCAGGTGAGAGTATTTTTGCTGTTTCTGCCATAAAATGAACTCCCGCAAATACGATTATATCCGCTGAGGTTTTAGCACTTTTCTGGGAAAGCTGCAAGCTATCTCCCACGAAATCTGCAATATCCTGTATATCACTTGTTTGATAATAATGAGCCAATAAAATAGCATTTTTTTCTTTGCGCATTTTATTTATTTCATCAACCAGATTTACAGATGCTTCAACCGGTACGTCAACAAATCCCTTGCTAATAATATCTTTCTCATCCATGGCTTTATTTTTTAATTGAAAAAATTTATAAACAGTATTATAATATTATAGTTTTATAATATTTAAATAATTAATTGATAATATTATTATGTTAAAATTGTTACTAAAAATTAGTCAAATTGAAAGATTATCAGTTATTAATAAACTGATAACAATGAACTAACAAAAACTAAATATCAAAGATCATAAAAATGAAATCGTTATAATAAAATTAACAGACCGTTAATAAGGTTATGTTTAATAAGAAAAGTAAAAACCAAACGAAAAAATATGTTCAAATAGTGTTTAATTTTTTAAGATATTCTCTCAAATCAAAATTTTGATTTTTATATAAATTTTATAATAGACAATAAATTTAATATCAGGAATAAACATTTAAGTTAAAAATCATCAAGAATTAACACAGTTTTAACATATTTGAAATTTGAATGAAATTTTATATATATTTAAAGAATCAGTCATTATAATAATCAGAAGATAAGTCAGAAAATGCTTTCAAACACTTCAAAATATGCAATAAGAGCAGTGATCTATCTGTCCTTAAATACAGAGGAGGGGATGAAGTTAGGAATAAAGCAGATATCTAAAGATCTGAATATTCCGACACCATTTTTAGGAAAGATTTTACAGACACTGGCAAAACATAAAATACTGGCGTCAACAAAAGGTCCTCACGGAGGATTTGGCCTGGGTAAGAAAGCTAATGAAATAAAACTGATAGACGTTGTTGATATAATCGACGGACAGGATATGTTTAAAAAATGCCTAATCAGGCTGGATGATTGCAGTGAAACAGAACCATGCTCAATGCACAACAGGTATTCTGTAATAAGATCGCAGTTATTAAATCTGTTTCAGGATCAAAACATTTCTGATCTGATTCATGACATAAAAGAGGGAAAGAGGAAAATTATTCTTTGATTTTTGAAGAAACCCTGAAAAAGGGCACAAACAAAACCAGAATTATTCCGACTACACATCCGGCAAGGTTAGCAAACATATCCATTATATCTCCTTGTCTTGAAGAAATAAGTCTGTCCTGAATTATCTCAATAATTAAGCCATATAGCACAATAATTAATAATGTAATCAAAGCAAGTATCCAGTCAGATTTGTTTTTGCCGAAATATGATAATAAGGCTCTTATAAGTAAAAAAGAGAAAATCCCATAGAATATAAAATGCATAATTTTATCCTGATGGGGAATAAAAGACCACAGATGGCTTTCAATGCCATCTGTGGGCATAATGCTCAGAATACTTATTAAAACAGCCCAGCTAACAGGTTTCCAGAATATTTTAAAAATCATGGAAATTAATTTTCACAGCCATAACGACAAAAAAACGTGTAAAACTACAATATTTATTAATAAACTCAATGGCCGGAATATACCTGCATATACCTTTTTGCAGAAATTCATGCAACTATTGTGATTTTCATTTTTCTACAGATCCGACCCATGCTGAGGACCTGATTATAGCAATGGGAAGGGAAATCCACTTAAGAAAAGAATATCTTAAAGGGATGGAAATAGACACTATTTACTTTGGAGGTGGCACCCCATCATTTATTAAGACCGTATATATTGAGGATCTGCTTAATGTAATAGTAAAGAACTTCAAAATATCTGATAATCCGGAAATTACTTTAGAAGCAAATCCGGAAGATCTCAAACCAGCTTATCTGCAGGAAATATTGAAAATTGGGATTAACAGGCTGAGTATTGGAATACAATCATTCTTTGATGATGACCTGAAATTTATGAACAGGATTCATGATGCAGACCAGGCAAAACTATCAATAAAAGAAGCAAGAAATGCAGGCTTTAAGAATATCAATATCGATCTGATTTACGGATTTCCAGGCTTGCTGGATAAAAAATGGAACATTAATATTGAAACAGCAATAGGTTTTCACGTGGAACATTTATCGGCATATCATCTATCCTATGAACCATCCACGGTTTTGTATTACAGAAAGGCAAAGAATAGAATTTCTGAAATCAGTGAAAATGAAAGCCATAAGCAATTTGCAAAGCTTTGTAAAAGAATGAAATCGGCAGGATATGTTCATTATGAAATATCGAATTTCGCTATTAAAGGATTTTATTCAAGACATAATTCAGCATACTGGAAACAAATCCCGTATCTCGGCATTGGGCCTTCAGCACATTCTTATAATGGTACCTCAAGGCAATGGAATATTCCCAGGAATATGAGTTATATCAAAGGAATTGCAAGTAACACAGGATTTTTTGAAACAGAAGAGCTGGATCTGAAATCCAGGTACCATGATTATGTAATGACATCAGTCAGGACAATATGGGGTACAGATTCGGAGTATATACTTTATGAATTCGGATCTGAGATTCATGACCATTTTATAATCCATGCATCCGGATTCATCAATTCCGGGGATCTCATTCATAAAGGGAATAAATATTATCTGACAGAGAAAGGTATCCTTATTTCAGATTATATAATAAAAAAACTTTTTATTTAAGTGCAAAAGTCGTGCTTCCGATCTCATAACCATCTGAATATATGGTAGCGCGATAATTGCCTGGTATCAGCTGACCATCGTTTGTCCAGAATATGCAAAGTTCGATATCAACGTTTTCATACTGCACTTCACGACTGGCAGTGAATACAATCTGATCACCCTGGAATTCAAAAGTATTCACGCCTGATGTCAGGATCACATCATCGGGACGAGCTATCCTGAGGTAAATTATCTTATTTCCGAAGGGAATAACAGCATTTTCCCTTATTGTAAAACAAGTTCTGATTTTATCAACTTTTTCTGATCTGAGATATTCCTTGCTTCTTTTATTAAGTGGAGTGACAATTATATTTTTGGCGCTCAGAACAGAAGCCTTTTCAACCATCTGAGTAAGTTCTTCTTTTTGGACTGTCAACTCTTCTTTTTCTATTTCTGTCTGTTTTAGCTTTTGCTTAACCTCTATATTTTCTGCGCGCAAAGCAATATTCGACTGGTTAAGAGAATCAATCTGGACAATATAGCTCTTTAATACTTCCCTGATTGTTCCGAGTTCCTTTTCATACATCTTGATTTTGTATACATTATTAGCGCTGATTTTAAGGAGTTTTTCAATCCTCTGCTGTTCGGCAAGAAGCTTCAGATTCATTGTATCATTTTCTGTTTTCAGAGAATCATATTGATTATAAATATTTTGAAGTTCATTCTCAAGATTGGTTTTTTGCCTTTCAAGTTCTGTTTTTTCAATTGAAGATTGTTTTTTCAGATTATTATATGTAAATCCCAGAAATATAATAACACAACTGAGAATTATAATCAGAATAATCAAAAAAACGGGGGGTTTTCTTTTATTTTTTCCGTCACTTATTACTGGTCCGGATGGCTGTTTTTCCTGAATATTGTGCATGAGTTATTAATTGGTTTTTAATAAATTAATCAAAAGTACTAAATTTTCAGCTGTCAGAAAGATCTGATCTTTTAACACCATATTTTTCTTCTTCTTCACATCCTCCAACAGGTTCAATATGGATCATGATATCGAAAATATTATCTATTTGAGAGCGAATAGACTTTTCTATCAGACAGGCAATAATATGTGCTTCGTTTGCGCTGATATTACCATCGACTTCAATATCAAAAGCAATCATTAAATAATTTCCAATTTTTCTGATCCTTAGGCGATGAGGATTAGAAGCCCCTTCAACTTTTTCAACTGCCTGAAATACTTTCTGATAAAGACCCTGATCTGATACTCCGTCCATAAGATCACGGTTTGTTTGCATGAAGATCTGAATACCGACCTTAATAATCCATACGCTTACTGCAAGAGCTGTAATTGAATCAAGGATGGGCATTTTCAATATGAACGTAAAAAACAATCCGATTAATACAGCAAGGGAAATGAGCACATCATTCTGCATATTCCTGGCATTGGCTTTAAGCATATCGCTGTTGGTCTGTTTTCCTTTACGGAATTGATGAACTGATAGCAACGTCTTTCCTGCCACAGAGACCAGGGTCACATAGATTGCTAACATGCCTGGCAATTCCCTTTCCTTTCCTTCGATGAATCCATGAACAGTAGATATTGCAAGCTGAGCCCCGGCAAAGAGAATTACAAAGGCAAGTGCTTTTGTCGCAACTGTATCTGCCTTCAGGTACCCATAAGGATATTCCGGACTTGGGGGTCGTGACATGATCTTTGCAGTAAACAATGTGATCATTGAAGTCACGATATCACTCGCGGAATCAATTCCATCAGCTAGCACAGCAAGACTTCCCGAAACAATACCGGCAACGATTTTCAGTATAGAAAGAAGAATATTTCCAAAAACAGCTACCCGGGAAGCCTGAATTATATTATGGATGTTAATATTCAATTTTTTGCTTTGCCCTGTGCTGCTACGGCGGCGGCTTTTTTGGCTATTTCCTCAGCATCGCCCAGGTAATAATGTTTAATGGGTTTCAGATTATCATCTAATTCATAAACAAGCGGCACTCCGGTAGGAATATTCAATGCGATCACAGCTTCATTTGTCATATTATCAAGGTATTTGACCAGAGCCCGAAGGCTGTTTCCATGAGCCGAAATAATTACCCTTTTACCTGTTTTGATTGTTGGAGCGATAACTTCATGCCAGTAAGGAAGGAATCTGGCAACTGTATCCTTTAATGATTCTGTTTTTGGAACATCATTTTCATTAAGGCTTTTATAGCGGGATTCATGACCGGGATATCTGGGATCAGATTTATCAAGTTCAGGAGGTGGTATATCATAACTCCTTCTCCATATCATAACCTGTTCTTCGCCATGTTTTTCAGCAGTTTCGGCTTTATTCAAACCCTGCAGTGCCCCGTAATGCCTTTCATTAAGCCTCCAGGATTTTTCTTCAGGTATCCACAAAAGATCCATCTGCTCCAATGCCAGCCAGGTGGTCCTTAATGCTCTTTTAAGTACAGAGGTAAAAACTATATCAAAAGCATAACCTTTTTCTTTCATAATTTTTCCGGCACCAATTGCTTCTTCAATGCCCTTTTGGGAGAGGTCGACATCAGTCCAGCCTGTGAAACGGTTTTCTTTATTCCAGACGCTTTCGCCATGACGTAAAAGAACAACTTTATACATTTTCAATGATTTTTAGTTAGAATATCAGCTTAGGGTTATCGTGAAACTTCTTTTGCAAAGATAATGATATCCTGAGCTATTCTGCAAGACCACCCCAGTTATAATCTATCTTCCCGGCGACATGGTAGGGAATAAGTTATGTATTATCTTTAGAAAAATATTAATAGACATGAATAAATATCAACTGCATTTTGCATTAAAGATTATTCTGATCATAGTTTTTCTTTCCTTAATTGTGAATCTTAATATTCAAGTTATTCCAGCTTCCGGAAAAGATTTGCCAGATAATTATCACTTTGCAATTTTATGGAAATCAGGACCTGTAAACGGTACAATTGAGGTTAAGTATGGATCATTTAATAAGTTGATAATTACAAATAGTAAAAGCAAGGTTGAAGCCAACCGTTTTAGTTGCAAATCAAAGGATTATATTCGATTGAAGGTGAGCCTGACTGATATCAGAACAAATCCGGGCAGTGGTTCAACGTTAGTTTCGGTAAATACCGTTTATAATCCATTCTCTTTTTTTCTTCGTGATGTGAATTCTGAATTTCCGATTTATATTCCTGAATATCAAGTTATTGTCACGAGGGCTGACGATTTAAGAGATTATAATACTATTGAGCAAACCATTCTTAATTCCAGTCTGAAAACCAGGCTTGAAACTATCGAAAACGAAGCGGAAGAATCTTTTATTTCTGCCGCTTCGGTGACAAGAGACCAATCCTGCCCGACATGGCTTGGTATAAGCCGGGATGTGAGGACATTCCAGATTGATTATGCAAGGAAAAATGATGCTAGAGAGTTTGATATCATAACACCACGCCTGGTCTCTGAGCCAGTCAAATTGCAGGAATTAAATAATCAGGAGGCAAATTATAGTTTTGTTACCGGGAGAGGGCAGGGTCCGGTGTTAGACGTAGAACGGCAGCTTGAGGATGGATTTTTACCGATTCTTCATACCACGTTGGCAGATGATGATATTTCTTATAAATCAATCTGTTTTGTTTCATTAGAAAGTTCCCCTCTGAATGCAGAATATATTAAAGGAACAAATTTCCTGGTTGCTGACAATTACGGATATGGGAATATGTTTACTGAAGAACAGATGAAATTACTGGAACAGGAACAGGAGAAAATGCCTTTCAGGGATGAAGAAACAGTTCTTTATTTTCAAGTTAAAGCTGAAAATAATTCCCAGGTTTCCCGGTATGCCTGGTTTAAAACAATCAGGCCAGGTAGGGGCTGGTGGTCTGGATACAAATGGTCATTTGACGGGAAGACAGGTTTTTCTATGTATGATAATGACAAAGTATTTTGTATATCAAAACTTAACGGAAATCCATTGCCAGATGAAGAAATAGCCATATTATTAAAACCGGGAGAAAAAGCAATTTTTGAGTTTTTCCTGCCTCATAGTCCCGTATCAGCTGAAAGAGCTGAAAGAATTTATAATCAGTCATTTGATGAGAAATATAGTGAATGCAGAAATTACTGGCAGGATAAAATAAAAAATGCCGCAGATATCCATCTGCCTGAAAAAAGAATTGAAGAAATGATGAAAGCTGGTTTGTTGCATCTTGATATGGTTACATATGGTAATGAACCGGGAGGAACTCTCGCACCGACAATTGGAGTGTATTCCCCGATAGGTACAGAAAGTTCTCCTATGATTCAATATTATAATTCCATGGGATGGGATAATATTGCAAAGCGTTCTTTAATGTATTTTCTTGATAAACAACATGAGGATGGTATGATCCAGAATTTCGGGGGCTATATGGTTGAGACCGGGGCTGCTTTATGGTCAATGGGGGAATATTTTCGATATACACAGGATACATTATGGATTACAGAGATAAAACACAAATTATTGAAATCCTGTGAATTTCTCATTAAATGGAGGGAAGAAAATAAAGCTCCCGAACTGAAGGGAAAAGGATATGGAATGATATCGGGGAAAGTGGCTGATCCGGAGGATGCATATCATCAATTTATGTTGAATGCTTATTCTTATCTGGGTTTGAAAAGAGTTGCGGAGATGTTGTCAGAAATTGATCCGGCAAATTCCTTAAAACTTAAAAATGAAGCAGAGTCATGGAAACAGGATATCCGTAATTCTTTGTTTACTGCGATGGCTTGTTCTCCGGTTGTTCCGGTAGGAGATGGAAGCTGGTGTCCGACAGTCCCGCCGTGGCCTGAAGCAAACGGGCCATTGTCTCTTTATGTAGATCAGGGGAATTGTTTTTCTCATGGAACTTTTACGGTACGGGACGTATTGCTTGGGCCACTATATCTTATTTTCTGTGAAGTTTTAAATCCGTGGGAAAGTACAAGCACAATGATGCTGAAATATCATACGGAATTATTCTATCAGCACAATGCAGCTTTCAGCCAGCCATATTACAGCCGGCATGCCTGGCTTCAGCTTAAAAGAGATTTAGTAAAACCTTTTCTGAAAACCTATTATACCACATTTTCTGCTCTTGCTGACCGCGAGACATATTCTTTCTGGGAACATATCTATCAACTCAGTCCGCATAAAACTCATGAGGAAGGGTGGTTTTTAATGCAAACCCGGTGGATGCTGTTTTTGGAATCGGATGACACTCTTAAATTATTATCAGGGATTCCAAGAAATTGGTTAAATGATGGAGAAAAAATTGAACTTAAAAATGCATGCAGTTATTTTGGCCCCTTTGATCTAACCGTCAAATCGAATCTTGAGAATGGATTTATTGAAGCAGATCTGAAATTTGATCCGGAAAGATCACCCGGGATTGTTACCATTCGCCTGCCTCATCCTCACGGCTTAAAGCCCATAAAAGTAACAGGTGGAACATATCTGGATAAGAAAGAATCTGTGATGATAAAACCATTTACTGGTTCAGGGACAATTAGATTGATTTATGATTAATCAAATGTGCTTTAAGTTAATTTGCTTTATGATGGATCATCCCTGTATCGTCACAACACCCAAACTCTATTTGTAATGTGGAATGTGATATATGGTACTTTTCTGCAAGCAGAGATTCAATTTTTTTCCGTATAATGTCTGTTTGACTCACCTGCAGATCTTTATTAAGATCAATGTGTCCCTCAAAGTGCACCTCCTGTTCATTCAGGTTCCATGCATGAATATGATGTACATTCATTACTTCGGGAAATAATTCAATATCTTTTTTTATGCTTCCAAGGTCCAGTTCATCAGGAACAGATTGCATCAAAATATTTACAGAATCCTTAATCAGGGTATAAGATTCTTTTATAATATACAGACTTATCAGGATAGTAATAACAGGATCAAGCCAGCTGATATTAAAAAAATAGATTAAAATACCACCAGCTATTACCATGGCAGATGACAGTGTATCACCAAGTAAATGAAGATAAGCAGCACGAACATTAATATTTTTGGCCGAATCGCTTTTCAAAAGAAAAACTGCAAAAATGTTTGCCAGAAATCCAATTATTGCCACTATTAACATGACCAATCCGTCAATCTGTTGAGGATCCCGGATACGATTTATAGCTTCATAAACCAGGAAGATACAGATTGCTGCAAGGAAGGTTGAATTTATAAAAGCGGCCAGAATCTCGATTCGCTTGTATCCAAAAGTTTTTCTTTCATTGGGATCTTTTTTGCTGATACGGTGGGCTAAATATGCAATAAATACTGCGACAGAATCACCCAGGTTATGAAGTGCATCGGAAAGAAGAGCAAGGCTGTTTGAAATTAATCCTCCAATGAGCTCTGCGATAGTGATAACAAAATTTAAAACAACAGTAATCAATAATTTTTTTTCACTGATACTGCCATTTGAATATCCGTAGGTATTAGATTTTATATAATTCTTTGTTTTTGATGTCATTGTCAACCAATTACATGAATAACAATAAACTGACAGCCATAACTATCATACCACAGATCAGTCCAAATACAGATTGATGATGGAAACCATATTCATGTGCAGTAGGCAGTAGTTCATCAACTGAAATAAAAACCATTATCCCGGCAACTGCACCGAAGAGTATACCCAACAAAGTTTCACTGAAGAATGCAGAAAGCAGAAAATAGCCTATGAGTGCGCCAAGAGGTTCGGCAAGACCTGAAAGAAAGGACAGAAAAAAAGCTTTCATTTTCTTGCCTGTGGCATAATATATCGGGATTGAAATAGCAATACCTTCCGGTATGTTGTGAATTGCAATAGCGGCGGCAATAGGGATAGCAATTTTTGGATCAGTAATGCCTGCAGCAAAGGTTGCCAGTCCTTCAGGGAAATTATGAATAGCAATGGCCACTGCCATGAAGATACCCATCCTTAAAAGTCCGCTTGCTCCTTTTTTATCAGTTTTAAAAATACCGTTGGTTTTTCCAATTTCTTCAACACGATGGGCTTCATGAGGATTTTCATAAGAAGGAACTAGCAGGTCAATAAAAGCAATAATTAAAATTCCTGCAAAAAATGAAATCACCGTGTACCAGTTTCCGGGTATGTTGCCATATGCACCTGTTAGCAATTCTCTTGATTTTCCAAGAATTTCAGTGAATGAGACATATATCATAACACCACCTGAGAATCCCAGGGACCAGGACAGGAATTTTGTGTTGGTTGTTTTAGTGAAAAATGCTAATGCACTGCCTATACCCGTGGATAATCCCGCAAATAATGTTAATGCAAAAGCGAATAGGATATTTCCTTCCATATTAAATAATAACGTCCTCTAAATTTCTAAATTTTTAAGCCAGGAATTGATCCTTTGTTCTGTTAATTCCGGCTGGTTTCTTTCATCAAGGACAAGCCCGACAAATTTGCCATTTCTCAATGCTCCGGAGCGAAAATAATCATATCCCTCATCAGGCCATTCCCCGGATGTTATGCATCCGGTTGATTTGATCGTATCATATAAAGTTCCAAGTGCATCGACAAAAGTATCCGGGTATGATTCCTGGTCTCCCAGTCCAAACAAAGCAACTTTTTTATTGGTAAGGTCAGCTCTTTTAAGATCCGGAATAAATTGTTCCCAGTCTTCCTGCATTTTTCCGATTCCCAAGGTTGAAATGCCAAAAATAAAAAAAGAATAATTTTTCAAATCTTCTGCCTTCGACTCAATAATATCGTGTATAATTGCTTTATCAGCTCCGATTTTTTTCTGAATCAGTAAGGCAATCCTTTCTGTATCACCTGTAGAGGAACCATAAAAAATACCAATTAGCATGAATTTAGACTAAATAAAAGCAAAGGTAATAATATACGGGCATAAATATTCCTTCAATATACCAAATTATGTTCATGTGCAAGAAATATAGAATATCAGGAAGAAAATTTTGAAGCTTCTGTTTTCTTTTCTTTACGCCAATATAAATACAGAATCAAGACTCCCAGCAAAACGAATGGTATGCTTAGCCATTGTCCCATGTTCAGTGCCATTCCTTCTTCAAATGGAACCTGATCTTCTTTAATAAATTCTATCAGGAATCTCATCCCGAATACAAAAATAAGAAACCATCCAAATAATGTTCCATCTCTGAATTTACCATCAGTTTTGCGGTAGATCCAGAACAACAATCCAAATACGGCAAAATATGTTAAGGCCTCATAAATCTGAGTGGGATGTTTTGGAACAATCTCGTGATTCCTTAAAAAAACAAATCCCCAAGGCAATTTGGTTTCGATCCCATATATCTCTGAATTCATGAGGTTCCCCAAACGGATCAATGCACCACCCAGAGCAACTACCACAACTATCCTGTCAAGTATCCAGATATATGATTTTTTATATTTTCTAATAAAAAGGTATAATGTTAAAAGTATACCTATTGCGGCGCCATGACTTGCAAGTCCGCCTTTCCAGACTTTGAGGATCTCGATCGGATTACTGAGGTAATAATCCGGTTCGTAAAAAAGGCAATGACCTAATCTGGCTCCAATCACCACACCAAGGGCCATATAAATTGTCAGTTTATCAAGCATTTCGACTGTAAGCCCTTCCTTTTTAAAGAATTTATAAAAGATAAGATACCCGAACAAAAATCCTGATGCAAACAGCAAACCGTACCAGCGGACAGCAAAGTTACCGATCCTGAAAATTTCAGGATTTACATTCCAGTTAATAGCTTCAATGATCATTTTTTCCAGATTTAAGAATGTAAACTTAAATAATTCCCGTAAAAGGAACAAGTAACCTGATGTCGGCTTAAGGGCTATATTTTTTGTTTACAAAGTAACGCCGGATAAAATAAAATCTAAACTTTGTATGTTTGTAATTAAGTTAATCTCAGTTTTAGAGTAAATCGGAGCTATTTTAATATCCAATTGCACTTAAGTTCAATTATCTGTTTGAAGAAATTACAATTCATATTTATAGCTATTTCAGTACTGGTCCTGTTCAGGGGATGCGCAAAAATGGGCAGTCCAATGGGCGGGCCAAAAGATGAGAAGTCACCCAAAGTAGTCAGAACTACTCCTGATAATTACTCAGTAGATTTCAATGCTAAAAGAATTGAAGTTGAGTTTGATGAATTTATTCAACTCAAAAACATAAATCAGGAACTTGTTGTTTCTCCTCCTCAAAAAGAAAAGCCGGTCGTTCGACTTAAGAACAAGGTTATGCTCATTGATTTGAAGGAAAATTTACTTGACAGTACGACTTACTCCTTCAATTTTGGACAGGCTATTGTTGATAATAATGAATCAAATTTGCTCGAAAACTATCAGTTTGTTTTTTCTACAGGTGATTATATTGATTCTCTCGGAATTTCCGGGTTTATTCTGAATGCCTTTGATATGAAGCCTTCAGAAGAGCCAGTAACAGTTATGATGTATGATAGTAATTATGATTCAATTCCTTACCTTGACATTCCGAAATACATTGGGAAATCTTCTAAAACAGGATATTTCGAGATCAATAACTTAAAATCAGATACATTTAAGGTTTTTGCATTAAAGGACAAAAACTATAATCTGATTTACGATTTGCCGGATGAAGAAATTGCCTTTCTTGATACGACAATAATTTTAAATGCTAAGCTTATTATGAAAATTCTGGATTCGGTCAAAATGTCTCAGGATACGCTGACAAGTGATTCTTTAATTAATGCTCAGACCGGAAAGCTGGTTTTGCCTCTTAAAGACACGCTGATAAATGACACCCTGGTTCAGGATACACTGATCCAGGATACAATTACATTTCCAAAGAGAAAAAAATATTCTGTTTCATTTGAAATGTTTTTATTTAAAGAAGATAACACCCCCCAATATCTTAGCGGAACCAGCAGTAAAAACCAAAAAAGACTGGAGTTCTTTTTCAACCGGACATTCACTGACACACTGTATATTGAACCGCTTAATTTTGACTGCGACAGCGACTGGTATATCATGGAAGAAAGCATAACCGGAGACACTCTTCAATACTGGATTAAAGATTCTGTAATTTTTAAACAGGATACACTGAAAATGCATTTAAGATATCTTGTCACAGATTCAGTTCTTAATTTAATTCCTTATGATGATACTGTCAGTCTGGTTTATACAAAAGAAGTAGCAAAAGGCAGAAAAAAACAGGAAACGGAAAAGACAGCGGAAAATCTCGACATTGAATCAGGTATTCAGAAAGCTGGAACCCAGGATCTGTACAAAGCAATAACTTTAGTACCCGAATATCCAATTGAAGTAACTGATATTTCTAAAATAAAGCTCTTGAAGAATAAAGATACACTCGAATATGCCCAGACATTTGCCTTAGACCGGGATTCCTTTTTTCTAAGGAAATACAGGATCACACATGAATGGGAAGAAATATTGAATTACCGTTTATTCATTGAACCCGGTGCTTTCACTGATATTTACGGATCAACCAATGATACAATTAATATATCGTTTAAATCACAATCCATTGATCATTACGGGAAACTGATATTATCCCTTGCTGGTGTTGACCAGAATATTGTTGTACAATTATTGAGTGAAAAGGATCAGGTGATCAGGACAGGATTCGGAAATAAATCAGGCCCCGTGGAGTTTCCCTGGTTAGAGCCTGGAAAATTTAAATTAAAGGTGATTTTTGATACTAATAGTAATGGCAAATGGGATACTGGAAAGTACTTAGACAGGCTTCAAGCGGAAAAAGTCAAGTTTTATTCAGGTGAAGTCAATGTAAGGGCAAACTGGGATCTCGAACTTACCTGGAACATTAAGAATTAAGAAGTTCTTTCCAGATAAGTCCGGCTGCGCCAAGTACTGCAGCGTTCTTATCCTGTAATCCGGAAGGCAATAGTTTTACTTTGTTTTGAAAAATTTTCAGAAGGTTTTTTTCCATATGTTCTCTGGTCGGGGAAAAGATTAAATCTCCGGCTCCGGCAAGTCCTCCAAATAAGAAAATAGCCTCGGGACTGGAAAAAGCAATAGCATTAGCCAGGTTCCTACCAAGTATTCTTCCTGTTATTTCAAAAGCTTCCAATGCAATTTTATCGCCCTTTTCAGCAGCTTCAGAAATCATTTTTGCTGTAAGATCGTCAAAAGGTATTTTTCGCAGATCGCTTTTTTCGGTAAATTCTGAAAGCAATTCAAAAACTGTTCTTTTAATCCCTGTTGCTGAAGCATAGGTTTCAAGGCAACCCCTTTTGCCGCACCCGCATTGCCTGCCATTATCCACTGCAACAATATGACCGAGCTCACCGGCAAATCCATCATGTCCGTAAACTACGTTCCCGTTTACTACTATGCCGCTACCTAATCCTGTTCCAAGGGTTATTACAATAAAATCTTTCATATTTCCGGCTTCGCCATACATCATTTCACCCAGTGCTGCTGCATTAGCATCATTTGTGATTGCTACAGGGATGTCAAAGTAATTTTTAATCAAACTGGCCAATGGAATTACACCTTTCCAGTGAAGATTAGGTGCATATTCGATTTTACCGCTGTAATAGTTTCCATTTGGGGCACCAACACCAATCCCCATTATTTTAAACTCTGTTTTGGATGACTTCAGGGCCTTTTTAATTGTATCAAATAATTTATCCAGAAAAGAATTGACGTCCGGATGGCCATAAGTATTAACTGAACTATCCAGAAAACAATTACCTTTTCTGTCTACAACACCGTATTTGGTGTAAGTCGCGCCAATATCAATTCCAATTACAACTTCCCTGGCCATATTATTAAGTATTTTATTTATAAAAGTAGCATTAATTGCATAACCGGGAAAATAATATTAACTCATTGCATTTAATAATAAGTGCAGATATGAACAGTTATGAGCCAAATATTTATTTAAATTAGTTTGTTTAATAAAAACAAAAAATTTATTATGAAAAACCTTATCGTTCCAATAGATTTTTCAAAAGAGTCTTTAAACGGACTTGAGCTTGCTTTATTATTTGCGAAAAAGCAATACACAAATATTCAAATGGTTTATGTTCAGAAAAAAAGTTCAGATTATAACAGCCCGGGCTATTTTAATGAAGAAAAAGCATATGCAGATAAGAAATTCAAGGAAATCATAGGGAAGTATCAATCCAAATTAAAAAATGATTCAAAGCTAAGGTATATAATAAAGTCAGGAAATATCTATAAGGAGATTGTTAATCAGGTTGAATCATATACTGAAGCAATGGTTGTTGCATCCACGCATGGGGGTTCAGGATTTGAAGAATTGTTTATCGGTAGTAATGCATATAAAATAATTTCGGCAACAAAATGTCCCGTATTGACTATCCGCAAGAAAAAATGTCCAAATGACATACGGAAAATCATTCTACCAATTGATATAACAGTGGATTCAAGGCAGAAGGTGCCTTTTACTGCTGATCTGGCCGAACTTTTCGGAGCAGAAATTCATATTGTAACAGTAAGCTCATCAAAGAGTAAAAAACTAAAGCAAAGGCTTGATGCTTATGGCCGCCAGGTTGAAAAATATATCAGTTCGAGGCATATTCCATTTAAAAAGAAATCTTTGTATGGAGAGAATATTATTGACCTGATCGTAATATATGCTGATTCGATCGATGCCGATCTTATTTCAATAATGAAAGAACAACCGAAAAGCCTTAATTTCCTTGGCAATTTCACGCAACAGATCTTAAACAGGGCCACGACACCTGTTTTAACAATATCTACCAGGGAAACAAGAATAGCTACAGGATTCAGAACATTCGGAGACTGAAAATATTCAGATTAATTCTTTCCTGAATATTTTAGCAATCCTTCTTTCAGCAATTCCGGGAGGTATGAATTTTGATATAATAAGCAATACCTTATTAAAAAATCCTGGAATAATTACAACCTTATTTTTAAGCATTCCATTAATTGCAACTCTTGCAACATCTTCAGCCGACAGAATGACTGACTGTGTTAATATTCCATGGGTATTTATCCTTTTATAAGTATCCGGATTGGTTTTTACGCCATTCGGGCAAACAACCGAGATAGAAACAGGTGTATTTTTTAATTCAGCATTCAGAGCTCTGGAGAATCTGAGGACAAATGCCTTGGATGCGCAGTATACACTTTTGTAAGGAATGGAGTAAAAGGCTGAGAAACTTCCAATGTTCAGAATGTAAGAACGCTCCAATGATTTTAAATCTTTCAGGAATAAATAGGTAAGACAGACAAGTGCGCGGATGTTAAGTTGTATCCTTATGTCATTATATTCAAATATCGAATCTTCAAAAACTGCTGTTCCTGCTCTTCCGGCATTATTTATAAGGATATTAACCTTCCAGTTATTATCCCTGCACCAGGAGTGAACTTTTTCGGGAGCATCTCTGTCAGTCAGGTCAATTCCAAGAGTATGAATGATGACGCTGTACTTTTTCCTGATATCTTCAGCGGTCTGCTCAAGTTCAGGTTCCGGTAGTGAAACTAAAAGGAGGTTCATTTTCCTTCCTGCGCATTCATGAGCAATAGCTCTGCCAATGCCCATACTGCCACCCGTAATCAAGGTGAAATATTGATTTGTTTGGTCATTTTTCATAGTTGATATTCTTTTCTTAACCAGTCAATTGTATTTTTAATTCCCTGCTCAATACTGACAGGGTAATAATTCAGTTCTTTCCTGGCTTTTTCAGAGGATACTCTCCAGTCCCGAAGAAATTTTTTTACAAACCCCGGCGTTATCAGTGGTTTAATTCCTGTTATTTTTGCGATTATCAGGAATATCCATGATATAAGAAACATAACAAAAACGGGAATTTTGATCAGCTTTGCTTTCTTCCCCGATACACTGGCCACCAGTCTTATCAGGTCGATATAAGCAATATTATCTCCGCCGAGAATATATTTCTCGCCACCTTTACCATTTTTCATTGCCAGGATATGACCTTCCGCAACATCATCAACATAGGTATAATTACCAATGCTTTTACCATCTGAAGGAACCAATCCGATCCTGCCTTCGAGCTGGCTTTTAATAATTTTTGAAAGGGAATTTGCATCATTTAATGGTCCAGGTCCATAGATCCTTGTGGGATTAACAATGATTACATTCAGACCCAGTTTTAAGAACCGGGGAATAATAATTTGCTCAATCTTTGCTTTTGTAACCTCATACTGGTTAAAAAAGGTTAACGGGTAAAGCTGTGTCTCAACTGTAATATTGTTTCCTGAAGGGCCGAAAACACCGGCCGTGGAGGTATATACAATTTTATTAACAGTAAGTTCCACAGCAGTTTCAAGCACATTGATAGTCCCGTTAACGTTCAATGATTCAATTGTGGAAGGATCTTTCGCCCATACAGAAGTAAATGCCGCAGTATGAAAAACAACTGTGCATCCTTTCATGCCGTTATAGAGGCTTTTTTTGTCCAGGATATCACCCTTGAACAATTTGATATTTTCATGTTCAAGACTTTTTGTTTTTTTGATATCCCGGTACAGAGCATGAACAATATTACCTTCACGGGCAAGTCTTAATGATATGTTATTGCCAACAAATCCGGTGGCTCCTGTTACAAATATATTCATTGATGAGTGCGGCTCTTAAAATTAAAATTCATATCAGGATGAGCCCGGATGGAGAACCATTCATTTGATAATGCCATAACTACATGAATATAGAATGCTACCCATAGTGAACCAATATGCAGTACGAGAACGCAAAGAATGATACCAATAAAAAATGCACCGATTCCTTCGCGTTTATTTTTGACAAGGTGGGTGAGGGAGTACAGGCTTGTATTTATAATAATAGCCGGCCAGGTTCCAAATGCATAATAACATGAAAATAACAGAAATCCCCTGTACATGAATTCATATGCGAATAAATATGCAATCCAGCTAATGGCGCTTAATAGAGTGAGTGATATGGTCCATTCCTTTTCACGGATCTGGGGATATGTATTAAGATTTTCCTGCGAGCGAGATGTTAACCATGATATGGATACAGCTATTAAAGCGGTCGCTATTACAACTATCAGCGTAATCAATGAGTTTTTCATTACAAATCCATAAGAAGATGGATGTTTCATGAATACAAACATTATCAATATTGCCGGGACTAATCCGAACAAAAATATGGCAGATATTCGCTGAAGCAGTACAGAAATCATGTTATCCGGATGGGTAACATTGTTTTTCTTTCTTCTAATTATGGCAGATCTGATATAGCTCTGAAGAAATGTATATATAATGAATGCCATTGTAACCCAGCAAATAGCAACAACAGCTAAAATGACAGATACATCATGAGGCAATTCGAACATAAATTGAAATTTAACGCGTAAAATTATTAATTTTAAGCAGTTATATGCGAATTAAGTTCGTAATGAATTAATTTTATATACACTTTTTAATAAACCATCATGATTGAAAAACCATTTATTCTTACAATGTCCGAGAGTTTTGAAAAAAACTGGGATATTCCTGCTTTTTCGGATTACAACGGCGATACTGTAAGTTACAGGGAAGCCGGTGAATATATCTATTGGTTCCATCAATTATTCAAGTTTCATGATGTAAGGAAGGGGGATAAAATTGCCCTGATTGGTAAAAATTCCAAAAACTGGGCGATTATTTATATGTCTGTGATCACCTATGGAGGGGTAATGGTTCCATTGTTACCTGATTTTACGCCTCAGGACCTGGCAAACCTTATTGACCATTCCGACTCAGTTCTATTGTTTGTTGCAGATTCGATTTTAAAGACAATGGATACTTCAGGTCTGAAAAAATTAAGAGGAATCTACCTGGTAGAAAATTTTTCTTCAGCAATTGAATCGGATATAGAAGAGAAATCATCTTTTAAAAAATCCAAAGAAGATATATTACCAAAGAATTTTAGTTTTAAAGATCTCGATTTTTATCCTACAAAAAACAGCGAACTTGCCCTGATCTCTTATACAAGCGGAACAACGGGTTTTTCCAAGGGTGTCATGTTGCCGCACAACAGCCTTATGGCGAATATTCTTTATGCACAGAGGAACATGCCATTGCAACCACAGGATAAAATAGTATCATTCCTGCCGCTTGCCCATTCATATGGAATGGCTTTTGAATTCCTGTTTCCTGTTACACTGGGCTGTCATATAATCTTTCTGACCAAAACACCCTCCCCGCAGATCATTACTGAAGCGTTCCAGAAAATCCGGCCGCGTCTTATATTATCTGTACCACTGGTAATTGAGAAAATTTATAAAAAACGTATCATACCGAAACTTTCTGAAAATCCGGCTAAAACTCTTCTTAAAATACCTTTATTAAATAACATTGTTTACAAAAAAATCAGGAAATCGTTATTTGAATCCTTTGGAGGGAATTTCAAGGAGATCGTTATAGGCGGAGCACCATTCAACCCGGATGCAGAAGACTTATTTAAAAGAATCAAAATACCATTTTCAGTGGGTTATGGGATGACTGAATGCGGACCGCTGATAAGCTATGCAGGATGGGATAAAGCAAAATTAAGATCAGCAGGGAAAATTGTTGATACACTTGAAATAAAAATAGATTCAGAAGATCCGTATAATGTTGATGGTGAAATACAGGTGAGAGGTGAAAACGTTATGCTGGGATATTATAAAAATGAAGCTGCAACCAGGGAAATGCTGGATTCTGAAGGATGGCTGCATACAGGTGATCTGGGTATAATCGATAAGGATAATTTTATATTCATCAGGGGAAGGAGTAAAAGCATGCTGCTTGGTTCTTCCGGACAGAATATATTTCCTGAGGAGATCGAAGCTAAAATAAATAATCTTCCTTTTGTCGTTGAATCACTGGTTATACAGGAAGGATCAAAATTAGTTGCTCTGATTGTTCCTGATGGAGATTGGATGAAAGCAAACCAGGTAACTGAGGAAAAACAACAGGAGTTCTTTTTAAAACAAAGACAGATCCTGAATAAGGAAATTCCATCCTATGCTTCAATTTCTGAATTCAGAATGCGTACGGAAAGCTTTGAAAAAACCCCTAAACAGAGTATTAAAAGATTTAAATATCAATAAACGGACTCAGGACTGTTTCAGGCCAGTATTCGATAAGAAATTTAAATTAACCGTTTACCGGACATATCCAGTAAGGCTATAGTTAAGAAACCTGTTAAAGGGATACATTATTTTGCACATCCTGACAGTTTCTTCAATTATATTTTTTGTAAACAGATCCTGACAGGATAAATCCTTCACCACGTTATAGTCTTTGAATTTTAGGATGTCAATATGTGGAAAATTTGAAGGAAATCCTGAGGGCGGATTTACAAGTTTCTCACCATAGATTTTATCAAAATGCTTTGAAAATTCCTTGTCATTCAGAATCAAAAGGAATTCATCAATATTTTCATAGATTTCTTTTCTTAACTTTTTAAGAACATCAGGTGAAGGGTGCCATATTCCGCCAGCCAGGAAGCATTCGCCGGGTTCAATATGAAAATAATAGCCGGCCAGCCCGAATTTTTTACCTCCAGGAACAATATACGCTCCAAAATTGGTCTTGTAGGGTGATTTATCCTTCGCAAAACGGACATCACGGAATATCCTGAAAATGCAATCCCGGGGCTTAAGCAGGCTAACCGGGGGATCGAATTTACCAATTTCCGAGATCAATTCAGAGACAAATTGCTCAAAATCAGCTTTTGCTTGCTGATACCATGCATTATTTGCCTGAAACCAATCACGGTTATTATTCTGTTTTAGAGCAGCCAGAAAATCGAAGGTGTGTTTCTTAATCATTTAAAAGATTTTTTGGATTTACTAAAGTTTGATGGAAATTCATTATGATCTATGTTGCAAAATACAAGGTACGGGGTGCAGGGTAATAGATACAAGGTGCAGGGTGCAAGGTACAGGGTACAAGTTGCATGTTGCAAATTAGTGAGACTATTATAATTCAAACAAAAGTATAATTAACTTACTTATTTATTTCGGGTTTAATATAATTTTGCTGTTATAGTATTGATAAGATGAAGTATTGTAACACTTGTTTAATTCAATTCCTTGAATAATAAGATTTTAAAAAAAATATGAAAAAAATAGCAATTATTGTGGCGGGGGGAACGGGAACAAGGATGAAGGAAAAAACACCGAAACAATTCATTGAAATTAATGGCAAACCGCTAATAATATATTCTTTTGAGGTATTCCTGAAGTATGATAATTCAATAAGATTCATACTTGCATTGCATTCCGGATATTTTTCAATATGGAAAAAAATAATCAGAAAATATCCAGATTTTACAAGACTCACAGTTGTACCAGGCGGCAAGACACGTTTTCATTCAGTATTAAATGCTATAAATGAAGTTGATGAGAAATCACTTGTGGCAATTCATGATTCAGTCAGGCCTCTGGTGAGCGTGGAAACTATTGCACGTTGTTTTAAAACCGCAGAGAAAAATGATTGTGCTGTTCCATGCCTTGGAATAAATGAATCTGTGAGGGAGATAACATCACGTGGCAGCAGGCCGGTTAATCGGGGAAAATTAAGAACTATTCAGACACCCCAGGTTTTCAGATCAGATATACTAAGAGAAGCATATAAGCAAAAATACAAAGTAAATTTTACAGATGATGCAACTGTAGCAGAGAGTGCAGGATATAAAATTACTCTCACAGAGGGTAATCGGGAGAATATTAAAATTACTACTAAAGAGGATTTAATTCTGGCAGAAATGCTACTGGATTCATATCCTAATTAATCAATCTAAATGAATTCTCTTAAAGCATTTCTGCCTGTATTTCAGTTTTGATACACTACTGTTCCTTAACAGTCTGGCTGATCTCTCCGCCAAGATTAGCATCTTTTACAAGAAACTCCGGCTCTCCTATAAACCCTATAAATCCCTTGGTAGTGGCTCTGGCATAAAGATTTTCAGATACTGCAATTTTTGCCTTTCCTCCTGAGCTTGCAAACACTTTTGCCACTTTTGAATCCAGGTTATAGCCTGAAAAACTAGCCCCGGTTCCAACCTTAACATCAACCACTGTTGCTTCTCCTTCCAGCGTTATAACGCTTCCTTCCGCGAGAGCAGCATTCAGGGTATCAGCATGAACAATTAATCTTGCTTCACCGCCACCGCCTAAAAGAAAAGTTATATTATCCAAAAAAAGTTCCTCTTCTGACCATATAACAGCACGTCCAGTGCTTGTTAATCCGATAAGCTCATTGTAATAAACCTTTGCCTTAATGACTGCATCTTTATTAATACCCAGCTTTGTCCTGAGTTTTAAGGTTTTATCCTCGATTTTAGCTGTGACCTTATCAGGATCAATATTGGCAAGATTCCATTCAATTCCGCAGGATTTATCAAGAATGAGCTCTACATCAATTCCGTTTGAAACATTAATTTTATTAAAGCCGGTCAAATCAGCCTTTTGCGCTGATATTGAATGACATGTAGCGATAACAAAGAATAAGATACAGATAGGGGCTAAAGGTTTCATTTTATTCTGTTATTTAAGTTTATTGTAAGGTAACGGACTAATGGATAAAATATTGAAATTATATGATTGATTTTTTTATTTGATGCTTAGATATTTTTGGCCTGGTTTTGTCAATTTCTTTTCCGGAAGCTTTCCAACCATTAA
>Ga0105095_10000150_pt1 | contig 29429 bp, 28 predicted proteins | sample PPLLak2March2015_2_FD_79180 | JGI IMG/M metagenome (GOLD analysis project Ga0105095, IMG submission 79180) | Freshwater sediment microbial communities from Prairie Pothole Lake near Jamestown, North Dakota, USA - PPLs Lake P8 Core (3) Depth... | ecosystem: Environmental > Aquatic > Freshwater >...
GAGAATATATTCCTGATTTCCTTGACTTCCAGACCTTTATTACTTATGATATATCTGATAAAATTGAATTGAGTTTCCTTGGAAATATTTCAGACAACAGGTACAAATTCATCCCTGAATCAAGGAATACGGATTTCGGTACATTTTATTATCCCCTGAGCCTGGGTATTTATTATGACGGACAGGAGATTGACCGGTTCAATACATACACCGGGGCATTTACAACACTCATCAGACCCAACGATGAGCTGACCTTTAAATTTATTCTTTCGGCATTTAACAGTATTGAACAGGAAAAATTTGATATCCAGGGACAATATTTGATTAATGAACTTGATAACACCGCTGGCTCTAAAACATATGGTGACAGTATCCTGAACATAGGGATTGGAACATTTTTGAATCATGCCCGCAACTGGCTTAATGCATATATTTATTCTGCTTCCTATATTGGATTGTTATCCAGAAACGATAATGTGACCAAATGGGGAATACAATGGCAACATGAAATAGTAAACGACAGGCTAAGTGAATGGGAAATGATCGATTCTTCAGGATATTCAATACCATATTCGGATAATGAAATCATACTGAATGAAGTTGTCAAATCATCTAATGTCCTGGTAACCAATAGATTTACCTCTTATTTGCAAAACACAAGCAGATTTGAGGATGCACATGCCGTTTATTTTTTCAATGCCGGGTTAAGAGTAAACTATTGGAATTTGAATCAGCAGCTCCTTTTCAGTCCAAGGTTCAGCCTGTCCCTGAGACCTTACTGGGAGAAAAATATCGTCTTCAGGTTCTCAGCCGGATACTATTTTCAGCCGCCATTTTACAAGGAAATGAGATATCCTGACGGAAGCCTGAACCGGAATATCAGGGCACAGAAATCCATTCATTTTGTTGCTGGAAGCGATCTGATCTTTTCAGCATGGGAAAGGCCTTTTAAGTTCACAACAGAAGTTTATTACAAGTACCTGACAGATATCATACCGTATAAACTTGACAATGTAAGGATCAAATATTTGGGCGAGAATAAGGCCAAAGGATATGCTGCCGGATTGGAAATGAAACTTCATGGAGAATTTGTACCCGGTGCTGAATCCTGGTTAAGTGTAAGCTTAATGAAAACAGATGAAGATATAATTGATGATTATATTTATATTGAGAACAGTGAACCCGGCTACTATCCTCGCCCAATGGATCAGCGCCTGAATATTGGATTGTTTTTCCAGGATTATTTTCCAAATCGCCCGGATTATAAAGTACATCTAAATGTATTGTATGGAACCGGACTACCTTTCAGTCCCCCTGACAATGAAAGGTACGACCTGGTATTCCGGATGCCTGCCTATAAACGTGTTGATATAGGTCTGTCAAAATCACTGAAAAGAGAAGATCAGGTGTTTGGCGAAAAAAACCCATTGAATCTTTTCAATGATATCTGGCTTAATGCTGAAATCTTTAACCTGCTTGGCATCAATAATACAATTTCCTACCTGTGGGTAAAAACTGTTTTCAACCAGGAAAACATGCCCGGAGAATTCGGTGTCCCAAATTATCTTACTTCCAGGCGATTTAACATTCGAATAACCGCCAGATTCTGATTAAATTCTTTATTTTTGAAAACTAAATTTAAACACTCTAAAATGACCATTAAAGATTACATTGCCAGAGAAGAAAAATTCGGTGCTCATAATTATCACCCTATCCCTGTTGTTCTTCATAAGGGAGAAGGAGTATTTGTATGGGATGTTGAAGGTAAAAGGTATTTCGATTTTCTGTCAGCCTACTCTGCTGTGAACCAGGGACACTGTCATCCAAGAATCCTTAAGGTGATGCAGGATCAGGCTGAAAAACTGACCCTGACCTCAAGGGCTTTTTATAACAGCTCCCTGGGGGAATTTGCGGAATTCGTCACCGGGTACTTTGGATATCAGAAAGTATTGCCAATGAATTCAGGTGCAGAAGGTGTTGAAACTGCATTAAAGCTCTGCAGGAAATGGGCATATCTGAAAAAAGGTATTAAAGAAAATCAGGCTAAAATAATTGTCTGCGAGAATAATTTTCACGGCCGGACGATAACGATTATCACTATGTCTACTGACCCCGACTCATACGGCGGATATGGCCCTTTTACTCCCGGTTTTATTAAAATACCTTATAATGATGTAAATGCTCTGGAAAAAGAGCTCAAAGATCCAAATGTTGCAGGATTCCTCGTTGAACCTATTCAGGGTGAAGCAGGAGTTTTTGTTCCTGATGAGGGATATCTCAAGAAGTGTTATGACCTGTGTAAAAAACATAATGTCCTTTTTATTGCTGATGAAGTCCAGACCGGAATAGGTCGTACTGGTAAGCTTCTTGCCTGTGATCACGAAAAGGTGCGTCCGGATATTCTGATTCTCGGCAAAGCTCTTTCCGGAGGATTTTATCCTGTTTCAGTAGTTCTGGCTGATGATGACATTATGTTATGTATCAAACCAGGAGAGCACGGCTCAACTTTCGGCGGCAATCCTATAGCAGCTCAAATAGCGATAACAGCTCTTAAAGTAATTAAAGAAGAGAAACTGGCAGAAAATGCCGCTGTCCTGGGGGAATATTTTCGTTCGGAACTAAAGAAGATTAAGTCAGAGATGGTAGAGATCGTTCGTGGAAAAGGTCTTCTGAATGCAATTGTTATCAGGCCGAAAGGCGGTAAGACTGCATGGGATGTCTGTCTTGAACTGATGAAAAATGGCCTGCTGGCTAAGCCAACCCATGATCATATAATCCGCTTTGCTCCTCCCCTTGTTATCACAAAGGACCAGATAAGTGAAACAATAGAGATCATACGCAAGACATTAAAAGAATTCTGATCCAAAGATCATTCTCTCTTTCTAATGTTTCTTAGCCTGATGTCTTTTTTTCAGGACTTCAGTGACATCAGATAACTCGTAACCTCTGTCGATCAGTAATAAAAGGTAATGAAACAGCAGGTCAGCTGATTCGTCCAGGAATCTTTTGTCATCTTTTTCTTTTGATTCAATAATAAGTTCTATTGATTCCTCTCCAAGCTTCTGAGCTATTGCATTTGTTCCTGAACTGAACAGCTTTGCAGTATATGAATCCTCTGGTTTATTTTTTTTGCGGCTTCTGAGAAGATCCTGAAGTTCGGAGAGAAACTGCAGTCCGGATTCTGTTTCTTCTCCAAAACAGCTGATGGTTCCCGTATGGCATACAGGTCCTTCCGGATCAGCCTTGATAAGAACAGTATCATTATCACAGTCCAGCTTCATATCAACCACCTTGAGGTGATTTCCGCTCTCCTCGCCTTTGGTCCATAATTTTTGCCTGGTCCTGGAAAAAAAGGTCACCAGACCCTCATTCCGGGTTTTATTATAAGCTTCGGAATTCATGAATCCAAGCATAAGCACAATCCCGGTTCTATAGTCCTGAACTATGGCGGGGATGAGACCGTCAATCTTGCTAAAATCTGGGTTCTTCATATGGTTCTCGGTTTTCGGTTTAGTAGCCCCCGACTGCCAGTCGGAGCTTGACAGTTCTCTGCATCCAGTAACCTATAGTCTTACAGGTATACCTTCCTTTTTAAGATATTTCTTCAGATCATGCAGACGTATCTCTTTATAATGAAAGATTGATGCAGCCAGTGCGGCATCGGCTTTCCCTGATGTAAAAATATCCCTGAAATGTTCCAGAGTGCCAGCTCCGCCTGAGGCAATAACAGGTATACCTGATTCTTCTGATAATTTCGCTGTGGCTTCGCAGGCATAACCATTTTTGGTGCCATCATGGTTCATTGATGTGAAAAGGATCTCACCCGCGCCCCTCTCTTCTGCTTCATGGCACCATTCAAACAGCTTTCTTTCTGTCCTGATCCGTCCTCCGTTGATATATACAATCCAATCATCAACCTCCAAAAGCGCATCTACCGCGACAACAACAAACTGATTGCCATAAGATCTGGCAATGTCTGTTATCAATCCCGGATTCCTGACTGCCGCCGAGTTTATGGTTATTTTATCGGCGCCTGCACTCAGGAGAGGATCCACATCTCCTAAAGAATTAATCCCGCCTCCTACTGTAAAAGGGATATTCAGGTTTTCTGCGATCCTTTGAACCAGCTTGCTGAACAGTTTTCTGTGTTCATGGGTGGCAGTAATATCCAGATAAACCAGTTCATCTGCCCCCTCCAATGCATATTCGGTACCCATCTCAACCGGATCTCCTATCTCCCTGATATTAAGAAAATTGATACCCTTTACAGTTTGTCCGTCCCGTATATCAAGACATGGAATAATTCTCTTCGCCAACATTATTAAATGAATTTCTGCAATTCTTGTAATGTAATTGTCTGTTCATATATTGCCTTTCCGATAATTGCCCCGTTAATACCAATTTCGCTCAGTTCCTCCAGGTCAGCCAGTGAAGAAATTCCTCCGCTTGCAGTAAAAATGGCATCCCTGAACTGTCCCCTCAGCTGTCTGTACAACTCAAAGGCAGGGCCTTGCATCATACCATCCCTGCTTACATCTGTGCACATGATCTTTCGGACTCCTTTGTTTATAAAGCTTTCAATGAATGTGAAAAGATCATGAACTGTCACAGTCTGCCAGGCATCAACAACAATTTTCCCATTGTTTACATCGGCACCGAGTATTATCTTGTCCTGGCCATACTTTTTAATCCACCTGGCAACTCTGGCCGGATCCTTAACCGCAATACTACCGGCTGTTATCATCGCTGCGCCGCACTGAAAAACAAGTTCAATATCGGTGTCTGATTTTATTCCTCCTCCAAAATCAATAACCAGTCCGGTTTTATTAAAAATTCCCTCAAGTATCACATTATTAACCACTTTACCTGCTTTTGCACCATCAAGATCTATAAGATGAAGCCGTTTAAATCCATTATCGCGAAACATCATGGCAACTTCAACCGGATCGTCATTATAAACAGTCTTATCTGAAAAATTGCCCCTTTTCAGTCTTACGCATCTCCCGTCAATAATATCAATAGCAGGAATTATTTCCATTTATATTGAAATAAACGCTTTAAGTAATTCTTCACCTGTTTTACCGCTTTTTTCGGGGTGAAACTGGGTGGCAAAAAAGTTATCTCTTTCAAGTACCGAACTGAACGGATTGATATAATCAGTAATCGCCGTAGTTTGACTGCAGAGCGGCGCATAATAACTATGGACAAAATAGAAATACTGCCCATCCAATTCAGGAGGCAGCATTTTACCAGACGTTTTTTGGATATTATTCCAGCCCATATGAGGTACTTTATTTTCCGCTTTGAATTTTTTTACATCAATATCAAAAATTCCGATGCATTTCGTATCGGCTTCCTCCGAAAAGGAACAAAGCAGTTGCATACCAAGACAAACTGCCAGAACAGGCTGTTTAAGCTCCCTGATCACACTGTCAAGTCCATGCTCTGTAAGATATTTCATCGTAGTTCCGGCCTCACCCACCCCCGGAAAAATTACCTTATCCGCCTTTTGGATAACTGAAGGATCATTTGTTATAACAGGATCACATCCCAGCCTTCTGAGGGCAAAATCAACCGACCTGATATTCCCGGCATTATATTTTATGATAGCTATTTTCATTTAATACTAATTATAATGCCCAGTATTCTAACTTACATAACAAAGTAAAACCAAAGCTAGGTGACCGGTCATCATTATTCCAGGCTAAAAATCCTTTTAACTGAAAACAATCGTTTTATTCTTATAAACCATGATCTTTCTGGAAAGATGTGCATATATTGCGCGTGATAAAACAATTTTTTCAAGGTCACGTCCCTTTCTAATCATATCTTGAACAGAATCACGATGAGTAATATGAGTGATATCCTGTTCAATAATCGGACCGGAGTCTAATTCTTCCGTTACATAATGGCTCGTAGCTCCAATTATTTTTACACCTCGTTCAAAAGCTGCCTGATAAGGCTTGGCTCCCGGAAATGCTGGCAGAAAGGAATGATGTATATTAATAATACGATTCTCGAACTTCCTTATAAAATCACCAGATAACACTTGCATATACCTTGCAAGTACAATAAAATCTACACTAGAATCTGTCAATAAGGATATTTCCTTATTTTCTTTGTCAGTCTTATCCTTAATATTTTTCGTAAGGCAATAAAAATGGATGTTGAATTTCTCAGCTGTCTTCTGAAGGTCATTATGATTACTTATGATGAGTGGAATATTAATATTCAATTCTCCGGAATTATATCGGGCAAGTATATCATCAAGACAATGTGAAAGCTTTGACACAAAAACGGCCATGTTAGGTACATCCCATGAAAAAAAGATTTTCCAAGTCATGTTAAATTTATTTGCAAGAGAATGGAAGTTATTGGATATCTCTTCTGAAGGAATTCTAAAGCCATTTAAATCCCATTCAATTCTCATGAAGAAAACCTTTTCATTATTGTCAACGTGTTGATCAAGGTATAGGATATTCCCATTGTTTTCATATAAAAAACGGGTAATGGCTGAAATAATTCCCCTTTGATCTGGACAATACATTGTTAATACAACTGTGCGGTGTTTACTATTAGCTGAAACATTTTTGTCCATATTCCTGTAATTTGATTAAAGAGTTCCTTTACTTGAAGGAATTTGTATATTCTCCGGATCAAATCTTATTGCCATTTTAATAGTCCTGGCCCATGCTTTGAAAATAGCTTCAATTTTATGATGCTCATTTTCACCTGTTGCCCTGATATGCAGGTTGCAGTGTGCTGTGTCAGTGAAAGATTTGAAAAAATGCCTGAACATCTCAGTGGGCACCTCTCCGACCTTTTCACGGCGGAATTCCACATCCCATTCAAGCCAGTTTCTCCCTCCAAAATCAATGACAGCTGTCGCAAGCGCATCATCAAGTGGAGCTGTAAATCCGAAGCGTTCAATACCTGTTTTGGTGCCAAGAGCATTAGTAAAGGCTTCGCCTAGAGTCAGCCCGATATCTTCTATGAGATGATGCTCATCCACATGAAGATCTCCCTTAGCCTCAACTGTAAGATCACAACTACTGTGTCTGGAAAGTTGATCCAGCATGTGATCCATAAATCCAAGTCCTGTTGATATACTGGATCTTCCGGATCCGTCCAGAGTCAATCTAATCCGGATATTTGTTTCACCAGTAATCCTTTCCACACTTGCAGATCTGCTATTTTGCTTCAGGAAATCAAAGATCTGATCCCAGCTGCCGGCAATTAATGCACAGGTTTGTTCCATCTGCGATTTCTTGATTTCCTCCAGGTTAATAGTATTACCAATCAATATTCCTTTTGCACCCAGATTGCGGGCAAGTTCCATATCAGTCAGCCGGTCACCGATTACAAATGAATTGGTCATGTCATAATCTCCCTTAAGGTATTCACCAAGCATTGCCACACCCGGTTTCCGTGTGGGAAGCTTTTCTTCAGGTTTTGACCGGTCAATAAAAATCCTGTTAAACTCAATTCTCTCATTCTTAAAGAATTGCAGCATCTTTGCCTGGACTTCCTCAAATACTGCTTCAGGATAAGACTCTGTGCCCAGTCCGTCCTGATTCGATACTATCACCAGTTCATAATCCATATGCTGCCTGATACGGTACAAATTGCGGATCACCCCTGGTATAAATTCAAATTTTTTCAGAGAATCAACCTGAAAAACATCCGGTGGCTCCACTATCAGTGTTCCATCTCTGTCTAAAAATAAAACTTTCTTCATACAGCTGATGTATTAATTTGAGTCTGGTACAATATCATTCTGTCAATCAATGTTTTATTTTCAATTGCAGTGCCAACAGTAATCCTGATGCATCCCTCACATAATGGCATTTTAGATCTGTTCCGAATGATTAGTTTTGATGATTCCAGATAACTATAGATCGATGCAGGATCATTCACCTTAACCAGCAGAAAATTAGCTTCAGATGGATATACTTCCTTAACAAAATTTAATTGCCTGAGATGTTCTTCCAGAAACCTGCGCTGATCCAAAATATTCCTGATCCACACTTCCACCTCACTTTGCCGTTCAATCATTTCAAGAGCTGTTTTCTGGGTCAGTGAACTCACATTATACGGGTACTTTATCCTGTTCAGAATATCGATCAGTTGTGCATCTCCAAAACCAAATCCAAGCCTTATTCCTGCCATTCCCCAGGCTTTGGAAAATGTCTGAAGGATGACAAGATTCGGATAATCATTAAGATATTTTATAAATCCATCATTCGAAGAAAAATCGATATAAGCTTCATCCAGTATTACGATACCGCCGAAATCCTTAAGTACCTTAATAATATCCGAACAGGCAAATAAATTTCCCGTTGGATTATTTGGAGAACAAAGAAAGGTCAGCTTTGTTGTTTCGTCCGCCAGACTCAGAATCGTCGATGTATCCAGACTAAAATCCGGTTTAAGCAGAGCTTTCCTGACACCAACATTATTTATCTGCGCACAAACCTCATACATGCCATAAGATGGTTCAGGAACAATGATATTATCTTTTCCGGGTTCACAGAAAGCTCTGATCAGCAGATCAATAATTTCATCACTTCCATTGCCGGTAAATATCTGTTCTGATTTTACGCCCTTGATTTTGGAAAGTTTTTCTTTCAATTCAGACTGGAGCGGATCCGGATAACGATTGTATGGCTTATTATAAGGATTCTCGTTTGCATCAAAATACATAGCGGCCGGACCTGAATATTCCTTTCGGGCAGAAGAATATGGAATCAGTTCAGATATATTTTTCCGTAAAAACTTTTCAAAAACAATCATAGGACTTAATATTAGTCATAGAGTTTACTGTCTGTGATTTGTTGACCCAATCTCACAGCTGCGGCATACTTATGAGCGAGCAGATTTTCTGCTTCAGCAAATTGTTCAATAGCAGGATTAAGGTTGAACAGCCCGTACCTGGATATTTCCTGAAAGCTGATCACCTTCTTGAAGCTCTCAAGTCCGATACCACTGTAGGCGTGAGCATACCCGTTTGTGGGCAGTGTGTGATTAGTGCCTGATGCATAATCGCCCGCGCTTTCAGGTGAATATTGTCCGAGAAACACAGAGCCTGCATTCCTGATCTGACCTACAATATTATTATAATTCTCGATCATAATAATCAGGTGTTCAGGAGCATAACTATTCATCAGATCAAGCATTTCTTCAACATTATTCAGAAGAACAAGCCGGCTTTTCTCAAGAGATTTTCTTGCTATTTCTTTTCTGGGAATTTTTTCAAGCTGGACATTAAGCTGATCTGCCACAGCATTGATTAAAGGCTCATGAGTAGTCACCAGCATAACCTGACTGTCAGCCCCGTGCTCAGCCTGTGATAGAAGGTCGGATGCAATGAACTCCGGATTGGCACTCTGATCTGCCATCACAGCAATTTCAGAAGGACCGGCCGGAAGGTCTATTGCCACACCTTCGAGAGCTACCACCTGTTTTGCAAGTGTAACATACTGATTACCAGGTCCGAATATTTTATACACTGGAGGTACTGCTCTTGTGCCATAAGCCATTGCTCCGATAGCCTGGGCACCTCCGATCCGGAAAATGGTATTAATACCCAAGAGGCCTGCTGTATATAATATGGCCGGATTTACCTTTCCGTCTTTATCAGGAGGTGTGCAAAGGATCACTTCGTGGCAGCCTGCCACCACTGCTGGAATTCCAAGCATAAGTACAGTAGAGACCAGAGGAGCTGATCCGCCTGGTACATAAAGACCGACTTTTTCTATTGGTTCTGCCCTTTGCCAGCATTTCACCCCCGGAGATGTCATTATATCCCTGTAAATAATTTGCTGGGCAGCATGAAACTTTATGATATTTCCCCTGGCTGTATTGATCGCCTTCTTTAATTCTTCCTTTATCTGCCCGCCAGCCTCAGCAATCCATTCATGAGGCACAGCCGGATCGGAGATATCCACACCGTCATATTGCAGTGTGCATTGCCTTACCCCTTCATCGCCTTCATTCTTCACCTTTTGGAGAATGGAGGAAACCTGCTGGAAAAGATCAGCTCTGTTAAATACAGGTCTTGAAATAATTTCAGCCCATAATTCACGGACAGGGTATCTGTAAGTTTTCATTACTCGGATATTTAATTAATATTTATTTCAGATTATCATTTTTTCAATGGGAATAACCAGGATACCCTGGGCACCATATTCCTTCAACTTATCTATAATGTCCCAGAACTGGTTTTCGTTCAAAACAGAATGAACTGAACTCCATCCCTTTTCAGCAAGGGGCATAACTGTCGGGCTTTTCATGCCGGGAATAATTTTAACAATCTCAGGGATCCTGTCATCAGGAGCATTCAGGAGAATATATTTATTATTCCTCGATTTCTGCACAGCTTTGATTCTGAAAAGCAATTTTTCCAGCAGGGATTTCTTTTCATGCTTCAAGTCTTCATTTGCCACCAGGACAGCCTCAGAATGAATGGCGACTTCCACTTCTTTCAAACCATTGCTGATAAGTGTACTGCCAGAGCTGACGATATCCAGAATACCATCCGCCAATCCTATCCCCGGAGCTATCTCCACTGAACCGCTGATTTCATGCACTACAGCTGTGATCTTATTATCTGCAAGGTACTTTCTGAGGATATTAGGGTATGTCGTTGCAATCTTTTTATTATTAAAGTATTCCGGACCCGGATATTCAACATTCTTAGGTATCGCAAGAGATAAACGGCACCTGGCAAATCCAAGTCGTTCGATTATATTCAGTTTATATCCTTTTTCCACAACGATATTTTCCCCTACAATTCCTGCATCAGCCACTCCATCGGAGACATATTCAGGAATGTCGTCATCTCTCAGAAAAAGAATGTCAAGAGGGAAATCCTCTGCAACCGCCAGAAGTTTACCAGTACCATTTGGCAACCTGATTCCGGAATCCCTTAATAATTCCATTGATTTGTCAAAAAGCCTGCCGCTTTTCTGAACTGCAATTTTTAATTTATCCATATTATTAAAAAAAATAAAGGTTTGCAGAATCTGCAAACCTTTAGTGAAACTAATTGATTTACTTTTCCTGCATATTATGCCCTAAACATCATGGTGCTGATGTTCAGAATGATAATATGTAGGAAATAATCCCATTATTATGAAAAAGTGATACAATAATATGAATATTTCCTGTAAACGTCAAATATTTGATCAATTAATATTACAAACTGAAAAAAACGACCTAAAGTATTGGATCAAATATCTTTTAACAATTTATTTGCCGGTGATTGTTCCATTGCTTTCAACAATTCTAAATGGATTTTTGTAATGCTCTTCAGGTCTTTATTTTCAATGGCAATTGGCAGATCCTGTCCTTGCATATCCAGCTTATTCCCAACAAAACTAATAGTCATCTGGTTAATATCAATAGCAGGTAAAAAAGCACGTTCTTTTGGACTTTCGGTCGTTGTTTCTGCAATGAGACCTGATTCATTCAAATCAAAAACAATATCCCTGACAAGCCTTATTGGGATCCCAAGTTTATGACCGATCTGTGATTCGCTCTGAGGTGGAGTTCCCTCCATAAACCCTTTAATAATCTGATGAATGATCAGTAATGTCACAAGCCGTTTCTTGCTTGGAGGTATATTAAGAGCTTCCGATTCGACTTCATATTTTGTAATATTCTGATATGCAAATGACAACTCTGCACCCAGCAGGACGATGAGCCAGCTTAGCTGCAGCCATACAAGGAACAATGGTATCGCCAGAAAACTTCCATAAATAGCTCCGTACCTTGAAACACCTACCTGGAATTCAATATATACCCACTGAACTATTTGATAGATAGTCCCTGTTATAAGTGCCGCATACAATCCATACTTAAAGTTCACTCTGGTGTTGGGCATCACTACGAACAGTAGCGTAAAGAGGAGATAGATAAGAATATAAGGTATCAGTTTGACCAGAAATGAGACAAGAGGTCCAAGGTATTGCAAAAATCCGGAACTGTCCGTGATATAATTTGAAAGATATACTGTTGCCGTACTGGAAACCAGGAACAGGACCGGCAGTACCAGCATCATGGACAGATAATCGCTGAATTTCCTTATAAAAGGACGCGCTTTTTTTATCTCCCAGATTGCATTAAATGAATCCTCAATATTTCCAAGAAGCTGCATTACAGCCCATAATAATACGATAAGACCTATTCCGGCAATAAATCCTCCGTTTATCTCCAGCAGCATTTTATTTGCAAATTCGATTATATAATCCGCGGCTGCTTTCATGTCCGCCCTTCCGGCAAACACATCGTGGATGATTTTTTCAAGTCGCTCTTCAAAACCAAATCCTTTTGAAATCCCAAATACCAATGCAGCAACAGGGACAACAGACAATAACGAATAAAATGTAAGAGCAGAAGCATGAAGGTTAATTTTGTTCTTCTGAAATCCTCTCAAGGCCAGCAGTATGATCCTGAGTTGCCTTATAAGGTAAGAAGCAAATTTTGGATATTTGGTAAGCTCAACCTTCCAGACTTCTTCCCTGATGAACTTTATGATTCTTTTAAACATTTGTCTGAAATTGACCTTTTTCATTTAACAAAGATAAAAACTAAGCAGTTATACAATCATTTAATATGGTTCATAAACTTAAACAAAGTTAGTAAGTAATCAAATGCCTTGTATTAACAGATGGTTCATAAATATCCGGTCTTATTGGTTATATTTGCGCCAGTTTTTATGACCATGAAAATACAGATTCTTCATCTCGTTGAAGGTGCAGTGCAGGCTGAAGGATTGACAGTAATTATTGATGTTTTCAGAGCATTCAGTACAGTCTGTTACATCATGAATAATGGCGCGCAAAAAATAATCCCAGTCAGTGAAACCAGACAGGCTTTCTGGTTAAAGAAAAAAAATCCTGAATTTATCCTGGTTGGAGAAGAATTTGAAAAAATAATTCCCGGATTTGACTTCGGAAACTCACCTTCACAAATTCTGAATTCCGATTTTACAAACAAAACTATAGTCCATAGATCCAGTTCCGGGACACTGGGAATGGTTAGCGCAACCAGGGCAGATGAATTGATCACTGGCAGTTTTGTTAACGCCGGTGCAATAGTTAATTATATCCGCAATAAAAAACCCGAAACTGTATCACTCGTCTGTATGGGCTATGCTGCACTAAGGCCAATTGAAGAAGACACATTCTGCGCGGAATATATCGGCGAGACATTGAATGGCAGGCAAGCTGATTTCCAGAAGATGGTAAGAATAATTAAAGATACAAGTGCGAAGAGGTTTTACGACCCTGCAAACGCAAGCTTCTCCCCTCCCGAAGACGTAGACCTCTGCCTTAATCTGAATAGGTTTAACTTTATTCTCAAAGCTGAAAAGGCTCCTTCCGGTCTTATTTACATGAAAAGAATAGATGTTGAGTAAAATGGCTGCAAGGAATATGGCTTTAGGAAATTAAATCAAAAATTTTTACCGAAAAATTTGCATAATTATAAATCATGCATTATTTTTGACTTTATAGTTAAACTAATTAGTTAATCTATTCGGTTAAATCAAAAAGTTAAAAGACATGACAGAAAATGATAAACAAACCGAGGAGAAGATTTTTGAATCAGCAACAGAGGTCTTCATTATGAAGGGTATGGATGGGGCAAGGATGCAGGATATTGCAAACCATGCCGGAATAAACAAGGCATTGCTGCATTATTACTACCGTACAAAAGATCATCTTTTCAATGCAGTTTTTGAGAAAATTGCAGGACAGATATTTAAGAAGTTTGCACCTGTACTTGATGAAAATCTCTCTCTTGAAGAAAAGATCAGGTTCTTCTTCAGGGAGCATATTTCATTTCTGCAACGGAATCCCAGGCTTCCGTCATTCCTCCTGAACGAATTAAACCGCAATCCTGAAAGAATTAAGAAGCTGATTCAAAGCCTTGATATAAATAAATTATGGACCACTCTTGAAAAACAACATAAGGAAGAGCTTGCAGAATATAATATCACCAGGGAGAATATCCCTCAGTTAATGACATCCATTGCTGCACTTAGCGTATTCCCATTTGTCGCCAAAGCAATAATTTCGGGTTTTATGGAAAAACTGGGATATGATTTCGATGAATATATTGAGGTAAGGAAAAAATATGCTGGGGATTTTGTAATAAAAGCAATAACAAAATAATCATACGGAAAATGAAAAGGAAATTTTTGATTTTATTCATTTTACTGGCACCATTACCGGCCTTTTCACAAAAGATTATGACGCTGAAGGAGTGTTATGATAAAGCTGCCGATATAAACGCACTAGCTTTGGAAAAGGAAGCTTATACTGAAATCTGGCAGTTAAAGGATAAAAACTTATCAAGAGGCTGGCTGCCGGCACTCGATGCGAATGGCAGTTTTATCTATAACTCTTCAGTTATTGACATGACCGATATACTTGGCTCGCTTCCTGTTCCGGGCATTACCGATTTAATTAAACCATTGCCCCATGAACAGTATAAAATAACAGTTGATATCAATCAGGTCATTTATGATGGAGGTGCAATAAAAGGTGCACGGGCGCTTGAAAAAGCCGATCTAAATATTAATCAGAAACAGACTGAAACAGACCTTTATAAGCTCCGTGGACAAATAAACGGTTATTATTTCAACCTTTTGATGCTTGACAGACAGAGGGATCTACTGCAGAATTATCTTGAACTAATAAACAAACGAATTTATTCAATGAATTCCGCTCTTGCCAGCGGTGTCATATTAAGGTCAGACATTGATATTCTTGCTTCAGAAAAAATTAAGCTGGAGCAGCAGATAGCCGAAAATGAAATCAGGAAAGAATCACTTCTGAAAATAATGTCGAGTCTCACAGGAGGTGAAATTGACGGCTCAACAGAATTTGTCCTTCCGTCGTCAGGAGTAGAGCCAACTGTTGAATTATCACGTCCGGAACTGCAGATATTCGATCTGAGGAAAGATCAGCTTGATGCATCCCTGCAGGTAATTCAAAGCAAACGGATGCCCAGGGCATTTGGATTTGCCACTCTTGGCTACGGAAATCCTCCCGGTAGTAATTTCTTTAAGGATGAATTTGCTCCATACTATATACTCGGAGCTGGTGTTAAGTGGAATATTTTCGACTGGAACAAGGTTAAAAATGAAAAGCAGGTAATAAGTCTTCAGCAGGGTATAATTGATAACAGGAAAAATGACCTGACAGATAATCTTAAAAGGCTCCTGGATGCAAAGAGCGCAGAAATTTCAAGCCTGAATTCCCTTCTTGAATCCGACTGTGAACTTATCGCGATAAGAAAGAGGATCACTGCCGCTGCAGAATCCCAATACGAAAACGGTACTATTACTGCTACTGATTATATGAATGAATTGAATTCCGAAAGGCAGGCACTTATAAATTATGAGATACATAAAATAAATCTTGCCCTTGCAAGAGTTGAATATTTAAACATAAGCGGTAAAGAAATTGAATAGCCCCCCAACCAACTAAGGGGGGCTAAAATGAGACAAAATATTAGTGATAAAAATTGTATAAAATAAATAACAATATGAAAATAAGATTGTTAATAACTAGCGCAGTACTGCTTATGGCCGGCTGCAATAACAAAGCAGACGAGGCTGATGCCTATGGAAACTTTGAAGCTACCGAAGTAATTGTTTCTTCCGAGACCAGCGGACGGATCCTGAAATTTGATGTGACTGAAGGATCTGAAATTGATAAGGGATCAGAAATAGTCCTCGTAGATACCACACTGTTCCACCTCCAGAAAGAAGAAATAAATGCCGGAATGATGAGCGTCAGGACACGCATTAATTCAATAAAAGCCCAGAATGACATTCTTAACCAGCAGATTGCCAATCTAAGGGTGAACATTGTCAGGATCGAAAATATGCTTAAGGACGATGCTGCAACAAAGAAACAGTATGACGATCTTGCCGGCCAGGTGGCAGTTCTGGAAAAACAGATAGCCGCTAACAATACACAGAAGACATCCATTGCTTCTGAACTGTCGGTGTATGAATCAAAAAAGGCAACACTTAATGAGCAGGTTGTAAGAAGCAGTGTAAAAAGTCCGCTAAAGGGCACAATAATAGAAAAGTATTCCGAAGCCGGGGAGTTAACTGCAGCAGGCAAACCTCTGGTTAAGATAGCTGACCTCTCGGTAATCAGGCTGAAGGTTTATGTCAGTGGGGCACAGCTTGGAAGCATAAAAATTGGACATGAATGTACTGTGAGAGTTGATGACGGCAAAAAGGGATATGCCTCTTTCAAAGGTACAATCAGTTATATAGCGGGCAAGGCAGAATTCACTCCGAAGATAATACAGACAAAAGAAGAGCGGGTTACGCTGGTATATGCCGTAAACATTGATGTAAAGAACGACGGAACCATGAAGTCTGGTATGCCGGGAGAGATAATATTCTGAAATCATGGCAGGATGCAAAAAATAATTGAGGCATCGGGCATAAGCAAGAAATTCGGGAATACACAAGCCCTGAAGGATATCTCCTTTGAAGTGTCTGAGGGTGAGATATTCGGTTTCATTGGTCCCGACGGAGCAGGAAAAACAACACTTTTCAGGATAATAGCAACCCTGCTGATTCCTGACCAGGGCAAATTGGAAGTTCTGGGACTTGATTCCGTTTCCGGATTCAGGGAATTGAGAAAAAACATCGGTTATATGCCCGGACGATTCAGCCTTTACCAGGATCTGTCAGTTGAGGAAAACCTGAATTTCTATGCAACTGTCTTTGGAACGACAGTTAAAGAAAACTACGATCTTATTTCAGATATCTATTCACAAATCGAACCGTTTAAGAAGAGGCAGGCGGGCAAGCTTTCGGGAGGGATGAAACAGAAACTGGCGTTATCATGTGCACTTATCCATAAGCCAAAGCTGATCGTACTTGATGAGCCGACAACCGGTGTCGATGCAGTGTCACGATCAGAGTTCTGGGATATGCTTAGGAAACTAAGACCACATAACATAACCATCATTGTATCAACCCCTTATATGGACGAGGCTATGAAATGCGACAGGGTGGCACTGATCCAGGAAGGACGCCTGCTTTCGATAAATCAGCCGGAAAAGATAAGGGAAGAATTCAGCAGGAAACTGTTCAGTGTAAAAGCGCCCGAAAAATACAAGCTGATAAATGCATTGAGAAGTTATCCGGGGACTATTACTGCCTATCCATTCGGAGATTCGGTTCATGTTACTTTCAGGAGCGATGAATTCGACAATTCCTTATACGAGCATTTCAACAGGATGGGCATCAGTAATGTTGTGATAAATGAAACAAGGGCAGGAATTGAGGATAGATTTCTGGAGCTAATGGAGAGAAGAGTATGAATGGGTGAAGGGATGAAGGGGTGAAGGTACGAAGGTGATAAGACATGAATTAAAAGATGACAGCTAACACAGTAATATCGGTTCGTAATCTGGTGAAGAAGTTCGGAAACTTCACAGCAAACGATGACCTTAGCTTTGAGGTTTACGAAGGTGAGATCTTCGGCTTCCTTGGCGCAAACGGAGCTGGAAAGACAACGGCAGTCAGGATACTTTCAGGTTTGTCGGAACCTACTTCAGGTGAAGTTATTGTTGCCGGATACAATGCCAAAAAGCAACCGGAGCAGATAAAGAAGAATATCGGATATATGTGTCAGAAATTTTCACTCTATGAGGATCTTACAGTGAAGGAGAACATCATGCTTTACGGTGGAATATACGGGATGAGAAAGGCACTGATCAGAGAAAGGACTGATCTCCTTCTTGATAAGCTGAATTTCAGGGAATACGGCGAAAGGTTAATCTCAGACCTCCCCCTTGGATTAAGGCAGAAGCTTGCATTTTCGGTAGCTGTCCTGCATGAACCCAAAATTGTATTTCTTGATGAACCCACCAGTGGAGTGGATCCTATAACACGCCGGCAGTTCTGGGAAATGATCTATGAAGCAGCCGGAAGGGGTATTACGGTTTTTGTAACCACCCACTATATGGATGAAGCAGAATATTGTGACCGGATATCCATTATGAGCGAAGGGAAAATTGTTGCGCTTGATACACCAGATGATCTTAAAAGAAAATATAATGCAGGATCAGTCGAAGAGGTATTTGTGAAGATCGCCAGACCGGGAAATAACTGAAGCTATGAAACGATTCCTTGGATTTGTAAAAAAAGAGTTCCTGCATATATTCAGGGATGTAAGGACACTGATAATCCTGTTCGGGATTCCTGTCGTACAGATACTTCTATTCGGATTTGTTGTTAGCACTGATCTGAAAAATGCCCCGGTAGCATTTCTTGATCTTTCCAAAGATGAAATGACACAAAAAGTATCCGATAAAATATGTTCATCCGGTTTTTTCAGGAGGAGTGAAACGCTCCTGAATTATAATGATATTGATAAGGTACTCCGGAAAAACAAAACCAAAGCAGTAATAATCTTTGAAAAGGATTTTGGCCGGAAACTTATCAGCGAAGGCAAAGCAGCTATAAGTATAATCACAGACGGCTCTGAACCTAATATGGCAACACTTATTACAAATTATATCACAGCGATCGTAAACGATTTCAACAGTGAACTGGCAGGGTCGCAAGCTGCCGGGACATTTCTGGTTCAGCCTGAAGTCAGGATGTTCTATAACCCTTCTCTGAAAGGTCATTTTATGTTTGTCCCGGGAGTTATAACCCTTATTATGATCCTTATCTGTGCTCTCATGACCTCTGTTACCATCACACGTGAAAAGGAATTCGGAACAATGGAAGTTTTGCTTGTGTCACCTCTTAAACCTGTTCAGATCATCCTTGGTAAAGTAATGCCATACTTCCTTCTTTCATTTATTAATGTAATAATGATCCTGCTGCTTTCATGGTTTGTGTTCGGACTCCCTATAAAAGGCAGCATTGTCCTGCTACTGGCTGAAAGCATGCTCTATATTCTTATGAGTCTTTCACTTGGAATACTTATATCTACTGTATCGAAGAACATGCAGCAAGCATTATTTATCTCCTTTGTAGGCTTGATGCTGCCGACTATTTTGCTTTCGGGTTTTATTTTCCCGATAGAGAATATGCCGACAGGATATGATTGGGTTGCTGCTTTGATGCCACCCAGGTATTTCATAATAATAATTAAAAACATAATGATCAAAGGAACCGGATTTCCTTATGTATGGAAGGAAACCCTGATACTTATAATCTTCACACTGGTATTTATAGGACTGAGTATAAGGAAATTCAAAATAAGACTGCAGTAAAACAGTAGGAGAACAAGTGATGAGGACAATATTTTACTTAATAAGAAAAGAGTTTATCCAGATCTTCAGGGATAAGTTTATCGGAAGAGCGATTTTTGGAATTCCTATTGTTCAGATGCTTTTACTCGTCCCTGCAGTAACATTTGAGATCAAGAATGTAGATCTGTGTGTAATTGACAGAGACATGACAACTGAATCGAGAGATCTGATAAACCAGCTGGAGGGATCAACATTTTTTAAAATCAGGTTTTCAACCTTCAATGAAGAGGAAGCCAATAATCTGTTATACAGGGATAAATGTGATTTAGTAATGCAGATACCATCGGGGTTCGGGAAAGAAACCGGGAAAGGGAATCCCGGCAGGTTATTAGTCTCTGCAAATGCCATCAATGCCGTAAATGCCCAGCTATCGTGGGTTTATTTGAATGGAGTGATAAGGAATTACAACATGAATATCATAGCTGAGAACATCAGCCTACAGTCTTTTACACCTGTTCCCCAGATTCAGGTCACCAACAGGTACTGGTACAACGAATTGCTTAACTATAAACATTATATGCTGCCAGGAGTGCTTGGAATACTTATCCTGGCAATCGGATTTATTCTTGCGGGGCTTAACCTGGTCAAGGAAAAAGAAAGCGGTACTATTGAACAGATAAATGTCACGCCCATTAAAAAATATCAATTCATAATAGCCAAAATGGTACCCTTCCTGATTATTGGGCTTATAGACCTTGCTATTGGATTAACAATAGGGAAGCTGGCTTTCAATATTCCTTTTGAAGGCAGTATTGCAATTCTTTTCCTGGGTTCAGCTATTTTCCTGGTGGCCGTACTTGGTCTTGCCCTGTTTATCTCCACTTTTTCCAGCACGCAACAACAATTCATGTTCACTGCATTCTTCTTTATAATCATTTTCGTACTGATGAGCGGAATTTTTACTCCTCTTGAGAGTATGCCTGTTTGGGCTCAAAAGTTTGATCTGATAAATCCCGCTGCTTATGTGATGCGCATTAACAGGATGGTGATGCTTAAAGGATCAACGTTTCAGGACGTAAGCCGGGAGTTATATTCACTAATAGTGATAGCAATTGTATTCACTGCACTGGCAGTCAACCGATACAGGAAAACTGTGTAAGAAGTCTTCCGCAGATTGTGCAAATTACCCTAAAGATCGAACAAAAGCTTCTTCAAGCAATAGAGGAAATTGTCCGGCTGCCACATACAGTTAAATGTTTTATCTTTAGGCCCCGAATTTATCCGAAAGATATTTAATTTGTAAAAATTATGTTTTAAAAGTTTGTAGTATTAATTGCTGTCTTATTTCTGTTATAATAATAACTGTGTTATGAAAAAACTAGCCTTACCGGGTCTGATCTTATTATTTGTTTTGCTGGCATGTTCCAGAATTAAGGAGGATCCTGCTGTCACAGAAAAGGAACTGGTGTCCCATGTCGAATTTCTTGCATCAGATTCATTAAAAGGAAGGTATGCAGGAAGTCCGGAAGATTTATTGGCTGCTAAGTATATAGCAGGTGAATTCCGGAGGGCAGGGTTAAAATGGTTCACAATTAATGGATTACAGGAGTTTGAGATTACAAAATCAGTCGAAGTCGGCAAAAACAGCACCATTCAGTTTGAGGACTTTTCATGCATTTCGGGAAATGATTTTACTCCGGCTCCTTTCACTTCAAACGACAGCCTTGAGGCAGATGTGATTTTCTGCGGATATGGTTTTCAGATCGATCAGACAGATCTAAAATGGAATGATTATGCTGATAAGAAAATAGCCGGAAAATGGGTGATGGTTCTCAGGGGTAATCCACAACCCGATATGCCTTCATCAGTATTTGATAATTACAGCAACGACCGTGACAAAGCGATGGTTGCGCGGGACAATGGTGCGGGAGGTATCATTTTTGTCTCGGGTCCGTTATTTGATCCTTATGATGAACTGATGTCTGCAAGATCAAAGGAAAGTTCCGTCAGCATACCTGCCATTCATATTACAAGGGTGATTGCAGACAGAGTACTTAGAAATTCAGGCAAATCAATTGAATCGCTTGAAAAAAACATTAATGATAAGCTCAGATCCATTTCATTCAATACAGGTGTAAGATTAAAAGGATCAGCAGAGATCATCCCTCTTAAAGCAGTGACTTACAATGTCGCTGGTTATATTGAAGGATCAGATCCGTGGAAAAGAGATCAGTGGATCATTCTTGGAGCACATTATGATCACCTCGGACTGGGCGGAATTGGGAGCAGCAGTCGTCAACCTGACACAGTTGCTGTTCATTATGGTGCTGATGATAATGCATCCGGTGTCGCATCACTGATCGAAATTGCTGAAAAAATTGCACTTGATGAAAATCCACCTGAGAGAAGTTTTCTATTCCTGGCTTTCGGTGCTGAAGAAATGGGACTTCTCGGGTCAAAATATTTTACTGACAATTCAGTGATACCCATTGACAGTGTCAGTCTGATGATGAACCTTGATATGGTAGGAAGGATGAAGGATGGACACCTTCAGGTTATCGGTACCGGAACTTCAGAAGAAGGTGAAAGAATCATTACCGGACTTGCCAATGAGGACAGCATCACATTGACGACCAGTCCTGAAGGATTTGGAGCATCGGATCAAACTTCATTTTATGGCAAAGACATCCCGGTTCTTTTCCTCACAACCGGTGTCCATGCAGATTATCACACTCCGGGGGACAAAGCTGATATATTAAACTATCCCGGAATGGTAAAAATGGCTGAATATGCTTTTCAAATTCTGGATACTGTTTCACGAATGGATTCCTTGTTAACATTCCGTGAATCGGGTCCAAAAACTATGCCTTCAACCAGAACCGGAAGAGGAAAAGTTACCCTGGGAATAATGCCTGATATAACTTCCACAGATGATTCCCTCGGGATGAGGGTGGAATTTGTCTCGCCAGGGAAACCCGCTGAAATCGGAGGAATGAAAAAAGGTGATATGATCCTTGCTATTGATGGAAAACCGATCAATAATGTATATGATTATATGTTCCGTCTGCAGAAGCTTAGCAGAGGGCAACAGGTCATTGTTACCGTGGGCAGAGAAGGAAAAAACATTGATTTGCTAATTCAATTATGAAAATGAAAAAGTCTCTGATCTGGACGATATCAGTATTAATTACATTGGGAACAGCTATGTTCCAAAGACTGACCGGACCAACCTATCCTGAATCTTTCAAACTGAGAATTGCTAACAATGATCTAAAAATTAACCTTCCAACCAGTCATGGTGGCACCTCAGCCAGGAAGATCAAGATATGGGATCCTGAAAACCAGCTTAAGGGCTTTGTAGCTTACCGACGATTTCCGACTACAGAACCATGGGATACAATAATGATGCAGAATGAAGGTGAACACCTTACTGGTTATCTGCCATCTCAGCCTCCAGCAGGTAAACTGGAATATTCGGTTATTATTGAGCATGGACAGGAAATTATCAAAGTCAATGACCAGCCTGTGATTATCCGATTTAAAGGAGAGGTGCCCGCCTATGTTCTTATACCGCATATTCTGTTCATTTTCGCCGCAATGTTGTTTTCTACAGTTACCGGTTTTTTTGCTGCCTTCAGTTATCCGTCATATAAAACCTTTGGCTGGATCACTTTAATACTGCTTGTAACCGGAGGATTATTTCTTGGGCCGGTGATCCAAAAATTTGCCTTCGGTGAATTCTGGACAGGTTTTCCCTTTGGAAAAGATCTGACAGATAATAAGATCCTGATAGCATTTGTTTTCTGGCTTATTGCTATGATAGCCAACGCTAAGAAACAAAGACCATGGCTCGCGATAATAGCATCCATCGTATACCTTGCTGTCACTCTGATACCTCATAGCTTGTTTGGTTCCGAATTGGATTATGAATCAGGCAAGGTGATTACCGGAGGGATATTATCCGGGATTATCTTGATCAATTTTAAAAAATTGTGATGATTAATTTCTATTTTTATATCCCTAACTCATTCCACTATGAAAACAAATATTAATCGCCGTGATTTTATAATAAAAGGTGCTTGTGCAGGATTAACCTGTTGTTTATTTATGAGTGGAACAAAATCCGCTAAATTATTTGGAGCAATCCTTCCGGACGACCAAAAACCTGATCCTGAAAAACTTACATATTGCGGATACCACTGTGCAGATGATTGTCAGTTTCTGAAAGCAACCCGTGAAAATGATGTGGAACAAAAGAAAGAGGTCTATAAATTATGGCAGATTGAAGAACGTTTTGGCATAAAGTTTACACCAGAGGAAATATTCTGCTGGGGATGTAAAACACAAGATAAACCCGAAGGTGTAATATCAGCAAATTGCACAGTTCGTTCCTGCGCAATATCAAAGGGGCTGGATTGTTGTATTGAATGCCCGGTACTAAATGATTGCAAGAAGGACCTGTGGGAACGATTTCCCGAGTTTAAGAAATCGGTTATTGAGATGCAGAAACAATATAATCAGAAAACAGTATAATTAGCCTCGAACGACCCTAAATAAAAATTCTTAACTTGCAGCGCTTCCTAAAATCAATCGTCTTTTATATCAGAATAAGATGACAGATGAGTCTGGTTATCTGAACATTCATCAGGAATTTATTGACAGGTGCAGGAAGGGTGATCGCAGAGCCCAGTTTGAGATATACAGGTTATATTTCAAATCCATGTACAATACGAGCCTGAGGATTGTCAGAGACCCGCAGGAAGCAGAAGATATAATGCAGGAATCATTTCTGTCAGCTTTTATAAAAATTAAGACTTATTCAGGTAAGGTAAGTTTCGGTGCCTGGTTAAAGAGAATTGTGATAAACAATTCACTCGATGCACTTAAGAGGAAAAAGTTGCTTACGCAGGAACTTGATGAAGACATACCTGAAAAAGCGGTACAGGTGGAAGAGGCAGAAACAGATCTGACAAGTGTCAGGATTGAAGATATAATGGAGGCAGTGCATGAATTGCCTGATGGATACAGAGTCGTTCTTTCATTGAAATTGTTTGAAGGTTATGATCATGATGAGATATCTGAAATTTTAGGAATAAGCAGTTCATCATCAAGGTCGCAATTTACAAGAGCGAAACAAAAGTTGTTGCAGATACTTAAGAAAAAAAAATAAGAGTATGGAAAATCTTGAAAATAAGATAATCAGAAACAGGCCAGCATTTGATAATGCTGAGCCTGCGGATGGCCATTTTGACCGCTTCACTCAGAAGCTTGGTCAGATCAGGCAGACCAGAAGATACTCCGTTCCTTATTATTTAAAAGTTGCAGTTGTATTAATACTGGTATCATTTTCAAGTATCCTGGTTTATGAATTGGCCGTTAACCGCCGCTTTGAAAAAAACATTTACTCTTTTGGGAGACTTTCGCCTGAATACAGGGAAGTTGAAGATTATTTTATACACAATATTAATTATAAATACAACAATCTTCAAAAACTTGATCTGGAAGACAAGGAACAAAAAGATATGATCCTGAAAGAGCTTAAGGAGATGGATAAAATATATAAGAGCCTCTCAAAAGAACTTGAAAATGATCCAAAGAATGAAAGGATAATCAATGCAATGATCAAGCATTACCAGTTAAAACTGGACATTTTAAATGATCTGACTAACCAATTATTAATAATAAAAAATTCCATTTCTAATAATAATAAAAATGAAAACAAGGATATTTAGTTCGGCGATTGTCCTGGGCAGCCTTTTGCTGTTAAACCAGGGGATATATTCCCAGAATGAGGTTAAAAAGGAATTTCATGAGGAATTCCCGGTTAATCAGAATACTCTCCTTACCCTGGATAATAAATATGGTGATATGGACCTTAAGAACTGGGATAAAGACCTTATTCAGATAGACGTTATTGTACAGGTTACAAATGCCAGCCAGGAGAAAGCTGAAAAGCTGTTGAGTTACATTGATGTTGTTTTTTCAGTAGAAGGTGATGCAGTGTCTGCTAAAACTGTATTTGATGAAAAATTCAATAATACCACAACATGGAGGGATGACAATGATTTGAAAATAAATTACACTATACTTATGCCCAAAGATATTCAGCTTAATCTGTATAACAAATACGGGGATGTATTCATCAATGAAATCACAGGCAGGGCAACAATAGGCATTAAATATGGGAAGCTAAAAGCGAACCGTATTTACAGGGGAAATGAAAAGCCGCTTACTGAGATTGATCTTGGTTATTCAGATGCAACAATTGAAGAATCAGACTGGCTGAAAGTGACCATGAAGTACTCCAACCTTAATCTGAACAGTACAGGTGCAATAGTTCTTCTGAGCAAATATTCAAAAATCGCGCTTGATGAATGCAGTTCCCTGGTTATTGACGGCAAGTACGATGTTTATCGTCTGGGTAAAATGGCAAACCTTGTTGCCGTGTGTTCTTATTCCAGTTTTGAAATTGAAGAGATCCGTGAGAAATTAAGTATGGAGACCGAATATACTGATTGCAAAGTTGATTATATGCCGGCTACTTTCAGCAGCATTGACATTACAAATAGATACGGAGGATACAGAATAGGGATCGATCCCAATGCCTCATACCAGCTTGACGGCCAGGCCGAATACGCTAAGATCTCTTATCCGGATGTCGGAAAAGTCAGCCGTATTGTAGAAAATACCTCCATGCAGGTCAACGGTATTGTCGGAAAGGAAGCAAATCCTGATGCCAATGTCAGAATAGTTACCAAATATGGAGGTATCAAATTGGTTGAGTAAGATATGCCGAAATATCTATTTCCGTTTCTTATCCTTCTTATTGCCGGTTGTTCAAGGAATGATCCCCCGGAATTTGTCCTTGTTATTCATGGTGGTTCAGGAAATATATCACCTGAAAGTATTCCTGAAGAATCACGTAAACAATATACGGATGTGATGATGAGGGCGCTTGATACAGGTTATCTCCTCCTTAAGTCCGGAAGAAGCAGCCTTGATGCTGTCGAGGCAGCAATAATTATCATGGAAGATTCACCTTTCTTTAACGCCGGGAAAGGTGCAGTTTTTACACACGAAGGCAGGAATGAACTGGATGCTTCCATAATGGATGGGCTGACAATGAAAGCTGGTGCAGTTGCTGCAGTCGGTGATATCAGGAATCCGATAAGTGCGGCAAGGAAAGTAATGGAAGAATCCAGCCATGTACTTTTATCGGGAGCAGGTGCATCAAAATTTGCCCGTGATCATGGCATTGAAATGGTAGACAGCAGTTATTTCTATACAGAAAGGAGATGGAAGAATCTGCAGGACGATCTTGAAAAAAGAAAAGCTTCAAAAAATGGAACAGTAGGATGCGTGGCTCTGGATAAAAATGGTAATCTGGCGGCCGGTACTTCAACAGGTGGAATGACAAATAAGTTAACAGGCAGGATTGGTGATACTCCGATAATCGGAGCAGGTAATTACGCTAATAACAAAACCTGTGCTGTATCTGCAACAGGCCATGGTGAATTTCTGATCCGGTACACTGTAGCCTTTGATATTTCTGCTCTCATGGAATACAGGAATCTCACACTGGAAGAAGCTGCAAGACTGGTTATTCAGGAAAAGCTTAAGAAAGCCGGCGGGGATGGCGGGATCATTGCTGTTGACAGGGAGGGTAATATAGCAATGGAATTTAATACTTCCGGTATGTTCAGGGGCTATGTCACATCAGATGGTAATAAAGAAGTGCTGATATTCAAATAGTAATCAATTTATATTATCATGTTTCTCCTGACAATAAACCATGGATTTCTCAGATCTTTCTTATTGTAGGCCAGAACATCCCCTGTATCATACCTGACTACCTCACAGCCTGAATGAATTGCTACTGCCTGTCCAGCGGCTGTATCCCATTCCATTGTCGGGCCAAATCTTGGATAAATATCAGCATTCCCTTCTGCCACAAGGCAAAATTTAAGTGAACTGCCTTTTGATATTACAGCAACCTTGCTGTAATGTTTTCGAAGCTGTTTTACGTATTTATTTGTCTCAAAATTTATGTGTGTCCTGCTCGCAACTACTGTAAAGTGGACTTTATCGCTGCGGAAAGGAAGTTTCTCTGAAAGTCTGACTATCTGTGGCATATCGGCTGTTATTTCATAATGAAATCTTGTTGTACTCAGAAGGAATGCACCCTGTTCCGGTGATCCCCAATAAAGTTGTCCCGCAGCAGGTGCGTAAACAACTCCAATCTGGGGAAGATTATAGTTTATGAGTGCTATGTTAACAGTGAATTCTCCATTGCGCTTGAGGAATTCTTTTGTGCCATCCAAAGGATCAACAAGCCAGAAATAATCCCAGTTTCTCCTGATCGCATAGTCGACCCGGCTCCCTTCCTCACTGATCACCGGAATCCCTGTCGGCGCTAAAAATTTGATGATTTCATCATGTGCTGATTGATCTGCAATGGTCAGCGGACTGAAGTCCTTTTTTCTTTTTATAACCAGGTGATCATGACCATAAACCTCCATAATAGTTTTTCCTGCAATAAAGGCAGACCTGATAGAGAGCAAAAGCAAATCATTAAGTTCAGAATTTGTCATGATTTGTCATAAAACATACACCTGATTACGAATGAGTACATTGTCATTGGATGTTTGAACCTGGATTAAGACAACCTGTTTTTGAAGGGAAGAAAAGTCATGAAATCTGCATGATGAACAATATATGCCTCTGTTGACCTTTTAATTAGATTCCCTTCATCTGCATGTGCCGCTATAATATGGCAAACTTCAGGCGGGACACCAGCCTGTTCAGCCAGGGAAACTCCGCTGAAAGGATGCCTCAGGTATTTCCCATATTTACTCTGGACTGGTTTTCCTTCATCAAGTTCATATTCGAGCAGCTTACCGACATCAGCAAGGATCGCCCCCGCAATCAGGACATCCATATCAACAGGAAGTTCATCTCCCAGGAATTCATTTATCTTTAATCCGCAATCTCTTGAAATATGAACCACACATCTTTTATGTTCTATAAAGCTTACCTTCACTCCGGGTACGAGAAGAGTAAATGGAATTCTATTTAAATCTTCGGATTTCAGAACACTTCTATCCATGGCCATTTCCCATGTCCTTGCTGTCTTCTCACGAAGATCCTGATCTCTGATCCAATCTAACTCGGGCCAAAGATCCAAAACTTTGTTATTCATAGTATTGTAAGTAATTATTATTTATCAGGTATCCGATAAAACGTTGTCTTTTCCAGTATTCCAGTATTCCATCATTCCATTCTTTCTATGATCGCATCAGTCATTTGGGCTGTGGAGGCCGCTTCCTGGTTAATTACGTCAGGACTTCCGGTAAGTTTAAGCATATCATAAGTTTTAACCTGACCTGTTTTAATAACCTCAGCTATTGATTTCCTTATCCGTGTTGCAATTTTATTTTCCTTTAGGTAATCGAGCATAAGGCAGGCTGATTCAATCATTGCAATTGGATTTACAATTGAAACAGCATAGTCAGCGTATTTTGGTGCTGATCCGTGGGTGGGCTCAAAAACAGCTACCTCCTCCCCTATGTTTGCACTGCAGGCGAAACCCAATCCCCCGATCAATCCTGCAAAACCATCAGAAACTATATCACCGAACATGTTCCCTGCCACGATCACTCCATAATTCTCAGGATTTTTTGTCAGCCACATCATCTGAGCATCAATATTTGTATTCCATAATTCAATTTCGGGGTAGTCCCTCTTTTGCATATCCCTGGCCATTTTCAGCATCAGGCCAGAGGTTTCCCTTATAACATTTGGCTTTTCGCAAAGAGTTACTGACTTATAGTTATTTTTTCTGGCATATTCAAAGGCAGCTCTGAGAATTCTTTCTGTCGCATTCCTGGTAAAAATACGGGTAGAAATAGATATTTCAGCTTTAGGGATCTTTGAAAAATTCCTTTTGAAATTCGGGTGTGTAAGCAATGCCTCATAGACTTTATCCGGCGGATCAGTCCATTCAACTCCTGAATAAAGACATTCGGTATTCTGACGAAAGATCACGACATCTATTTCAGGTTCCTCAATATTGCCATCCCTCCCTTTCCTGATAAAATTCAAAGGATTACCCGGATAAGAATGACAGGGCCTTATACAAATATCCAGGTCGAACATCTGCCGCAGGCTTACTATAGGACTCA